>Ga0070741_10009850_pt1 | contig 18314 bp, 17 predicted proteins | sample Coa_R1_4_FD_66440 | JGI IMG/M metagenome (GOLD analysis project Ga0070741, IMG submission 66440) | Surface soil microbial communities from Centralia Pennsylvania, which are recovering from an underground coalmine fire - Coalmine... | ecosystem: Environmental > Terrestrial > Soil > Unclassified ...
ATCATTATACTGGGCAACGCGCAATGCTTTGGTGGGCTTTGTATTGCCGGCTGTATGCATCGTATTATTTGTTGTGCATCCGGTGGGCAATCAAGCATTTGTCTATGCCTTTTATTGGTGTATTCCTCTGATGATTTATATATCTTCACGTAAATCTTTATTTTTGCAAGCATTAGGAAGCACATTTGTTGCGCATGCAGTTGGTTCCGTTATTTGGCTATACACAACAACTTCTACTGCTGCCATGTGGTTAGAATTAATTCCCTTGGTTGCGGTAGAACGGTTATTATGCGCGGTTGGTATGGTTGTTGGGTATAAAATTTTTATGGGTAGCACCTATGTTAAAACATCTTGCATGTATTATGGATGGAAATCGACGATGGGCCATGCGGCAGGGATTATTACCGGCACAAGGGCATCGTAAAGGTTTTGATGTTATTCAAACGATTGTTGAGTTTTGCTTTGAAAAAAGCATAAAGCATGTGTCTTTATATGTTTTTTCACTTGAAAATATGAAGCGATCTTCTGAAGAGTTATATTATTTATTTGAAGTGCTCGCACAAGAAGTAGTTGATGATCTCATACAATTGAAAGAAAAGAATATTAATATAACGTTTGTGGGGGATCGTTCATTATTTCCCAAAAGCATTAAGCATTTATGTGATCGTGTTGAGCGAGAAACTCGTCATTGTGATCGCCTCTATGTTCACATTTTATTGTATTATGGATCACGGCAAGAAATTGTTGATACAACACGTCGCATTGCAACAAAAGTATGCAAAGGAGATTTGCAATTAACTGATGTGACGGTGGAGGTGTTTGAGCAATTTTTATGGACCGCAAACATACCGTATCCAGATTTGATTATTCGCACAGGAGGTGATCATCGCTTGAGTAATTTTTTATTGTTCCAAGCGGCATATACTGAATTATATTTTCTTGATTGTTTATGGCCTGATATTACCAAAAAAGAATTAGAAGCGGCAGTTACCTATTTTCATAACTGCCGCAAAAATTATGGGGTGTGAATTTTAAAGTAGATTTCTTTGCATGGCTCCGTTATACCATATATGCTCTAATTTTTTATCGTTGATTGATTCACGAAGCATTGTTGCAGTAATACCATCATTATTTTGAATGCTAGCCTTCGGATTGTAATAAGAAAGAATTATGCGTATAATTGTGCGCAAAGTTCTTTTTGTTGATTTATCTGCTTGCGCATATTGTTGTAAAAGAATGTGCATAGCGGTATTGCCATCGTTATTTTGTAGATCGATATTTAATGTAGGATTATCTACTATTGCCATGATTACATTATGGTAAGATGGATTTGTTGAATGGTTAATGAGTGTAGACAGCAGGATGCTATTGCCATCTTTATCTTGAGTATTAATCCGTATTTTTCGACTTCTCAATATATTAAAATCTTGATTAGGGTTTGCATATTCCTGCAAGCTATTGATTAAATATGTTTGTGCATATCGCGTAGCTAACAGAGAAGCAATAATTGCGGAATTTACATTAAAGGTTTTAGAAAGATTAGTGATAATTGCTTGTCCGTAAATAGAATCATTAATAAGCTTGTTAAGCTGTTTATTTGCCATCGCAAAAGATCGAATAATTCGTATAACATTCATCAGCTTCTTTTTTGGATTTGTTGTTAATTGCAATAAGATATGTAGTTGTATGTCTTCTGGTAATGTTAAAGCAGAAGATTCTATTTGTTTTTTTCGAGAAAATACGTTTCTGACAGCTGTTTTTGTTCTTTTTACCCAATTAGGTTTTTTTGGCTTATCTTTTTCTTTACCTTTTGCAATTTCCATCTGTTCTTGTTCTTCAGGCGTAAATTCTGGTATTTCTTTGGATTCAGAAGAGGATGATGACGACGATTCTTTTTCTTTGCCTTTATCGATTTGATATCGCATTTCAGGTGTTAACTCCATACAGATGTTTTTAAATGAAACTGTGCATATGGTCAGTGCTACTATAATAAGAATATACTGTTTAAAATGGTTCATTATTCTTCCTTAATAATTTGGTTTATTATTTTTATTTTATATGAACAAAATTCAATTAGTCAATAATTCAATGGCGTTTTGTATATTGAATTCTGTAGCTTTTTTGGCTTTTTAAAGGCATATTTTATGCTATAATAAAAAGAAATACAGGAATAAAACGAGTAAAAATATGATTAATGGTTATAATATCTGCCTTGAAATGATCGAACAGGTTATTTTTGAGGATGTTTCTTTTTCTTTTGATCAGCACCAACGCATTGGTCTTGTTGGGCGTAATGGTTCGGGAAAATCTACTTTATTGAAAGCTATTAGTGGTCAACAAAAACTTGATAGTGGCTCTATTTCTATTGCACGTGGTAAAACGATTGCTTATTTGTCCCAAGATGTTGTCCTCCAATCTGATAAATCTATCATTGAAGAAACATATATGGCATTTTCTGACATTAATGCTTTATTGAACGAGCAAAAAGAGTTAGAAGAGCAATTAAGCACAGCAGACGATCCCACTGATATTTTGGAAAGATATGCTGTTGTTTGTGAAAATCTTTTGCATGTCGATCAAGAAGGCATGAAAGCTGAAGCAAAACGGATGTTGATGGGACTTGGTTTTAAAGCAGAGCAGCTTGATCAGCCCGTACAAACGTTGAGTGTTGGTTGGAAGATGCGTATTGTGCTTGCTCAGTTGTTATTAAAAAAAGCAGATTTTTACCTTTTTGACGAACCGACGAACCATTTAGATATTGTTGCTAAGGAATGGTTTTTACACTTTTTAAAACGTGCTCCCTTTGGTTTTATTCTCGTTTGCCATGATCGTTATTTTTTAAATCAGGTATGTACCGTTATTTTTGAGCTAGAACGTGGCAAGGGTACACTCTATGTTGGTAATTATGAGCGATATGAAAAACAAAAAGCTCATGATGAAGTATTGCTTGAAATGCAGTATAAAAATCAGCAAAAAGAAATAAAACAGAAAATGGATACCATTGAGCGTTTTAAAGCAAAGGCAAATAAAGCAGCCATGGCACAAAGTATGTTAAAAGCATTGGACAGAATTGAGCGAGTAGAGCTTCCTCCACAAGCGCCAGATATCACGTTTACTTTTCCCCCATTGCAACAATCGGGAAGTGTGGTCTTAACGGTCAAGGATGTTGCACAATCATTTCAAGAGAAGAACATATTTAAAAATGTCTCTTTTGAGGTGACACGTGGGCAAAAAATTGCTTTAGTCGCTTCCAACGGTGTTGGTAAAACGACGTTATTCAATCTTATTGCTCATAAATTACCACTCAACACAGGTTCTATTCAGATGGGATACAATGTAACATGTACGGTATTTGATCAGGATCAAACGGCATCGCTTTTTCTGGACAAAACGATATTGGAAAATATTGCGCAATCTTGCCCAAAAGCAACAGAGCAAAAAATACGGGCATTTGCAGGAGCATTTTTATTTAGCAAAGATACAATTAATAAAAAAGTTGGCGTTCTCAGCGGAGGCGAAAAAAACCGTGTTGGTATGATTAAAGTACTACTACAAAATGCAAATTTTTTACTCCTTGATGAACCAACAAACCATCTTGATATTCAATCAAAGGATATTTTATTAAAAGCATTACAAGCCTACCAGGGGACAATTTTATTTGTTTCACATGATCAGGATTTTGTAGATAAACTTGCAACTGATATTATTGAGCTGAGCCCATATGGTGCACGCGAATATCATGGTAACTATCAATTGTATCTCTATCAAAAACAGCAAGAGGCGCAGAAAATTGAGCAGAGTACGCAACAATCTCTCGTAGCAAAAAAAGAAGCCCCTTCCGTAAAACAAAAACAGCATAATAATGCTTTTTCTACAGAAATAAAAGTCCTTGAGCGCAAAATAGATAAATTAGAAAGTGAAATTACTCGTGTTGAACAAAGCTTTGCTAACCTCATTTTTGGTACTTCAGCGTTTAATGAAGCACAGATTGCATTAAATAGACTGCGTAAAGAGCTTGAAGATACAATGAATAGATGGGAAGATCTTCAATCATCATTTCCGCGAGATTGAGATGAGTTTGAAACGTTTATATTGGTTATATCATCAGCTTTGCGAAAGTGAACTTCTCCCTTTTTTTCATCATACATAATCTTTCCTTCTTTGAAGATGACAACTGTTCCGCCCTGTGCTAAAGGAGGCATTGTTTTTTGAACATCTAACAGATAGGATCGTGGCGTATATTCGTCAAGTGAGTAATACTTCCATCTAATCGACAGAAGAGATTCATTTGGCTGAAGAGTGTATTTCCATTTATCATACGTTTGCAAGAAGATTTGTTTTTGCGGTGTGTTTGAATTTGAAAATGTTAGGGTAAATGCGGTTGTGCCATTGTTACCATTAACAGGATTGTTATTGGCAAGAATCAAAGGCGGCTGTGATGCCATTGATAATCGTGTGAATAAAACAAAGGCGATTGCTATTTTTGATACTTTTTTCATATAAAAACCTCCTAATTATTCTTATAGTATCAAAAAAACAAAAATAAAAACAATATTTTTTATATAATATTGGAGTTAGTTAATTCAGATCGTAATTGTTGAGCGTTTTTAAAATGAAATGTATACATGCCAACTGATTGTGCGGCATGTATATTTATTTTTTTATCGTCGATAAAAATAAAATGCTCAGGTTTTTTGTGATGTTTTTGAGCGTGTAAGCGGAAAAAATCGGGATTGGGCTTTTTTATAATTTCTGCCTTTTCATTATTAAAAGGAATGGTATAAGCTTCAAAAATAGTAAAAATATGAGGAAATTTGGTCATGCAGGTATCAAATACGGTTTTTCCTATATTTGATCCAAGATGATGTTTATAGCCAAGCTCAGATAGTTCTTTCATCAAAAGTACTGTTTGGTTAATGGGTTTATACGATGAACAAATGGTAGTAATGAGTTCTATGAAAGCGTCATTATGTGTTGTGCGTGCTGCGGCAATCAATTCTTCGCTCACCATTTGTTTTTTGGTAATTTTTAGACGTTCTAAAACAAAAGTAAAGAAAATATACAGGGATTTTTTATTAAGTTTACGGAGTAATTCCCATTTGCGGTTAAATTGTAAACAAATACGAATCCAATGGCGCATATCTTTTTCTAAGATAACTTCATGTAAATCCCATAAAAAAATATGGGTGTGGGGAGAAATTAATTGATTTTTCATAATTCAATCTTTTATTGTATGCGCAACTGTACTGATAATTGTTGTACTTCATCGACATTGATTACTGTTCCTGCAACTGGTCTTTGATCAATAATAGTATATGTCGAAAGTGGCTTATGTAAAAGTGGGGTATCATTAATAATATATGGTTTGATGGCGTGTTGTTCTAAAAAAGAGGTAGCTCTTTCAAGTGATAATCCAATAAATTGTGGCCATATAACAGGTTTATTAGTGCCTGCGGAAATATATAAAACTAATTTATTTTTTTCAAGCGGCAGGTCTGGATCTGGCGATTGTGCAAAACAGCTATCTTTTGGATATTGATGAGGTAATACATATATTCTTGGTACAATGTTTTGTTTTTGTAGCTCAGATAATAAGAGGGTAATATTTTTTTCAATGCATGCAGGAGCATACATGGCCGAGGGTTTTTTGGTCGTTACCACGAAAATTGATTGATGAGGTTTTATTTCTTTACCTGCATGCGGGATTTGGCTAAGAATGACGCCTTCTGGGATATCAGGATCAATTTTTTGATGTATAAGCCTGAGATTAAGTTTATAATGAGAAAGAATAGGAAGCACTTCATGAACATAGTTACCAATAAGGCATGGTGTGGTGCAGCTTTTGGTATAAAAAAGCCATTGGCACATGCCATAACCACCCATAAATCCGCAAAACGGTAAGATCCATAAGTATTCTTTTATATTCATACATATCATAAATACACATATGGAGTAGGCGATAAGCCGGATTTTGTATCATGTTATGTGTGCGGCATATCATGATTGACAACCATTTATCTATGCGACATACCCGTGTATTTTACCGGAATGAATAACCGACATACACTTTTTTGTCTTGCTTCTGGTAGGGTTTGCCCTCTATGTTTATTACTAAACATAACCGTGCGCTCTTACCGCACATTTTCACCATTACCTCATAAAAATTTCAGCAATTACTGAAATTTTTTATTAAGGCTGTTATTTTCTGTGGCACTTTCCATTGACGCTTTTTTAGAACGCCATCCTATGTTGAAAAATTCTCCATAGGTACCATATTCATTCGAAGTCCGGACTTTCCTCACCTATAGATAATTAATCTCTAGGCGTGATTGTCTTGCATACTCCAATATTTTATAGTCAAAGAAAAACATATTTCTACTAGAATTATAGCACACAATTGTATGTATGTATAGTCCATCTCTTTTATGATGCCAAGAATGAGTCGTTCGACAATAAAAACAGAGAGAATAAAGCCCATTATTGCCAATAAAAGCGGATATAAAAAAGATCGGTATAAATTTTTTTTGATAACATATGAGGTGATGGTAATGGGAGTGAGATAGATGAAAGGCAAAAATGCATTGTTATAAAAACAGAATGCTTCAAGATTTTGTAAAAACGCTGTAATTACTAAAAATGTGATGGGTACATTGTAAAACAATAATGTGCAATATAGGCACAACAAAAGAGGAATAAAGAGTGCGGAAAACAAAAAAAATTGACTTATATCAATAATAAAACATACTATAATGACTGTAAAAAAAGTAAAAAAATTTTTTAAGTTATATTTCATGTAAGCAGTTATCTTTTAACAATGACGATTCATTTTTATTAATAGATTACTTTTTTATTCAACTGAATGTTAGCAAAAAATATGAAAACACAAAAACATATCATTATGATAAGCGTATTGCTTTTATGGAATCATTCCACAATGCACGCAATGTATGCTCACTTTTTTAGTGATACGTGTACTATGCGAACGGTAATCTCTGTATTATTGGGAATTATGACGGTGGGAGCAAGTTATGCTCTCATAAAATATATGTTTTTTCAAAATGATGACGATAAAGGGGAGCTTATTTTTGAAGGTGATAATTCTTCTCGTATACAGGTGATTTTATCTCAGTATATCATTAACTCATTAAAAATATGTGGTAGCGGTAAAATCATATTACGTGATCCATTTAAGCTGGCAAAAACGAATAATCCTCCAGGTGATTATGAATGGACACCCACAACACAGCAATTTCTTTTAAATACTCCCAAAAAAGATAATCCATTGTCTCAATGCAAAATAATGATTAATGAGTCAGGTTGTTTAACAATGTATTTATTGTTAGATGAAAAGGTAGCTGGTGTTTTATGTATCCCCATGGATGCATTACATAACATAGAATTGCGGGATAATGTTCTGGTAGAAGAACATTGGTGCAATGAGGGTGGTATAGAATGGGAAGATGTGGGAAAAATAAATTATTTTAAAACAATACGTAATGAGCGATTAAATATTGTACTTAATGATAAAAGTCGTTATATGTCGCCAACCAGTGGAGGTGGGGGGTCTGGATTGCGGGTTGGTTTTGATATACTCAAAGCAACTCTTTATCAATCATCAGGGGCAACGTTAAGTGATGATACTGCATATGTTCAATGTGAAGCAAATGATTATTCGCAATGTGGTATTTACGGATATAAAAAACTATATGTGTATGGTCGTGATAGCTCAAAAATTGATGTTTCTTATATAAGTTGCACAGAGCGTAGCCGTCCTTTTAATATCAACATTACACATTGTGCTTCTCTCTTCACCAATGGATATCCATCATTATATAAAAATAAAAAAGAAGAAGAATGCAAAAAGACAGCTCCTTTGTTGACAACAGAATTTGAAGGGCACCATTTAAGTTTGGGTTATTCCACAAGCTGGAGAGGCTCCTGCTATGATTGTCCTGGGTAATAAGTGATCTTCAATAGTGCTTATTTTTATCATTGACAATCACCGGAATGATGATAGTGTGTTTTACAACATTGTATGCATATAAATAAAAAAAGGAGTTAGTATGAAATATAGTGTGTTATATGCGATGTTATTGGTGTGGGCTACGACTACCACCTGTTCTGAAGAAACACTCACTTCTTTCATTTCTACAAAATTGTATAATCTTGGAGAGTTCATTAATAAGAGTGAATTTCCATTGTTGGGGAAATTAGAAGGAATTTTGCCTTTTGCAGTTGTCAGTTATTGCTTACAAAATTTTCCTGGACAAACAATTTTACTTTCTGCGACGGCATTGTCATACGTGTTGTATCATAATGATACGGTACGTAATTTTTTCGCAAAATATACATCATCAAAGCAGTTCATGCGTACAAAAAAGAGTGTTGTTGCCGCTGACGCGATGTCTATTGATGATGATTTTTTTATTTTTGATGAAGAAATTTTATTGGATACTCAAGATGAGTATGAAGACGAATTATTAAATAACGATGACGAAGAAGATGAAATAGATTCATTTGAAAGAAAAAAAACAGATGAGGTATTTGATAAAAAAGAATTACGCTTTTTATAAAAATAAAAAAGGTTTATTGCTTCTGTGAATTATAATAAGCTTCTTTTTTATATCTGTTTTTATCCCTTTTTAGCATATGGATATGGCTTGCCGTCAGTAAATCTTGGATATACCAATATTCTTGATGGTGGACCAGTACGCCCTAATCCTGGTTTTTACTTACAAAATTACAATATTTATTATCATGCTAAAAAATTTTTAGACTTTCAAGGTAAGCCGCTACAAGGTCTTGATGGTACGCCTTTCAATGATTTGGCCTATGTTTTTCAGTTTATTTATCAGTTTCCACAAGTTTTAAACTTACAGGGAATGCCAGGTATTTCTGTTGTAGTTCCGTTTACCTTATATTCCGCGTTAAAACCAAATGCATTAAAAATAAAAGATTCAGGAGGAGGGCCAGGCAGTGTTTCGGCTGGCGCTTATTTGCAATGGTCAGCGGTATTTTTAAACGATCGGCCATTTTTTATTCATCGTTTATCACTTGATTTTTTAATGCCGTCATTGCGCAATAAATCTCCACAAAAACAGGTTAATCCGGGCGAAGCATTTTTTTCAATCTGCCCAACATGGTCGGCAACATTATATGCCATGCGACATTTAGCTTTTTCGTGGCGCTTAAATTATATATGGAATGCAAAAAGTAGAAAAGTGGACATTAAAATTGGCGATGCGGTGTTTTTAGATTATAGCATGGAATATGAATTGATTCCTCACTTATGGACGGCGATTGTTGGCTATTACGTGCAGCAAATTAGTGACAACAAAGTGAATGGTTTTAACGTTCCGCATACCAGAGAAAGAGTTTTTGGACTAGGCCCTGGAGCGGCTTATTTTTTCTCCCAGGACCTTATTTTTTTCAGTTATTTTTATACTGAGTTTAAAGCAATCAACAGACCACAAGGTATCAATTTTACGCTGCGCTTGGTGAAACATTTTTAATGACTTAAGCCAAAGTTTGGTAAATAATTGCAATATTTTAGAAGACAAAGAAAAACAAAAAAACTTGCGATGCCACCAAATATTTGTGTGTATGAATAGCCTGTATTAGGTGTTGGGTTAAGTGATTGGGTAGATTCTTTTGTTGTTTTTCCATTACTATTTTGATATGAATCTGGTTGATTTGCGGGATGATCAAGGTCAGGTTCAGCGCTTTCTTCTTCTTCTTCTTCTTCTTCTTCTTCCTCTTCTTTGTTTGCTTCTTTTTCTTTTTCTTCAGCATATTGTTTTAGTTTTTTTAAAGTTTCATCATTAGGTTTTGTCAAAGCAAAGAACTGAGTTAACACAGAATGACAATAACAAGGGTCTTCTGTCTGATGTAATTCAAATATCTCTAGAAGTCCATTAAGAGCTGATGATGATAAAGAATATTGTGTATCATCGCATACTAAACGAACAATACTAATATTGCTTTTGCTGTCATATATAATGGATAAGGAAGCTTGATGTGCGTTTACAACAGGAAACGATGAAGCTGTGGTTTCCGTTATCCGTGTTTTATGATGAGCTATTTTTTTAGGTTTTTGAGATAATGCATTCCAAGATTGTGCTGTTGCTAATGCTACATTACACAGATGCGCTCCTGCCGTATCACCAAAATCATAAGTGCCGTTTGTTTCGTTTAATTTTTCTATGAGCGGTGCTATTGTGTTAAAAGGAATGAGCATCAGCGCGTGAGTTGTTAAGATAATGTTAAGTGTTCTTGTTTTTTTCGATTGATTAATAAGCTCTTTACAAATGGGTAGATTAGATATTTTGAATGGAATAGATTTTGAATCGCTCTTTCTATAAAGTGTCATATAGGCGAAGTGTTCAGGAGACTCTGGTGTTTGGTGTCTTTTTATTGATTTCATGCTTTCTATTTTCATAGATTCATGAGCAGAAAGTTGAGATTGTTTTGCAACAGTTGGATAGCCTAAAAACCATTGGTTTGGCCCTGGATTGCCATTTTCTGTTGAAGATTTCTCTAAGTTAAAATCATCGCCTTCCGTTGTATTGATTGGCTCGATTGTGTATTTATATTCTCCTTGTATGTGTATGTGAGTATCTGTAATGTCTTTTTTTTTGTTTAATATCTCTGCAAGTTGTGATTTATTTACGAGAAACCACTGATAAATGTTTTGATTTGATAATTTTGCATATAATGCAATAGCTTCATTATTGTTCACTGTATGTGCGGCTTCATATGTGACTTGTACAGGTTGCTGGGCTGTCCATATCATCTGAGCATTAAAACTTAAAACGATTAACAAAAAACTTACTATTTTTTTATACATAAGAACGTATCCGTTGTAATAAGATTTAAGATTATATCTTTTTTAATGGCTAAAATATGCCAAAAAATTATGTGTTTTGCATAATTGCCACAAGCCATATAATACAATAAGAGTTAATACGGTTCTGCCAAATATTTTTGTTGTATAGGAATAGGGTGACTTTATACTTTTGTCTTTTGATTCGACTGATGATTCATCATTTTCGTATGAATCGTTACCATTTACATGCGGTGTATCGTTATCTATGGGCGCTGCAAGTGTTGAGTTGTTTTCAAGGGTAAGTATTTCCTTTTCTAAGTCATGCAAAAGTTTTAGTGTCTTTTGTGTATTTTGAAAGACATTCTTCTCTTCTTCTTCTATTCTACTGGAAGAAGAAGTGTGATGTGGATTTGTAGGTACTGACGTAGGGGGGGATGATAATTTTTTATCTGAAGATGAATCATCATCTCCAGATGATGATGATGATGATGACGATGTTGATGAAAAACTAACTGAAGTAATACTAAATGACCCTTTTCCTTGTTGCTGATTGGGTTTTATGAATAAACTTTGCCTAATATTTTCTATGACAGTTGGAGAAGGTGTTTTTAAAGAAAAGATGCCTAATATTGGATGTGTCCAGTCATCTGTTACGTTTAGCGTATCTTTCCAATGATTATAAAAGGTATAGAGCGCTGTTGAAGATAGATTATATTTCTTTGTATCATTGTTACTGCTGCTTAACGTTAACGTTGCAGATGGGAGTTTGCCGAAATCTATCGTTCCAAATTTTTTGCTTGCTGCTTCTTCTTTTGTAAGAATGTATTGTAATGGATTTATACGGTCGAAACTAAATTCTTGAGTTTTGTTTTTACTCTTTTTTTCCGATCCAACAACAATATGTTGAGAAAATATTAACATCAGCATTAACGCAACATTTATTTTTTTGTACATAAGAATAACGTATCCATTGTCATGATAAAGTGGTATATAAAGATATAAATTATTATAATAAACATATTATTTATATACATATTTGTCAAAAAAGAAAAAAAGTGAATGTACGTTTTGGTGATATTTTTTTGTATGGCATTATTGCGATAATTTTTTGCATCTCATTTGCTTGGGGAGCGTTATTTTTTATTACACATCATTACGTGATCGATTTTTCTGCACTTTCAGCGTATGAAGAAAAAAAGACGTCTATACTATTGGATGATGAAGGAAACGAATGGGCGCGGTTTCAGTTAGATAAGCGCAAACCAATAGATGACGTGCCATTGCCTCAACACGTTATCAACGCATTTATTGCTGCAGAAGATTGGCATTTTTTTTCTCATCATGGCATTTCTTGCAAAGGTATTCTCAGATCAATACTGGTGAATATGTATTATGGTCGCAAGGCACAGGGAGCGAGCACCATTACGCAACAATTAGTGAAATTATTATTTTTTGATGGTAAAAAAACATTTACCCGCAAAATTAAAGAACAACTATGCGCGGTGCTTGTTGAACAACAATGTACTAAAGAACAAATTTTGCAGACCTATTTAAATAATGTTTGTTTTGGGTGTGGCATTTATGGCATTGAGTCTGCAAGTCAGCGTTTTTGGAATAAGCATGCACATGAACTTTCTCTCGATGAAAGTGCAACGCTTGCGGGAATTATTTGTTCTCCTGCGCGCTATTGCCCCTTAATGTATCCTCTTTCTGCTCAAAAAAGACGTAATTCGGTGCTTGGTAAAATGAAACACTTGGGGTTTATATCGCAACAGGACTATGATGCCGCACTATTAAAAGCGATCGAAATACATGACAGGGCAATAGATGTGTGCATAGCTCCACATCTGAAGGAAATGGTGCGTATGTATGCGCAAGAATTGTTTGGAAAGGCGGCTTTATATACACAAGGGTTTTCGATTAAAACAACTTTGAACAAAACTATGCAAAGTTGTGCGCAACAGGTATTTAATGAAGCAATAGTACGTATGCGATCTCAATTTAAAGCAGACATTGATGGAGGCATGATTGTTCTTGATCGTAAAACAGGGGAAATTAAGGCTCTTGTTGGTGGATTTGATTTTAATACATCAAAATTTAATCGCGTGATGCAAGCGCGTCGCCAAATAGGCTCTACCATTAAACCATTATTGTATGCTATCGCAGTAGAACAGGGGATTGATTGTGCCCACACGGAAATTGATGAACCCTTAGAAATGGTACATAATAACGTTGTATGGGCTCCTAAAAATTATAACAAAAAATTTAATGGTATGATCACGCTTGCCTATGCGCTATCACATTCAAATAATATTGTCAGCATTAAAACTTTTTTAAAGATTGACCCTCATAAAGTCATAGCATTGGCAAAAAAATGCCGCTTAAGCGGTCCGTTTCATACCTATCCATCGCTTGCCCTTGGGTGTATTGATGGTACTTTATATGAAGTAGCAGGGATGTTTAACGTATTTGCTAACGATGGCGTGTATGTTGAGCCACATTTTATTTCATGGATTCGCTCGTCATGGGGAATGCGTAAATATAAAGCATGTCCGATATGTGAGCGGGTACTTTCTAGCGCAACGGTTGGTCAAATTGCCTCAGTGTTATCACTAGGTCTTGAGCGGGTCAAGACGTTGTATGGTTATCAAAATTGGATTACAAGTCAGGCAATCAGTAAAACAGGAACAACGAATGATTCACGGACTTGTTGGTTTGTCGGTTCTACGCCCTCATTAACCGTCGCGATATGGATTGGGTTTGATGATAATCGTTCGATGGGAGAAAATGTGTATCCACTTAAAACTGCGTTTCCTATTTGGCTTGCATTTAATAGAATTATAGAGTCACTAGAAAAAATATTTTCTTTTGATCCGTCATTGCGACGAGTGATAATAGATGAACGAACAGGAGCGTTGTCTGAACAAGGAAAACCAGGAGCTATTTCTATTTTGATTCGTTAGTTAGTGAAACAGTAGGGCCAAAAACACAGTTCGAGCGATTTAATAGCGTTATGTTTATCTAAAAGATTGGTTGTTGTATTTTTTGTTTGTATTATTTTTAACTGTTTTTTTTCTTCTCTGTTAAGCGCGTAGTATTGCCAATCGTGCGCAATAGTAAAGGTACTTTTTAAAAAAGAATGGACCTCTTGTATGCGCTGCATATCTCTGCTAAGAATGTCTTGTATTAGTTGATTGATGCGTTCATTCTTATTTTCTGAAATTGCAGGATACGTAAATATGATATCAAAATCAAACAGATTGGTACGTCCTTCCAGATAATATTGTGAACATACAATTTCAATTGGTTGCATACCATATCGCAAAAGAAGATTGAGTGATGGTTGATTAATGATATCCACTGCAGCCAAAAGACCTTTGAGTGTAGCAGGCGTTTTTTCAAAAAATGATAATAATGCATCAAAATCAGGATGCTCTTTTTTACCTTGCTCGTACCATTTTGTATAAAACAGATTTTTGGATATATTTTTTTTTAATGTAACAATAGGTACACCAATTTGTTGATCTATTAATCGTATGGCGCATGAAACTATTTCATGGCCAAGTTTTTTATCCCGAGCAGTTGGTTTTATGCCATAACTCAGCACAAGATATTCCTCTTTTTTTGTAAAATTAAATTTTACAAATGCGAGTAGTTCATCTGTTTGTTTGTCTAAAATGGCAAATCCCAAGCTAGGCAATTGAGGGAAAATGCCATTGTTTTGGTGTAAAAGAGTACAAAATGTTTCCCAGTGCGTGTCGCGTTGCGCAAGTGTATATGTGTCTTCAAAAAATTCATTACGGCGAGAAAAAGAAATTGATGTATCTTTTTGTTCAAGCAGTTCCCACTGCGCGGTATGTTCACTTGTCCATGGCACCCAATAGGTGCGTTCTGTTTCTAGTGGTATTGCTGTTGTGTATTGGTGGAGCAATACATAGATTATTACTGTAAGTATTGAGTTTTTAGTCATTATGATATCTCCAATAATTTTTTAATTTTTGAAAACAACAGTGTTGGATTTTTTTCAACATCCTGTTGCGCTATCCATTCGCAATTATTTGGATATTCCTGTGAAATGATACGTGCATTATCTACCTGGTGGGACGTCGTTTGTGTGGTAAGAGGTATGATAATGCATTTTTTATTGAAAAAAAGAATTTCAAATAATGTTCCTGCGCCAGCTCTGCATATAATAAGGTCGGCTGCGCTATAAATGGGTGCTAAATTCGGCTGAAAACTAAAAACACATGCCGTTATGTTGTGTTGTGTATACAAAATAGGCCAATTAATTACATCAACAGAGCCTGTCTGATGAATAATCTGTATGTTGTGGCACGGAAATGATGGGTTAGTTACCCATTTTTTTATGCATTCATTAAGAAAGAGAGAGCCTTGTGATCCACCAAGGATGACAATTGTTTTTTTGTTTTTTTCTAATGCGAGTTGTTCCTTTGCCTTTTCTGATGATAACTTACTATCTTCTACTGTGTATTTTATCGGAAAGGAAATAAGCGTGGTGCTTTTTAACAACTTTTGCGCATGTCGAAAACAGACATATGTTGTTGTTGCAATTGGTTGAAGTGCTTTAATGGCCTTACCCGGAATTGCATCTAAACAATAAACGGTTATGGGAATTCGTAATATAAATCCTATGTAACAAACAGGAAGAGAAACAATTCCACCAGTTGTTATAATTTCAGTTGGTCTGTAGTTGAGTAGGTAATAGAGACTCATCATGCATGATGCAAGTGCGCGTAATGGTATCATGCAATAATCAGAAAAAGATTTTATTTGTACTGAAAAAAAGGCAAGAGGGATATGTAACGATACAAGAGGATTTTTACTAAGAATGTGATGATCTAAGGTAGTATTGGCAGAAAAAAAGAGAATATCTATGTTTTCGGTATTTTTGTACTGTTGCGCAAGTGTCAAACAGGGGATAATATGTCCTCCAGACTTTCCCGCAACAAAACAGATTGTTTTTTTAGCCATTGGTTGTTAACGATGTTTGTAATTTATGAAGATCTTTTTTTTCTTTATTGCTGTTTGCGTAATTTATTGCTTGTTTGCTGGTGGCAAGTGCTTTTTCTTTGTTGTTTAATTTATAGTACACTTTTGCCAGGTGCAGTAGGGTTGTTGCGTTGTGCTGATCGTGAGGTATGCTTTCAAGTATTTTTTGTGCTTTCTGGTATTCCTGTTGTTTATAAAAAATGAGCGCTTGAGTGTCCAAAAAATAAGGGTTTGTGTCTTTTTTTTTATCTATTTTATCAAAAAAATAAGAAGCTTTTTGAAGGTTTTTTCCTTTTGTTGCCCAATAATAGGCAAGCGTATTATTAAGATGATCAGATTGAGCGTCGCATTCATATGCTTTTTCTAAATACGTAATCATGTCTTGATAATTTTCCAATTCATAATATAAAACGCTTAGTTGATGATAAATTTTGCTAGCGAGCTGGGTATTGTCAGATAAAGTACTTGCTTTTTGTAAAAGCATTGTGGCCTGTTCGTATTGCCGTGTGCGAATGCATAGATCAGCTGCATACAAAAAGCTCCATTGATTATCTGGATGAGCATTGCTTAACGTGGTAAGCAGAGCAATAATGCGCTCTTTTTCAATGCCGTGATGGTGCAATAAATAAATACTTTTTGTCCAGAGTTGTTTTGATGCAGGATTATCGTTAATTTTTTGAGAAACTAAGGTGATGATTTTTTTGTGTTCATTCATGATTGCAAGAATATGCATTTTAAGCATGAAAGCTTCATCATTGTGAGGCTGCAGCTCAAGGTATTGATTAATATATTTTAAAGCTGCGTGATATTTTTTTTTATTAAAGTAAGATGACGCTTGATCAAAATATGATCGATGAAACGGTGCATACTCATCTGTTTTATGGGTAAGCATGAGAGAAAAAAGGTGCTTTTCCACCGGATCGTTTTCGGGGGAGAGTTCTAAAAAGGTTGTATATCCCTGTAATGCCTTTTTAATTTCTCCTTGTTGTTCTTGTAATGTTGCGCATAATAACCATCCTTTGTCAAAACGAGGGTGCATATCAAGGCATATAGTAATATTATTGAGTGCATCCGTCAGTTTTCCCAGTTGTAGATGGATTTGAGATTTTAAAAAATAGAAGATAAAGTTGTGAGGCTTGCGAGGACTGTTGTTAAGAAAAGCATCAATGGTTGAAAGGGCATTTTCTGGCTCTTTGCGTCGTAAATATGCTTGTGTTGTGCGTAAGGTGATTTCTGAGTTGTTTTTGTGCATTGAACTCATTTTAATGAGTTTTGCATCTGCAGCATTGATATTCTGGCATTTTTCTAATGAAAGCGCGAATATCAATTGAATTTCTGGGTCTTTTTCAAATTTTTTATCAAGCGAAGGAATGAGTTCCACAATGTTTTTGTATTGATGTGTGTCAAAAAGAAGATGGAGGTAGCCTTTATAGCTATGCGAAGAATAGGATGATGGAATTAATTTTTTGTACCAATGGTGTGCTGTGACAAAGTTGTGAGAAAAATGATTATAACTTGCCCAAAAATAACGATGTAACGTAAGGGCATCACCCAAAAGAGGAAAAAAAAATGATAAAAAAAATAGAAAATATATACGTTTACCGTTATTCATTTATGATTCCTGATAGCAGCGAATACGAAATGCCCTCAATGCTTCTCGTAAAATAGGATCATTGATTTTTGTCAGAATTTGCTCTTCTTTTGTATTTAATTGAATATCTTTTTTGTATTCCATTTTCATCATCTTTTTTTTTATGACGGTATTTTTTTTACTGATATATTTAAAGCGTATCTGTTTAATGTATGGATATTCTAGCTTTTCATTAATTGTTTTGAGAAGTAGCGGTGATAGCAGATAAAGCTCTTGCATCCATGATGAGTGAAAAACGCCAAGAATAAGTATGTCATCCTGTATTTTTTCTATTTGAACTTTTTTGTGTAGTCCGCCAATGATGTCTTGCCATTTATAAAGCAGGGTGACTTTCCAGTTTTTGTCCGGATTAATGAGTGTTTCTACCAGATTTTTGAGAGAATGAGACATAATTTTTTTCCCTTTTATATGATTTTTATGATAATCGATAACTATTTTTTGTCTATTGTTTAAAGGCTTACGGAGTTTATCTGTCTATTTTAATTAGACAAACGCCTTTTCTTTCTGTATTATTTATATAAATAAAAAATTTATTTAATCTGGCGGTGTTTTTTTAATTATTTCAAATGGAGATTTTCGTGAATAAGAAATTAAATTTTCTTTTGAGTGTGCTTTTGAGTTGTCCTCTTTATAGTGCCCAACATAGTGACCAACGTCCCCGCCAGTTTAATGTTGATTCAGCATTGGCTGGCTTTGCTGATTATGTAAATAGCAAAGGTGAAAATGTATTACATATTTTGGCTGCTCCTATTTTTTCTCATGCAACAATAATAGGGGGAGGGGCTTTTACAGGAATAGGGGATGAAGCAGCTGCAGAAAGAGTTGATC
>Ga0070741_10009851_pt1 | contig 18313 bp, 15 predicted proteins | sample Coa_R1_4_FD_66440 | JGI IMG/M metagenome (GOLD analysis project Ga0070741, IMG submission 66440) | Surface soil microbial communities from Centralia Pennsylvania, which are recovering from an underground coalmine fire - Coalmine... | ecosystem: Environmental > Terrestrial > Soil > Unclassified ...
GAGGGTGCGCACCATCGCGAGCAGCTCAACCTTGTTCTCGCGCGCTTCGACTGCCAGGCCGTGTGCCTGGGCGACTGCCCGTTCGACGCCGAGCTGGCAGAGGCCGGTGTGCCCATCCGTGCGCGCTCGGAAGACGTCGCGGCGCTCTACGCGCAGCTGCTCGCGTCGAGTCATGTCGAAGCGCCCAGGACGCTGCTGGTCATCGGAAGCGGTGGGGGGCCGCTCAGCGTGGTCCCGTATGCCTGTCACGAGGTGGTCCAGAGGAAAGCGCTGGCGATCGCCGGCGGCGACGACGCCCTGGAATCGAGGCTTGGCGTCGGGCTCGAGGTCGAAAGGCTCTGGCCGGGCGAGCCGGCCCCCGGCGATCCAGGCTCCGTCGCCCGCCTGTCGCTCGAGATGGCGGAGCGCTGGGCCGGCGTCACGAGCACGTTTCTATTGGGGGACCCCGAGATGGTGGGCCGCTGGATTCCCGCTGCCGTGCGTCACGGGTGGGCGCCCGTGTTCGGGATCCCCCAGACCGCGGTGGTGAAGTCCCTTGCGCCGCGGCTGGGCGACGTCGCGGTGGTGTGGGGGCGCCAGCAGGACGACACCGATTTCCTGGAGCTGTCCCGTGCCGGCGTCGCGTTCCAGCTGGTCGATCCGGGGCGCCCGCCCTTTCCGGTGATCTCGGAAACCGGGGCGCGGCACGTGCCGCCGGCATCGTGCGGGGGGGATCCGACGGATGACGAGCTTCGTCGCTGGGCGGGCGAAGGCCGGATCGTCTCGAGCCTGGTGTTCTGGGCGGGCATGGTGCGGGAGCTCGAATGTCTCTACGCGCTCACCGACCTGATGGTCGAGTCGCGCCTGCGGGCCGGCCTCGCGCTGACCGCGGAGAGCCTGCGCTATCTCGATTCGAGTCCGCTTGCGCGCCTGGGCGTGGCGCCTGAGCTGGGTGGCCTGAGGGGCCGCCTCGAGGTGCTTGTCGCGAGCGCAGGCTCGGGGGGAATGCTGGAGTCGGAGGCTCCGCCGGCGAGGTTCGCCGCCGCCCTCTCATCCAGTGTCGGAGAGCTCATTCGGACAGCCGGCCTCCGCGACAACCCTGTTCGCGGCTGGTGGGCCGTCATGGACGCGCCTTTTCTGCCGCGGAGGCAAGGGCGCGTAGCCATGCGGGCATGGCCGCCGTCGTTGAGGCTCCGCTACCGCCGGCGGCCGCTGGACGTCGCCGCGTCGCGGTCACAGGGTGGCGCGTCGGGCCGGCCCAGCCTGCGGACGCGAGTTCGCGAATCGCCGCTTGGCGGCATGTTCGAGCCAATCCGCCCGTTCGACGAGTTCCAGCCAGGAGGGCCACGGCGGGCCATCCTCGAGGCCGTTCGCGCGGCAGGCTTCGAATACGCACTCACGAAATCGAGCTTCGGTGAGGCGCCGACGGTGGCGACCGGTGTCGATGGTCTGACCGCCATCAACTACACGGCGGGGCGCTGGGACGGCTGGACTCCGTTCGAGACGGTCAACGACCTGGGCGATCTGAAGCGGGCGGAGCGCACCCTGCTTCGCGCGGGCCGGCCGGGTTGGCTTCTGGGCGGGTTCGACAGCTGTCTCTGGACGTTCAGCGGCCATGTCCTGGACAGAGGACGCGATCTTCTCGAGATCTGCCGCTGGACGGCCCGCGGCGGCGAATCCGGCCGGCTCGTCAACGTCACCCCGCACGTGATGGCGCGTTATGCGAAGGTCCTGCTGGAAATGGGGCTCGTGCGGACGGCGCACGCCGTCTGATCTCCCGGCCCCTAGTCGAACAGCGGGGGCATCTCCAGGCGGTATTCGGGATCGATCGGCCGCCGGCCGACCGGCCTGGCGGGGACGCCCGCCACGATCTCGAGCGGCGCCACGTCATGGGTGACGACCGCCCCCGCCGCGACCACCGCGCCTCGGCCGACGGTGACGCCGGGCAGGATCGTCGCTCGCATGCCTATCCAAACGTGGTCCTCGATGACCACGGCGCGGCCCTGCAGCGCGAAATCGCGACTGGCGACGTCGTGCTGAGTCGTCAGGATCGCCACCTCCGGCGAGATGCTGACGTCGTCACCGATGCGCAGGCCGCTCCGGGCGTCGAGGCAGCTGCCGCGGTTGACGATGGTCCTGGCGCCGATCCTCGTGTGTTGGCGGCGGTTGCTGCGCGGGCCGTAGGACCACAGGTAGCAGCCGAGCTGCACCGCCGAGCCGGCACCCATCTCGACACCCATCACCTGGCTGTACCAGGCGCGACGCAGGGAATAGGACGGGATGTGGCTTATGACGTGGTTGGTCGCGTAGTTCAGGAGATGTGCGGCGAAAAGGTTGAGCGCGCCGCTCTTCTGCCTCGCCCGCCGCGCAAACGCGACATCAGGCTGCACTTTCGAGTTCCCGCCCGGTGCGCCCGATGCCCGAAGCCTTTCGCGGTGGCGTCGGATGCGCGGCTTTCGCGGCCTGGGCGTCGAGGCGTCGCGCGGCGTCCATCGCACCCATGAGACTGCCTACGACGATTGCGATCCGGAACCAGTACAGGCCCATGTCATAGAAACCCTGGACGATGTAGCCGAGCAGCGCGACGATGAGGGTCACGCTGATCAGCAGCGTGGTGCGGTTGGGCCGTGCGCGCAGGCTGTTGACCGCAGTCATCAGGGAGATGCCGAGCATCATCCAGAAGGCGGTGATGCCGAGAATCCCGAGCCTCAGCCAAACGTAGAGGACCGTGTTGTGCGGGAGATAGCTGATGAAGCTGTCGACGTTGCTGATGTCCACGTTCGGCACCGCCTGCGGTATCGGGTGTCCGAAGCCCATGCCGAATGGCATGAAGTTCCTTATGCCGATGCCGAGGTTGACGTTCTCGACGACGCGGTACTGGTTGGAAGCCTGATCGCGTGCCGTGGGCGCCAGCTGCGACAGCACCGCCCGGGCGGGCTGTCCCAACAGTCCGGGGTCGTTCGAAAAGCCGACCCAGTAGATGCCGGCCAGGACCAGGCCGAGCACGCCGAGCCAGACGATCGTCTTGCGGCGGTCCGGGAACGCAAAGAAGCTCACGGCGAACACGGCCGCCAGCGCGACCGCGGCGATCGCCCACGCGGTCCGCCTTTCGTTCGCGATATCCGCGACCAGGACGAAGGGAAATAGCAGGGTCATGAAGTTCCTGAGCCGTCCCTTCACCGGCGCGAGCCATAGCGCCGCAAGCAGGGCGATGTACACGCCGAAGAAGAACGATTCCTCGTGGGCCAGGATCGCCTGCGGCGGGCGAGAGGTGAAGTGTGTCACCAGCGTGATGACTCCCTGGATGCCCTTGATGCTGATCCCGACGACCAGCGCGCCGAGCACGGCCATGAGCTGCTTGCGCGTGGTGATGAGCTGAGAGGCCGCCACGAAAGCGATCGTGAGGTACAGCCACGGACGCAGCTCGAGCAGCGCGACCTGGGGCGAGCCACCACCTGTGAGGCCGCGCGCAAATCCCACCGCCACCACGAGCGCAAACGCCGCGACCGAAACGCCTATCGCCGACGCCGGCAGGCGCAGCGTCCTCGCCGCGAAACCCCGGACCAGCCACGTGGCGACGATCAGGGCGAGCAGGAGTTCGAACGGCGACGCGAAGAGTCCAGAAACGCCGTAAGCGTTGAAGCTCTGGAACAGCAGAAGGTGGTCCGTTCCGTCAGAGATGGTGCCCTCGGCGACGAGCGAGAACTGCTCGATCATGGTGCCGATGAGGACGATCGCGACAACACCCGTCCAGGGCAAGAACCACACGGTGACGGCAACCGCCGCTCCCGCCAGCAGGAGGAACGCGATCGGGCTGCCCAGCAGGAGCGCCGCCGTGGCGATGCCGCCGGCACATCCCGCGATGGCTCCAACGATCACGACCATGCGCATCCGCGAGCGCATGACCTCGCTTGCCGCGTAAGCGGTCATCGGTCCGGCGGTGGCCACGCTAGCTACCCAGCGAGCGGTAGGTGTACGCCAGGATTCCCGCCGTGGCGACGAGGAGCCAGGCGACCGCGCCTGCGTCCAGCCGCGCACGCCGCCACGCGACGACGATCGCCACCAGCGCGATGACCAGGCCCCAGGTCACCTCGGCTCAGATCCCGGACAGTCGCAGCGCCCAATCCGGCACGCGGCTATGGGTGCCGTTCACGATGACCTTGGGTGTGACGGCCAGGCCAGACACCGCCTCGTTGATGCCTGCGGCGGAAACGACTCCCGCCCTCACGACAAGCACGACATCGGCCATGAGGTTGGCCGCCTGGTGACCGGTGCTGTCTCCGAGCAATGGGGGGAGGTCGGCGACCACCACGTGGCCTGCCGCCGCGATGTCGCTCAGGATGTCGGCGCGGGCCACCTGGCTCAGCGCGCGAGGCACCGAACCCTGGAACTGGCCGGCCGGGATGAGGTTGAGGCCCGGGCACACCGGGCGCATCACGTCCTGCAGGGCCGAGCGCCCCTCCGCCAGGTCGATCAGCCCGGGGTACTTGGCAACCGCGAGCCGGTGACCGAGCTGGGGGTGCGCCACGTCCATCTCCAGGAGAACCGTTTCGAGGCCGTACTCGGCCAGCACTAGGGCGATCGCCAGCGAGATCGTCGTCCTGCCCTCGCCGCGCATCGAGCTCGTCACACCCAGAGACGTGATCCCGTCGGCGCCCAGCTGCTGGACCGCGAGGCGGCAACCCTCGAGGATCGCGTCCGGGACGATCGGCTCGCTGTCGACCATGGGGGTGACGGGCAGCCTCGGTCTCGCGTAAAGCGAAGTCGGCCAGCTCTCGGAGGCCTGGGCCGTCTTGGTCGTCTTCTTGACTTCGAGCATTCCGCTCATCCTCCAGCCGATAGTGGCGTCGACCCGATCGCCGTCAGGCCGAGCATGGATTGGACCTCAGCCGCCGTGTGCACCGTCGTGTCGAGGCGGACCAGGAGCGCCGCGATCGCGATGACGGCCAAAAGACCGCCCAGCAAGCCGGCCGCGAGCGCGACCAGCTGCTGCTTCCCGAGCAAGGACTGCGCCGCGGGGGTCTGGGGCGCGTCGACGATGCGGAACGGCTGCAGCTTCGGCTGCTGCGCGAGCGCGAGGTCGGACTGCGCCTGCTGGATCTTGGCCAGGAGCTGCAGGTAGGTCTGCTGGTCGACGCTGGCCCGGTCCTGGAGAAGTGCCAGCTGCGGGTCGGTGGCCGAGGCCGACGGGTTGTTGGCAAGGTTCGGGTGGGCGACCAGGTAGCTGTGCACGGCGGCCAGGTCGGAGCTCAGCACCGCCGACTGCTGCTGGAGCTGGGTCTGGTAGACCTGCAGCTGGGTCTGGGTGGCGGCGATCTTCGCTGCCAGCTCTGCGGCCGCAAGCTGGCTGAGCAGCGAGTCGGCCGTGCCGCGCGCGAGCTCGGCGGTCGGCGCGTTCACCGCGATCGTCAACTCGGACGGACCGAGCTGCGTCAGCGTGACGTGGGCCGCGAGGTAGGTTCGGATGGCGTCCGCCGAGGGAATGCCGGGCGATTCGCCGAGGATCGAATGGAGTCCGAAGCTCTGCGTGGCGGAGGGATGCGAGTCGAGATATGCGCCGAGTGGGCCAGCGGCGGCCACCGCGACGGCAAAGGCATCCGTCTTCAGGTACTGGTTGATCGTGTCGGACTGCGTCTGGGCCGCGCTCTGGGTGCCGAGGCCCTGGGCATTGACGAACACAGTCGCCGTGCTCTGGTATGACGGCGGCTGGAGGATCAGGAAGCCGGCCGTCCCGATGACGGCGGCCACAAGCGGAACGGTAAGCAAAAGCTTATGGCCGAACACGACCTCGAGGATTCGTCTCATGGCCGTCACTTTAGGTCGGGCGCTGCCGGACTCCAATGGGAACTTGGAGGGCGAATGACCTTCGCGTCCCGACATGCTGGGCGGGAGTCCCGGCGGCTAGCCGGTCGCGACTCCCGAGGGGGCGGCCCGGGTGCCGAGCCGGTCCAGGGACGCTGCCGTCACCGCGGCGGGCGAGACCAGGCCGAGCCCGCCAAGCCCCCGGCACATCGGGGACTGGCATCCGGACAGCACGCCCCAGCGGCCGAACTCGCACCAGCTGCCCGAGTGAGGACGGCCACCCGGCTGGACCACTGTCAGCAGCGAGCTGTTGGCCAGGCCCGTGTAGCGGGCGTCTTCCAGGCCGAGCAGCACGACCGCGGGCGTTTTGGTGGCTCGCGCGATCGCCGCGGCCGCGCTGTTCACGCATACCAGCACGTCGAGGCGCCGCACGACCTCGACGAACTGTCCGAAGCTCGTCACACCGCACGCCCTGAGGACCTCGCCACCCATGGCACCGGCGATCTCGGATTCGAGCTCCCGCTCCCCGCGTGACCCCGTGATGACGATCGCCGCACCGGTCCGTGCGCGAAGATCCCGCCCCACCTCGGCGAAGCGGGCCGGCAGCCACTGCTGGCAGGACCAGTCGGAACCGGGATGCAGCCCCACGATTGGGCGCGGCCTTCCTGCGAGAAATCGATCAGCCCACTCGGAGTCCGCCTGTGAGGACCAGATCTCGAGCCCTCGGTCGTCTTCCTCCACGCCGATCGCCTGCAGCACGCGGCCGTTCTCCTCGATCGACGACTCGACGTCATGAGCCGGCGGGGCCGCATGCGTGTAGGCGCCGGTGCCGTCCGACACGCCGGCGAGCACCGGCGAGCCGATCATCGCCGCGAGCCTGCGGATCGCGCTCGAGCTTCGATGAAGCACGATCGTCGCGCTGTATCCCCTTCGCCGCATGCGCAGCGCGAGCGACGAGATGAGGGCCAGCTTCTCCACCCTGGCCAGCCGGCTTCCCTTGTGCTGGAAGTCGCCCCAGGTCAAAAGCCGGTCGATGTACGGGCACGGACCCAGGATCGGCGCGGCCGCCTCCAGCGCGAGGACCTCGATCGTCGCGGTGGGGTACGCGGTCCGCAGGCTGCGCAGCGCCGGCACCGCGGCCATGGTGTCCGCGACGTGGCCGTATGCGATGACGAGGAGCTTCTGGCCGTCGAGCTGTACCGGCGCCCGACGCGAATTAAGTGCAAGCTCCGCCGCTTCGGTGCTCATCTGCGCCTCAGGCACGCGCCGTCGACCACGTACCCGTCGACGCAGCGCTGATAAGCGGCGGTGAAGTAATGGAGCCGGCGCAGGCTGCGGAACGCGCGATCCGGCCGCCCCAGCTCCGGGCGGCATTCGCGGCGTGTGTCCTCCAGCCACTCCCTTCCTCGCGGGTCACCCATCAAGGTCAGCTTTCCGGCCATTGCGCCGTTGCCGGTCGCGTAGTTGCGCTGACTCCGCAGCATCGCCTTCCAGCCATGACGAACGCCGTTCGAGTGCACGACCTCGGCACGCGGCGTCGTGAGCATGCGCACGCCGGCAGCCTCGAGGCGCAGCTTGTAATCCGTGTCCTCGGCGGCCGGAAACTCCGACCCCGCGCCCAGGCATTCGTCAAAGCTTCCGAGGCGTTCTGCCACATCGCGCCGGATGGCGAAGTTCGCCCCGATCCAGTCCCATCCCTCGGGCGGCCGCCGCGGCGCCTTCCCTGGGTCGTAGACCGCTTCGGCCGGACTGATGGTGGGGCAGGTGGCCAGCCAGCCGAGCGCGGCCGGCGGCACCACGGAGCCGCCGACAAGGCCGAGCTCCGGATCGTCGCGAAACGCCGCCGCGATCGAGGCCAGCCAGGTGTCTTTGGGCTCGCAGTCGTCGTCGGTGAAGGCGATGACCGTGCCCGAAGCCTGCTTCAGGGCCGCGTTGCGGGCCAGGCTCAGGCCGCGCCCGGCCAGGTGGAGGTGGCGGACCCGGGCGTCGCCCGCGGCGGCCTCGGCGACGGCCGCCTGCATCGGGGCTTCGGGGCCCTGGCCGAGGACGATGAGCTCCCAGTCGTGCCACGTCTGCCGGCGTATGGCGCGGACCGTCGCACCAATGGCGTCCGCCCTCGTCGCCGGCACGCAGACGCTGATCGGCATCGAGGAGCCCTGTCGCGACTCAGGCGACAACGGACGCATAAACCTCCTCCAGCCGGCGGGCCATGCCGTCGACCGTGAAGTCTTCGGCCCTGCGCGCGGCGGCGGCACCGAGCCTCTCGAGACGTTCCGAGTCACCAAGTGCCGAGATCGCGGCGGCCGCAAGCGCCGGGGCATCGCCCGGCGGGACCAGGATTCCGTCGACGCCGTCGGTCAAGACCTCGTCGAAACCTGAGCCGGAAGTGGTGATGATGGCGCGGCGAAGGACCATCGACTCGAGGCAGGTGTTTGCGAGGTTCTCCCAGCGTGAGGGGATTGCGACCAGCGTCGCCGCGGCGACGATTTGGAACAACTCGCCATGCGGCATTCGGGGCAGGAAGTGCAGGCGGTCCCGTACATCGGCGCATCGCTCATGCGCGTATTCGGCAAAGGGCCGGCCGCGGTATCCGATGTCCTCGCCGATGAAGACACAGTGCACGTCGGGGTGCGCGGCAAGGACTTCAGGCAGCGCGTCGATCAGAACGTCGACGCCTTTTCGGACCTCGAGCCGCCCGAAGTAAAGGATGAACGGCGCCTCTCCCAGGAATGGCAGGCCCTGGCCCGGCGCCAGGGTCGGCGCGTCGATCCCGGTTGGCACGACAGTGATCGCCGCCTCGTCGAGGCCCCATTTCTGGGCGACGGCTCGCGCCAGGGCGCGCGTCGGCGATATGACGCGGCGGCTGCGCCTGGCCTGTGCGCGCTCCAGGCCAGAGGTCAGCATCGACCGCGCGCGCTGCAGCGCCGGCGCTCCATTCGCGGCCTGGACGAGGTAGTGCGGAGTGGCAAGCCGCGTGACGAGGGGAGCGGACGGTCGTAGTGCGTAGGTGATCGCCTCGGCGTCCCATTCGCATGCCTGGACGACGTCGAAGCGGCCGTACCGGGTGAGCGCACTCGCGACGGCCCACGCCCATCCGATCGAGCGCGGCCGGATGCCGGCCGCCGCGACTCGATGCAGGTGCACCCCGTGATCGATGTCCTCGGCCGCAAGGCCCTCGCGCGACTGCGTGAAAAGGTGGACCTCGTGCCCGATCCGCACGAGGCCTTGCGACGCCTTCTGACTCCAGGAGCCGATGCCGCCGCCATAAGGCGGAAGCTCGCGGCTGACGATCGCGATCCGCATCAGGCGCGCACGCGATGGGTTCGACTGCCGCGTGACCTCACGGTCGAGGATCTTCGACGACTCGGTCATTGCGGCACCACCCGCTCAGCGCCCACCGCAACCGGAGCCCGCCGGGCGGGGCTGCCCACCCAAAGGGCTTGCAATCTCCTCGTCGCAGCATCCGAGCCGTAGCATCTGATGGCCGCGGCGCGTACATCGCTCCGGCTATGGCCTGAGTCGAGAACCTGTTCGATGGTGGTCGCCATCGCGGTCGGCGTCATGTCGCCGGCACATGCGCCGAGGGTCGTCGAGAGGATCTCGGTGAACGGATACACGGGGAACGCCGCGACCGGAGTGCCGGCCATCAGGGCCTCTGTCGCCACGTACCCCCACTCCTCGTAGAGGCTTGGGAGCAGCAGGAGGTCAGAGGACTCCATCCATGTGTAGATCTCCTCGCGTGGCAGTGGCCCAGGGGTCCGGACGGTGATCGATGGTGGGAGCACCGCGAGCTCAGAAGCCAGCCGCGACACGTTTCGGCCTATCAGGACCAGCTCAATCCTGCGACCACGCTCAGCCAAGGATGCGACCGCCTTGACACCTGCCGCGACGTTCTTCCGCGGATGACCCAGGTCGCCGCAGCAGACCAAGATCCTGGTGGTCTCGGCGGCCTTCGCGTGATGTGCGCGGTCCACGGCTGCGACCTGGCGGACCGGCGGCGGGCAACTGATAGCGGCGACGCCTTGCGAGCGGAGTTGAGCGGCGAGGGCCTCTGTCGGCGCGGCGACGGCATCGCACCGACGGTAGCCGCCTCTGTCGTTCAGGTAGTGGGTAAGGCCTTTCAGCGCAAAGGCCGCGCTGCGAGGGAACTGCGCCCCCGTGTGCAGCCATGTCTCGACCATGCGGGCGACCGGACGGTGTGGGTAGAACCAGGCGCCCGCGACCACCCTCTTCGCGTAAGGCCTGGCCGCGACGGCCAGGCCGGGGTGGTTGAGGTGCACAACGTCGAACGTGTCGCCCATGGCGGCCAGCTCCGCTGAAAGCAGGGCCCGCATTTCGGCGAGCTCGAGGGTTGGCACCTTGCGGGAGAACCTGCGAATGCGAGAGCCGCCGGGCGCGGCCGTGTGCCGGACGTCCACCTGCGCGGGCGCCCGGTTTCGCAGCGCCAGGGCGGCTTGCTCGCCGGCGCCGATCAGGGTGACTCGATGGCCGGAAGCCGCGGCTGCCGCGGCGACCTGCTCGGCGTACGTGTCGATCCCGGACAACCCGCCGCCATGAAGCGCGACGAGGATCGACAGTGACTTTCGTTCCATGCTTTCGGTGAAGCTCAACCCTATGACCGGCCGCGCAAGCCGACAACCGACGGCTTCGGAAGGGGCACGGTCGCAGTCCCAAACCGGCGGGACACCCGTCCCGGGCGAATCTGGCCGAATCCAAGACCCCGGCCTCAACTACCTATGGGAAGGGCGCGGGGGCTGCCCTACCTTCGACGGTGATGGTCGCAAAGTCGCTGCCGCACGCTCCCGCGCCGGTCACGCCCTCCGAAGGGCAGGGCCCGACAGAGCAGGAGGGAAGCCCTGGGCGCTCGATCCTGATGGTGGCTCCGTCGTGGCCATATCCTCCGACGTGGGGATTCGCCACGCGGGTGTACCAGCTCGCCCGGCACCTCTCGAAGCGGCACCGTGTGACCCTCCTGGCGTATGCCGGAGCCAACCGAAGCGGCGAGGACCGAACCCACACCGGGTGGTACGGAGCTGCCAGTTTCGTCCCGGCGCCGAGGGCCGTGCGGTCGCGGCGCAGAGCGCAGGCCGCATCCATCGTGTCATCGCGCTCGTACCACATGAGCCACCTGCGCTCGCGAGCAATGTCCGGTGCCCTGACGGACATGCTTCGCCGCAATCGCTTCGATGTCGTACAGATCGAGTCCAGCCAGATGGCGCCGCTCATTCCCGACGCCGGTGTTCCGGTAGTCCTTGACGAGCACAACGTCGAGTTCATGCTGCTCGCCAGGCTCAGCGCGATGGAGGCTTCGCCCGCGCGCCGGACCTTCGGCCGCCTTGAAGCGTTCAAGGCGCGCCGAGAAGAGCTGAGCGCCTGGGCCGCGGCCGACGGCATCGTGTTCACGTCGCAGCCCGACCTAGCCGTCATGCGCCGCCTTGCGCCTGAGAGTCGTGGATGCGTGGTGCCGAACGGCGTCGACGTCGAGTACTTCCAGCCGCGGGGCGAGGATGTCGACGCCGACACGGTCGTGTTCACGGGCAGCATCAACTACCGACCCAACACGGACGCGGTCGACCACTTCATCCGCCAGGTGTTTCCCGCTGTCAGGCGGCGGCGCCCGTCGGCTCGGTTCATCGTGGTCGGCCAGGGCGCGCCGGACTGGCTCGTCAGGAGCGCACCGACCGGTGTCGAGTTCACGGGCCCGGTCGACGATGTTCGCCCGCACGTCGCGCGTGCTTCGGTCGTCGTGGCGCCGCTTCGTTCAGGGAGCGGCACGCGGTTGAAGATCCTGGAAGCGCTCGCGATGGCCAAGCCGGTCGTCTCGACGAGGATCGGTTGCGAGGGGATCGCAGTGGTCGACGGCGATCACCTGTGCGTCGCCGATGACCCCGAGGACTTTGCCGCCAACGTCGTTCGGTTGATGTCCGATCGCAAGGTCGCCCGCGAGATGGGCCGTCGTGGTCGGACGCTTGTCGAGAGTAGCTACAGCTGGGATGTCGTCGGGCGCAGGCTCGAGAAGTTTCACTCGGAATTGATCGGTAAGGAGACGAGGGTTTGATGGTTGCAGAGAGTGTTGCCACCGCGCCGGTCCAGGCCGGCGTGGCGAGAGTCTTCGACGAAGCCGCGGCCTACTACCGCCAGCTTCGCTGGGAGAAGAACCGCCTCACCAGGTTCGAGAAGTTCGTCACCCAGACCTCGCTCGAGGAAGAGCTCGGGCCGTCGAAGGTTGCGACTGCGCTCGAGCTCGGCTGCGGCCCCGGCACGTGGACCGGAATCCTGGCCGAGAGGGCGGACAGCGTGACCGCCGTCGACATCTCGACCGAGATGCTCGGCCAGGCGCGGCAGGCCATGGCGTTCGAGCCAAAGGTCGAGTTCGTCCAGTCCGACATCGCGAGGTTCGATGCGCAGGGCCGTAAGTTCGATCGCGTGATCAGTGTCCGCGTCCTCGAGTACGTGCCCGAATGGAAGAGCATCGTCGAGGGGCTGGGCGGACTGCTCGCACCGGGCGGCCGCGCGGTCGTCATCACGAAGACGCCCATCTCGATCTGGCGTGGGACCGGCCGAGAGCGCTGGTTCGGCCCCCGGACCTTCGGCCGCTGGATCACGGGCCGTACCCTGAACCCGGACTTCTGGCAGAAATACATCCCGGTGCGGGGCATGGTAGAGGCGTTCCGGACTGCCGGCTTGACCGATATCGAAGTCAGGCCCGTGATTTTCGGACTGCCGATCTACATGCGAGGAAACAAGCAGTATCCGATCGTCCCACCGCAGGCCGAGCGTCCGTTTCTGTGGGCGTCCCGCACCTCGTGGCGATGGGTGTCGAATGGTTCTCAGACGCGCCGCACCGCGTTCCTTCCGCTGTCGGAGTCGTACGCAGTCTCAGGACGCATGAAGTAGGAGCCGAAAAAGGCCGCGGTAAACAGACAATAGAGAGGGCTCGCCGAGTGGCGAGCCCTCCTTCTTATATCGAGTTCTGCGGTTTCCCGCTGCGTGTCAGATGCGCGCCGCCGGGGATGGTCTGGGCGGCAAAGCCGAGGTCACGGGTGCGGTGCCGAGCTGCGTCACGACAACGTTGTCGAATGACACCGGGTCGTTCGCCTGGAAGGCGATGGCCCCGGAGTTCAAGGTCGTATCGGTGGCCTGCATGACAAGGCTGGAGTTGACCTTGACGGAAAGCACTCCCTGGTACACGGAGGCGTCCAGCGTGTACCAGCCGCCGCCGGCGAACGCGTAGGTCGCGCTGGCGAGTCTCGTCTCCGCTCCGGCTATGACCTTGCTCAGGACCAGCTTGTTTCCGCCGACGATCATCAGGCTGTAATGGTTCGAACCGCTCATCGCAAACGTCAGGCCATCGACCTCGCTGGCCCACGCGCTAGGCCTGACGCCGAATCTGACGTCGTAGTTCGACCAGCTCGACGAGCCGGTCGAGAGGCTGCCTGTCCAGCCACCATGGGTGACGTAGTGCAGAGTGTCGCTGGCGATCGTGAACGTCGAGTTCACGCCAGAGGCCGTCCAGCCGGACGGCGTGGAGCCGACCGGGTCAGCGCCGAACGTATCGCTGTAGACGATCGTTCCGGTTGGTGACGGCGAGGGATTCGGCGAAGGAGGAGGTGTGGGCAGCGGTGAAGGTGAAGTGGACGGAGAAGGTGTCGGCGACGGCGACGGAGAAGGTGTAGGCGACGGAGAAGGGGAAGGTGAAGGCGCGGGCGCGATCGACTGGCCGGCAAGCCACGACTTGTAGACGACCCCTTCACCCGCGGTCGGGGCACCGGTCTGCATGTTGGTCACAAGCACGTCGTCCGGGTTGGTCCACGCGTTCCACGTCCATGCGACGACATTGAGCCCGTGGCTGCTCGCATACGGAAGGAAGCCCGGTAGGTAGGTTTCCGGGCCCGCGGCGGAGTCTCCGGTTTCGCCAACGATCACGGGAACTTTGGCCGCGAGCGGAGCGATGACCTGGTCCCAGCACCACTGTGCCGCGCACTCGCTGACCAGGCTTGGGTTCGCCGAAGGGTAGCTGTGCCACGAGGCGACGACGTTGCTGTCGGCAGGTTTGTGCGCGAGCCAACCCGACAGGTCGCGTGCCCAGTTCGTGCCGCCCGCCATGATGACGTTTTGTGCCCCGGCGGAGCGGATGTCGCCGATCAATTCGTTGAATCCCGCGGAGCGCCAGTTGGCCGTGATCGTGAACGGTGTCCCGCCGGTCTCGTACTGGGTCAGGGTGCATCCATTCCACAGACATGTGTTCTCATCCGGTCCGCCTGGCGCGATCCAGTAGAAGAAAGGCTCGTTGTAGAGGTCGTAGATCACGCCGGTATCGCTCGCAAAGGTGGCTGCGACCGACTTCCAGAAGGACGGCGAGTGGTCCTCGTCGGGCGCGGGGTTCTGGCTCGCGGCCAGCTGACCGGCCGGCGCCGACCAGTGCAGGTCGACGATGACGTAGAAGCCGGCGGCGCGAAGGTCGCCGACGAGCTTGGTGACGGCGGCCTGGTATGTGCCCGCCGGCATCTTCACACTGTTGATACCGAGCCAGCAATCCTCGTTGAGCGGGACGCGGACCACGTTGATGTTCCACGACCGCATCGCCGCAAAGGTTTGTGAGCTGTCCTCGGGCTGGCCGCCGAACGGATCGGAGCTCCAACCCTGAGCGCAGACGAACTCGGTGCCCGACATGTCAGCGCCATGAAGCGTTACGGTGCCGCCGCTCGCGTCGACGAGGTGGTTGCCGCTGACGTGGAGTCCACCGGTTGCGACCGGAAGCGGCGGAGGGACCGCTGTGGGCGTTGGCGAGGGAACAGGTGCCGGCGTCGGCGTCGGCGCCGAGCTGGGGCTGGGCGACGGTGCGGGTGGCCCCGCGCTGCCGGCGAGCCTGGCGAACTCGGTCGCCGAAGCTTTTGCCGCCGGGGTGCCAGGCGTGGTCAAGTCGCCTGAGCGGGTGAACAGGCCGTAGCCCGCCGTGGTGCTCAGTATCGAGGTCCCGGTCGGGTCCCAAATGTCGTCGTCCCGGAGGTCGTACCAGTTGACGATGCTCGCGGCCGAGCTGAACATCTGGTCGACCAGGCTGACCTGTCCAGCGTCCGACCCGCCCTTGCTCGACAGGTTCGACATACCAGTCTCGCCGACGATGACGGGAACGCTGGAACGGCCGATGCCATTCAGGAAGCTGTGCGCGGTGTTGACGGTTGAGCCGACCGTGTTCGCGTAGTCGTGGACGGCGAAGGCGTCGAAGTCGCCCTGTGCTCCAGCCGTGACGGCGCCCTGCCAAAACGCCGTGGCGACCGAGTCGCCCGCGTTGGACAGGCCGGGATAGATCACCTGGATCGTCGGGTCGACCGCCTTGACCGCCTGGTAGCCGGGAATCAGGACGTCGCTGTAATAGGCGGCGGTCCCGCTGTTCCAGTAGTGGCCGTGGTCGGGCTCGTTCCACATCTCGAGGTAGTGGATGCGGCCCTTGAAGTGACCCGTGAGCGCGGTGACGAAGCTGGAGAACTGCGCTGGGGTCGGCGCCAGCGTGGCGTTGCACGAGGTGTTGGCCCAGCAGGGCGTGTAGGCGACGACTGGCTCGGGCGTGATGCCTGCGGCGTTGAGCGAGTTGACGATGTAGTCAGCTCGAGCGAAGTCGTAGGTGCCCTGGGTCGGCTCTATGAAGATCCAGGGAAAATCAAATCGAATCGCCTTGACGCCGATCGACTGGGCGAGCTTGATGTCCTGCGTGACCTCGGCCTGGCCGCGAGTCGGGTCGTACCAACCGTCGGGGTTGGGATGCCAGGGACCGATCTCCGCCGTTCCGTTTGCGCCGTTCAGCGTGTCGCGCCAGGTGCGGACGGCGGGCGGCGAGGTGGCACCGGCGACCTGAACCGATGCGGCCGCACGCGTTGTCGGTGGACCGCTGACTGAAGCGCCCACAAACAACAAGGCAAGGGCCGAAAGGATGATCCCGAGGTTGACAGGTTGTAAGGAGCGGAGCCTGAAAGAGGCCCTTCGCGGCGCCGGCGCAGCCGCTCTCTTGTCTCTCGCGAAACTACTTGCGTGCATAGTCGTTACCCCCATGGTCCCGCAGCAATTGACCGCTACCAGGGAAGTCGATCCTGGTTTCGTTCGTCAGGTCAATCGCAGCGAACCGCGTGTTCGGCAATGCGACATTGCCGTGGACGTGTTGCGTTACGCAGATGTCGACGGCTGTCTTGATATTGGCCCCGGCCATATCGGGAGACTATGTCTAGACGGATCTGAAATCTTCAGCCAATTGAGAGTCCGCAGTCTCTCCCAATTGACACAGCCACCTGGTGGGTCGTCTCCCGAACGGCCCGGTCCTAACCGTCCGCGGCAGTCTAACCTACGAGGTGCGGCGCGTACAAGAGGATTAACACCACTAAAATCGCAATTGCTCCGACGGATCCTGTGAGGGCGCGAACAAGTCTTAAGTCCGTCGAACGCGAATCGATTGAATTGAGCATTTCGCCGACGTTGGGTTGCATCACGCGCCGGCGATTGAGCAGCACCGAAGCGGTGATGAAGACGCCCCAGGCGCAGACGGCGATCGCCAGCATGATGACAATGATTCGAGTCGCCAATCCGACATCGGGTCTTATCCCGGCAACCACAACGGGCCGTGGTGGAGCTTGCTGCTGGATTGATGGTGGATTGCTCGCAATTGTCGCGAGGTGCTGGGAGTAGTACTGACCCTCACACTGGGTTGGCGTGCCGGACCAGTCGGTGATAAGGACGTCGTGTGAGTCGTGCCACGGGTTGAAGGTCCATGCGAGATAGGAGATCCCCATGCTGTCGGCCCACGGAAGCAGCATGGGCATATTGGTTAGGGTGCACCCTGTGCCTGCGTGATCTCCTGTCTCGCCGACGATGACCGGAACCTTTTGGGCAAGCGGGGCGATGGTGCCGGACCAGCATTTGAGATTCGAGCAGGTCTCACCGCCGTACTCATGCCATCCAGCAGCTAGGTTTTTCGCGGGGTCCATAGGCCGGTGCGTCAGCCAACCTGAATCGTCGTTCGCCCAATCGAGCCCGTTGGAAATGACCAGATTCTTTGCGCCTGTGGCGCGAACCGCATCAATCATCTGCTGCATTCCCGCCACCCGCCAGGTCAATGGTCGTGTGTATGGATGGCCACCGGTCAGGTACTGGTTGAGCATGCAGCCATTCAGCCAGCACGACCACGCGTTCTGCGAGGAGTTCTGCATGTAGCTTGCGTAAAGAAAGGGCTCGTTGTAGAGGTCGAATACGACGCCCGGATCGGAGCGGAACCTCGATGCCACATCGCTCCAGAAGGCGAGTGAGTGATCGGCGTCGGCCATCGGCTGCTGGGAAAGAGCGACCGCATCTCCGGGCGCATTCCAGTGCAGGTCGAGGATCACGAACATGCCCTGAGAGCGAAGGTCGCCAACGAATCTTCTGATCGCGGCGACGTATGACGCGCCACCGAAGCGCGGGCTGATCCCATTAATGCCGAGCCAGCAGTCCTCGTTGAGAGGTACCCGTACCGCGTTGACATGCCACGACCGGATCGCCTGGATCGTCGTGGTGGAGTCGATCGGCTGGCCGCCGAAGATGCTCCACCCTTCGTTGCCACGCACCCCGCCCTGCGCGCACGCGAACTCGGTGCCAGAAACATCCACCCCATGGAGTACGACTGGTCGACCGGTGCCGTCGGTCAGTGTGTTACCCGCGATCTGGATCGATGCCGGCCCGTTGTCGACGGCACGAGGGGACCCTAGGGACGATTCGGCGGCAGCCACAGGCTGCACGCCGAAGAAAAGAATCGAGAGTGCAAGGCCGCACAAAGGCAGGATGCAGTTCTGAGGCAATCTCGAGGGCCCGGACATAACGGAGTCGCCGGCCCCTTAGCGGAATGGCATGAGAATGCCGGCGCCCAGGGCGACCACTAGTCCCGCGAGTGCGAGGCCTATGCCCACCAATGATCTCTGGCGGCTCGTCCATCCGCTCAGCTTCGGCCCGACGACCACCGCCACGTCTGTTGCGAGCGTGACGCCCCAGGCTGCGACGGCGAGACCAAGGAGTAAAAGACCGGCAAAAAGCAGTTCGAGCCCCGCGCTGGGACGACCGCCCGTCGTGCGAGCTGACACGCCGATCACGCTATTGCCGCTGGAGCCCAATGGAGTCTGGTCGGAATGCGACGGCGACGGCGTCGCTTGGTTTGCGGACTTCTTTGGACTCGGAGACGGCGAGGGCGACGGCGATGCCTTGACAGGCGTGGGCGAGGCGGCCGCAGGGGGTTTGTTCGCCGGAGGCGGTTGGGCCGGAGGGGGTTGGGCCGGTGGCGAGGAACCGCCGAGAAGGGACTGCATGGTGTAGAAGCTCGACTTCTTCGTCACGTCGTCTGCGGCCACGAGGCCGTACTGCTTGTGCTCACCGGTCGAAGCCGGCGGGCAGCACGTGTAGACCCCCTCGTCGCGCAGCGTGTAGAACTGCGCCATCGCCAGCCCGGGGGTGTTCAGTGCCGACTGGATCAGCGACGACTGTTGAGATCCCGTCGGGTCGCTAACGCCGTATTCGC
>Ga0070741_10009855_pt1 | contig 18309 bp, 14 predicted proteins | sample Coa_R1_4_FD_66440 | JGI IMG/M metagenome (GOLD analysis project Ga0070741, IMG submission 66440) | Surface soil microbial communities from Centralia Pennsylvania, which are recovering from an underground coalmine fire - Coalmine... | ecosystem: Environmental > Terrestrial > Soil > Unclassified ...
TGACATTCGCTATAACAATCCGCCGACATACTGAAGCGAATGTCAAATCCATCGCACTAGCGGCGACGGCGGGAGTGAAACCATGGCCCAGGCGCAGCGGCAGCTCGCATCGATCGATGTCAGCGACCCCAGCCTTTACCAAAACGACAGCTGGCGGCCGCTGTTCGCACAGCTGCGCCGCGACGATCCCGTGCATTACTGCGAGGCCTCGCCTTACGGTCCTTACTGGTCGGTGACGCGCTATGACGACATCTTTGCCGTCGAGCTCGACCACGAAACCTATTCCTCGGCCTCCGAACTCGGCGGTATCCAGGTCGCCGACCAGCCCAAGGGGCAGGAGCGGCCGAATTTCATCCGCATGGACCCACCCGGTCATACCGCGCAGCGGAAAACCGTGGCGCCGATCGTGGCGCCGTCGAACCTTGCGAATTTCGAGCGACTGATCCGCGAACGAACCTGCGCTGTGCTCGACGCCCTACCACGCGGCGAGGTGTTCGATTGGGCCGAGCGCGTCTCGATCGACCTCACCAACATGATGCTGGCGACCCTGTTCGACTTCCCCTGGGAAGACCGGATAAAGCTGACCTGGTGGTCGGATGTCGCGATCGCCAACGTCAATTCGCCTGAGGCGGTGGTGCATTCGGAAGACGAGCGCACCGCCGAGCTGATGCAGATGGCGATGTATTTCCGCAAATTGTGGAATGAGCGGATCGATGCGCCGCCGGCGTTCGACCTGATTTCGATGATGGCGCATTCGAACGCCACGCGAAACATGGAGGCGCGCGAGTTCGCCGGCAACGTCGGATTGCTGATCGTCGGCGGCAACGACACCACGCGCAACTCCATGAGCGGGGGTCTGCTGGCGCTGTGCGAAAACCCGGAGCAGTTCGAGATGGTGCGGGAAAGGCGCGAGCTGATCCCGAACCTCGTCTCCGAAATCATCCGCTGGCAGACTCCTGTCTTGCACATGCGGCGTACCGCGCGCCGCGACGCGGAGCTATGCGGCCGCAGGATCGCCAAGGGCGACAAGGTCGTGATGTGGTACATCTCGGGCAATCGCGACGACGACAAGATCGAGCGGGCGGATGAATTCATCATCGATCGCGCGCGGCCGCGGCAGCATCTCTCCTTTGGCGCCGGCATTCATCGCTGCGTCGGCGACCGGCTTGCCGAGCAGCAGTTGCGGATCCTGTTCGAGGAGATTTTGCGGCGCGATTTGCGCTTCGAGATCGCAGGACCGGTAAAGCGGCTCTATTCGAATTTCATCCGCGGCATCCGCTCGCTGCCGGTGAGGATCGTGAATTGACAAGGGACGTCGTCATTGCGAGCGAAGCGAAGCAATCCACTTATCCGCTTGCGGCCCTATGGATTGCTTCGTCGCTATCGCTCCTCGCAATGACGACTGATAAGGAACAGGAATGAACAAACCCGTAGACGTCCTCGTCATCGGTTCGGGCGCCTCCGGCGCCGCGGTCGCGTGGTCGCTGGCCGAGACCAAGATGCACATCCTCTGCCTCGACCAGGGCGGCTGGATGAAGCAATCGGAATATCCGAGCACCGGGCGCGACTGGGAAGCAAAATTCTACGGCGAGTGGGCCACCAGCCCGAACATCCGTCAGCGCGCGGAGGACTATCCGATCAACGACGACAATTCGCCGATCAAGGTCGTGAACTTCAACGCGGTCGGCGGCTCGACCATCATGTACACCGCGCATTGGCCGCGGCTGCATCCCAGCGATTTCAAGGTCAAGACGCTGGACGGCGTCGCCGACGACTGGCCGATCGATTACGACATGCTGGAGCCGTTCTTCGAGGAGAACGACCGCATGATGGGCGTCTCGGGCCTCTCGGGCGATCCGCGCTCGCCGCTGACCCATCCGCCGATGCCGCCGCAGCCGCTCGGGCTGTCCGGCCCGTTGATCGGCAAGGCCATGAACAAGCTCGGCTGGCACTGGTGGCCGTCGGACACGACGGTCGCAACTACCGATTACGAGGGCAGGGCGCGCTGCATTAATCTCGGCCATTGCACGCCGGCCTGTGCGCAAGGCGCCAAGGCCTCGACCGACATCACCTACTGGCCGCAGGCGATCCGCGCCGGCGTGGAGCTGCGGACGCATTGCCGGGTGCGCGAGATCACCGTCAACGAGCAGGGTATGGCGTCGGGCGTGATCTATTACGACCAGGACGGCAAGGAGCAATTCCAGGCGGCCGAAGTCGTGATCGTCGCCTGCAATGGCGTCGGCACGCCGCGGCTGCTGCTCAACTCGGTCTCCGGCAAGTTTCCGAACGGACTTGCCAACTCATCCGGTCTGGTCGGCAAGAACCTGATGTTCCATCCCTACGCGCAGATCTACGGCTTCGTGAAGGAGTCGACCGATTCTAACCGCGCGCCGCCGACCTGCCTGTGGAGCAAGGAGTGGTACGACACCGATCTGTCACGCGGCTTCGTGCGCGGCTTTGGTGTCCAGTTCGGCCGCGGTGCCGGTCCCGTGTTCGAGGCTGTCGCGAGCGAGCAGAAGGGTATCCTGCCCTGGGGCAAGGATCATCACGAAGTCTTCCGCAGGCTGAACGGCCACCGCATGCATTTCTCCGCGATCTGCGAGGATCTGCCGGAGGAGCATAACCGCGTCACGCTCGATCCCGTGCTGAAGGACGGTCACGGCATTCCGGCGCCGAAGATCGATTACACCATCAGCGCGAACTCGCAGGCGATGATGGATCATGCGCTGGCGCGCGGCCGCGAGTTTCTCGAAGCCGCCGGCGCGACCGACATCTGCACCAATTCGCCGATTCCCTATGGCGGCTGGCACCTGCTCGGCACCGCGCGGATGGGCACCGATCCCGAGCGCTCCGTGGTCAACGAATGGGGCCGCTCGCACGACGTGAAAAATCTCTTCATCGTCGACGGCAGCGTGTTCGTCACGTCAGGCGGCGTCAACCCGACCTCCACCATCCAGGCCATCGCGCTCTACATCGCCGACCAGATGAAGAGCCGCCTCGCCAATCTGTTCGATTGAGGACCAGCTATGAGATCGTCATTGCGAGCGAAGCGAAGCAATCCATGGCGCCGCAAGCGAAGATATGGATTGCTTCGTCGCTTCGCTCCTCGCAATGACGAAAGAACATGAGGAAAAAGAATGGACCAACTTGTCAGAGAATCTCTCACCTCGGCGCAGCGCGACGATCTGCGCGTGATATCGGGTATGATGATTCCGGAAAGCGACGAATACAAGGTGCCGGGCGCCGACGACGCAGCGATCCAGGGCGACATCATCGCCACGCTCGGCCGCGACACCAAAATGGTCGCCGCCGCGCTCGATCATGTCGCGAAGCTTGCCGGCAAGCCGCTGGCATCGCTCGATGACGCCAGGCGCGAGGCTGTCGTGACGGAATTCCGTAGCAGCGGTGGCGCTCCCGCCGCCGTGCTCGCCCGCGTCATCCTGCAATGCTACTACCGCGACGACCGCGTGCTGCGCTCGCTTGGCATCGAATTGCGCGCACCGTTCCCCAAGGGGCATGTGCTGCCCGACGGCGACTGGTCGATCCTCGAGCCCGTCAAGGCGCGGGGAGGGAGTTTGCGAAGGGCGTAAGGGCGCGGTTCGCTCTATCCCCTCATCCTGAGGAGCGCGAAGCGCGTCTCGAAGGATGGAGGCTCGTCTGGGCCTCATGGTTCGAGACGCGCGAAGGCGCGCTCCTCACCATGAGGGACTAAGCTTCGTGGCATGCCGCCGGATCCCTCCATGCACTTGCATCGAGCGTTGGGCATAACCATCTGATATGGCCAAAGGAATTTCGCCATGTTGGATCTCACCTCAACTCACGCCGCCGGCCTGTCGGCCGCGCCGCCCGAACCCACTCCCGACAACGACCAGGCCCTGCTCGATGCCTACTCCAACGCCGTGATCGGCGTGACCGAACGCGTCGGCCCCGCCGTCGTGCGCGTCGAGACCGGGCCGAAGGTGCGCAGCGTTCGCGAACGCAGCGGGCTCGGCTCCGGCATCGTGATTTCGCCCGACGGGCTGGTGCTGACCAACAGCCATGTGGTCGGCTCGGCCAAGGAGATTCGCCTGCGCGATATCGAAGGCTTCGACACCGACGCGCATGTGCTCGGCGTCGATCCCGATACGGATCTGGCGCTGCTGCGCGCCGACGGCGCGCGCGACTTGCGCCATGCGAGACTCGGCGATTCCAAGCGGCTTCGCCGCGGCCAGCTCGTGGTCGCGATCGGCAATCCGCTCGGCTTCGAGTCGACGGTGACGGCCGGCGTGGTGTCCGCGCTCGGCCGCTCGATCCGCTCCGTCTCGGGCCGCACCATCGAGGACGTGATCCAGACCGATGCCGCGCTCAATCCCGGCAATTCGGGCGGCGCGCTGGTGGCGTCGAACGCCGAGGTGATCGGCGTCAACACCGCGATCATCCAGGGCGCGCAAGGCATCTGCTTTGCGGTCGCCAGCAACACCGCGCAGTTCGTGCTGTCGGAGATCATCCGCCACGGCTACGTCCGCCGCGCCTTCATCGGCGTCGGCGGCCAGACCGCGCCGGTGCCGCGGCGGCATGCAGTGCTCGCCGGCGTCGAGAACAAGATGGGCGCGCTGTTGACGCAAATCGAGCCGGACGGGCCGGCGGCGCAGGCGGGGCTGTTGCCGGGCGACGTCGTAATCAAGCTCGACAGCGTGGAGATCAACGGCGTCGACGATTTGATCCGCGTGCTCGACCGCGACCGCATCGGACGGGCGTTGAAGATGGATGTGTTGCGGCTGGGACGACTGCGCGAGATCGACATCCATCCGGTGGAAAGGAAGAAGGCGGGGCGGTGAGGGTAAACTGCTTGCCCCTCATCCTGAGGAGCGCGAAGCGCGTCTCGAAGGATGAGGCCCAAATGCCATCGGGGCCTCATGGTTCGAGACGGCGCCAAAGCGCCTCCTCACCATGAGGTTCACCACTACTCCGCCGCCGCGGCAAACCGGCTGTTCTCGAGATCGGCTTCCAGCCGTGCTCTCTCGGCCGCGGCCTTCCTGGCGTTCTCGTCCTTGATGTGGCCATAGCCGCGGATCGTCTCCGGCAGGCGCGCGAGTTTGGCCAGCAGCGGAATTTGCGCCGGCTTCAGATTCGCCACGCGCCGGTCGATCATGGCGAAATAATCCTCGACCAGTTGCCGCTCCATCTTGCGCTCTTCCGTGCGGCCGAACGGATCGAACGAGGTGCCGCGCAGGCCTTTCAGCTTCGCGAGCAGCTTGAACGCGCTCAGCATCCAGCCGCCATATTCCTTCTTCATCAGCCGGCCGCTGCGGTCGCGCTTGGCGAAGATCGGGGGCGCCAGATAGAACTTGAGCCGGTAGTCGCCGTCGAACTTGTCGGCGATCTTCCTGGCGAAGCTGCCGTCGGTATAAAGCCGCGCGACCTCGTACTCGTCCTTGTAGGCCATCAGCTTGAACAGGTTTTTCACGACCGCTTCGGTCAGCTCCGTCGAGGATTGCGCGGCGGATGTCTCCGCCTTGCGGACTTTCTCGACCGCGGCGAGATAGCGATCGGCATAGGCTTTGTCCTGATAGTCGGTCAGGAACGCGGCGCGGGTTGCGATCTGCTCGTCCAGCGATTTCACAGGCGCGCCGGCACGGGTCTTGAACTGGATCACGCTCTTCACGCGCGACATGTCATGGGCGGCAAGGCGACCCCAGGTGAAGGCCTGCTTGTTCATCTCGATCGCGGCACCGTTGATCTCGATGGCGCGCAGCAACGCCTCCAGCGACAGCGGGATCGCGCCCTTCTGGAAAGCGAAGCCGAGCATGAACGGATTGGTCGCGATGCTGTCGCCCATCAAGGTGGCGGCGATGCCCGTGGCGTCGATGATCTCCAGATTGCGCTCGCCGATGGCGTCGCGCAGCGTGGTCTGCATCGCCCCGATCTCGAAATCGATGTCGGGATTCTGCACGAAGCTCGCGGTCGGCTGCAAATCGGCATTGACGAAAGCCCTGGTCACGCCGCGGTCGACGCGGGCGAGCGCGATAGGGCCGGCCGAGACCACCATGTCGCAGCCGAGGATCAGATCGGCGCCGCCATTGGCGATGCGCACGGTGGAGAGGTCTTCCGGCTGCGCCGCGATGCGGACATGACTCATGACCGCGCCGTTCTTCTGCGACAGGCCGGTGAAGTCGAGCGTCAAGCAGCCCTTGCCGTCGACATGGGCGGCCATGCCGAGCAGCGCGCCGACGGTGATGACACCGGTGCCGCCGATGCCGGTCACGAGGATATTCCAGGGCTTGTCGAGCGCGTGGGCAGGGGGCAGCGGTAAATCGGCGAACAGTTTTCCGGAATCGACCGCCGAGTTCTTCAGCCGCTTCAGCGAACCGGCATGCACGGTGACGAAGCTCGGACAGAAGCCTTCGACGCAGGAATAATCCTTGTTGCAATTGGACTGGTCGATCTGGCGCTTGCGGCCGAACTCGGTGTCGAGCGGCTGCACCGAGACGCAGTTCGAGGTTTGCGAGCAGTCGCCGCAGCCTTCGCAGACGAGGTCATTGATGAAGACGCGCTTGGGCGGATCGGGATAGAGCCCGCGCTTGCGGCGGCGGCGCTTCTCGGCGGCGCAGGTCTGGTCGTAGATCAGCACCGTGAGGCCCTTGATCTCGCGCAGCTCCTTCTGCAGCGCGTCCATCTCGCGGCGGTGATGCACGGTCGCGCCCGGCGGGAAGTAGTTCGCCGGATATTTGTCGGGATCGTCGGAGACGATCACGAGCCGCCTGGTGCCTTCGGCCCAGACCTGATGGGCGATCTGCGCGACGGTGAAGCTGCCTTCGGCAGGCTGGCCGCCGGTCATCGCGACCGCGTCGTTGTAGAGGATCTTGTAGGTGATGTTGACGCCGCTTGCGCCGGCGGCGCGCAGCGCCAGGAGGCCCGAATGGGTGTAGGTGCCGTCGCCGAGGTTCTGGAAGATGTGCTGTTCGCTGGTGAACGGCGCCTGGCCGATCCAGTTCGCGCCTTCGCCGCCCATATGGGTGATGGTCGCGGTACGCCGCGAGGGGATCGACAGCGCCATGCCGTGACAGCCGATGCCCGCCATCGCGCGGCTGCCTTCGGGCAGCTTGGTCGAGGTGTTGTGCGGGCAGCCCGAGCAGAAGAACGGCGTCCGCTGCAGCGTGATCGGCGCATTGCCTGTTGCGGGCTGGTCGAAGGCTTCCAGTCGCGCCAGGCGTTGTTCGAGCAGCGGGCTCTGGTGCCCGAGCCGGCGCAGCCGCGCGACCAGGGCCGAGGCCACGATAGTCGGATTGAGCTCGCCTTCGCTCGGCAAGAGAGTCGCGCCGGTCTCGTCGCGCTTGCCGACCACGGATGGCCGGTTCCAGGCGTCGACATTGTAGAGGATGCGCATCAGCTGGTCTTCGATGAAGCCGCGCTTCTCCTCGATCACGAGCACGTCTTGCAGGCCTTCGGCGAAACGCTTGGCGCCTTGCTCTTCCAAGGGCCAGGTCAGCGCGACCTTGTAGATGCGCAAGCCCAGCGCCTCGGCGTCGCGGTCGCTGATGCCCAGATCAGCCATCGCCTGGCGGAGATCGAGATAGGCCTTGCCTGTGGTGATGATGCCGAGCCGCGCCGGCTTGCCGTCGAGCACGATCCTGTCGAGCCCGTTGGCGCGCGCGAAAGCTTTGACCGCCTCCATCTTCGGGCCGAACAGCCGCTTCTCGACCTCCAGCGGCGGATCGGGCCAGCGGATGTTGAGGCCGCCGGGCGGCATTTCGAAGTCCGTGGGCAGCACGATCTTGACGCGGTCCGGATCGGCATAGATCGAGGCCGAACTCTCGACGGTCTCGCCGATCGCCTTGAAGCCGACCCAGCATCCGCTATAGCGCGACAGCGCAAAGCCCTGGAGGCCGAGGTCGAGATATTCCTGCAAGGTCGAGGGATTGACGACAGGCATCAGCGCCGCGGCGAACACCTGCTCGCTCTGATGCGCCAGCGTCGAGGACTGGCAGCCGTGATCGTCGCCGGCCAGCGCCAGCACGCCGCCATTGCGCGAGGAGCCGGCGGCATTGGCGTGCTTGAGCGCATCGGTCGAGCGGTCGACGCCCGGTCCCTTGCCATACCAGATGCCGAACACGCCATCGACCTTGGCGCCCGGAAACAGTCCGACCTGCTGGCTGCCCCACACCGCGGTCGCTGCGAGGTCCTCGTTCAGGCCGGGCACGAAGGCGATGTCATGTTCTTGCAAGAAGGACTTCGCGCGCCACAGCGTGTGGTCGTACATGCCGAGCGGCGAGCCGCGATAGCCGGAGATGAAACCGCCGGTTTTCAGTCCCGCCGCGCGGTCGCGTTCGCGCTGCAGCATCGGCAGCCGCACCAGCGCCTGCACGCCCGAGAGATAGATGCGCTTGGCTTCAAAGCGGTATTTGTCGTCGAGCCCGACCTGCATCAGCGTCATTTCTCGTGCTCCCTGGCTTTTCTTGGCGGGGCTGCGCGGGCAGCAAATCACCCGGCAGGTCGGTAGCGCGCAGGCAGTGAAGAGCATGGGCCGTCAATGTCAATGCCTCGGAAGGTGCTGTGGAGGGATGAGTCGCCTGCTCGCGGCGGGGATCAGCAATGCTCGTTCCCAATGCCGCTCAATCATTGAGCAGTTGCCCTGCGCAGCGGCTGTGCGCAGGTCGATGCTGCCAGCGCAAGGCGCTGAAAAGACGTGAGATTCAGCCAACGCGCGCCGCGCTTTCGAATTGTACACAATGGCATGGCGCTTGCTTGCCCCCAAGCGAAAAGTCATTTCGCCGGGACGCGTCGCATCATGCCTGACACAAGCGGGACCATCGTCGCCGAGCCGGAGCCGATTGCGCTTCTGTGGTCCGCCACCGCGCTTGTCATCATCGACATGCAGCGCGACTTCATGGAGCCCGGCGGCTTCGGCGAAACGCTCGGCAATGACGTGAGTCAGTTGGCGCGCGCGGTGAGGCCGATCGGCGCGGTGCTGGCGGCGGCGCGTGCGATGGGCATGCTTGTGATCCATACCCGCGAGGGCCATCTGCCCGATCTCTCCGATGCGCCGCCCGCCAAGATCGAGCGCGGCGCGCCGTCTTTGCGCATTGGCGATCCCGGTCCGATGGGCCGCATCCTGATCCGCGGCGAGGCCGGCCACGACATCATCCCCGCGCTCTATCCACTCGACGGCGAGATCGTGATCGACAAGCCCGGCAAGGGCGCGTTCTACGCCACCGCGCTCGGCGATGTCCTGCACAAATATGGCATCGAGAATTTGCTGGTGTGCGGCGTGACCACGGAGGTCTGCGTCAACACCACCGTGCGCGAGGCCAACGACCGCGGCTTTCGCTGCGTCGTGATCGCAGATGGCTGTGCGTCCTACTTCCCGGAATTTCACGAGATGGGCCTGAAGATGATCAAGGCCCAGGGCGGCATTTTCGGCTGGGTCGCGGAGTCGGCCGCGATCCTCGAGGCCATGCAGACGGAGAGTGCGGACAAACTGAAGGTGGGAGCAGCACGATGAGCAGCGAGGCAACGATGGCGAAACCAGGTTTCAAACCTGTGCTGTGGACGCCGGGCGACTGGAACGCATTCTTCGGCTTCGGCACCAACATCCTGGTCAACATGCTGGTGCTGACCGGCCTGTTGCGCTTCGTGCTGAAGATGCCTGATAGCCTCGTGTTCGGCCGCATCCTGCCCGCGCTCGGGCTGATGATGTGCCTCTCGACCTTCTACTACGCCTTCCTCGCCTATCGGCTGGCGCAGCGCACCGGCCGCACCGACGTCTGCGCGCTGCCCTCGGGCGTCAGCGTCCCGCACATGTTCATCGTCACCTTCGTGATCATGCTGCCGATCACCTTGAAGACCGGCGATCCCATGAAGGGCTGGTCGGCGGGCCTGGTCTGGGTGTTCTTCCAGAGCTTCATCCTGATGATCGGCGGCTTCGTCGCGCCGTACATCCGGAAAATCACGCCACGGGCGGCGCTGCTCGGCACGCTCGCCGGCGTCTCCGTCACCTTCATCTCGATGCGGCCGGCGCTCGAAATGTTCATGACCCCGCAGATCGGGCTGATCTGCTTTGCCATCATCCTGGTGAGCTGGTTCGGCGGCGTGAAATATCCGCGCGGCATCCCGGCGGGCCTCGTCGCCATCGCGGCCGGCATGCTGATCGGCTGGGGCTCCAATCTGTTCGGCCTCGGGCTCGGCGGCCTCAGCGTCAAGGGCATTGGCGATGCCTTCGCCAATTTCGGCTTTTCGGTGCCGATCCCGGCGGTGAACCACGTCTTCTCCGGCTTCGAATTCCTCGGCGTCATCCTGGTGACGGCGATCCCCTTCGGCATCTACGATCTCGTCGAGGCCATGGACAATGTCGAGAGTGCGGAAGCCGCCGGCGACGGCTATCCGACCACGCGCGTGCTCACCGCCGATGGCGTGGTCAGCCTGATCGGCTGCTTGATGGGCAACCCCTTCATCAACGCGGTCTATATCGGCCATCCCGGCTGGAAGGCGATGGGCGGACGGATCGGCTATTCGGCCGCAACCGGCATCATGGTGATCGTGCTGTCATGGTTCGGCATCATCTCGGTGCTGCTGGCGCTGGTGCCGGTGGTCGCGATCTCGCCGATCCTGCTCTATATCGGCATGCTGATCGCGGCGCAGGCGTTCCAGACCACGCCGCTGAAACATGCGCCCGCGATCGGGCTCGCGTTCACGCCGCATCTGGCGGCCTGGGCCAAGCTGCAGGTCGACACCGTGCTCGGCACGACGCTGACCGCCGCACAGTCGGTGGGCGGGCTTGCCGCCGACAAGGCCGGCGAGGTCAAGGCGGCCGCCATCGCGGCGCTTCCGCAGGGCGGCGTGCTCTATCGCGGGCTCGAGGTGATGGGCGGCGGCTCGATCCTCGCCGGCCTCGTGCTGGGCGCGATCGGCGTGTTCGTGATCGAGCGCGATTTCGTGAAGGCCTCGGCCTTTGCGCTCGCAGGCGCCGTGCTGACCTATTTCGGCTTCATGCATGGCGAGGCGGTCGGCGTCGGCGGCGGCTTCGGCGTCACGCCCGCGGTGGCGCTCGCCTATGCCGTGATCGCGGCCGGCCTCTATGGGCTCGGCAAGTACGGCGAGAGCGCGCACTATGTCCCGCATACGGATGTGCCGCTTGCCGCGCCGGCGGAGTAGGACGGCTCAGGGCCGAAGAGTGAACCCACGATCGCGGTCGCAGCATCACTGCGACAGCACCGTGCCATCAATCTGCATGACGCCATATCGGTCGAACAGCTCGATCCGCTCGCCGCTCACCACCGGTATGTAGCAGCGACGCCGGTCACGCAGAAAACAGAGTTGCTCGTCCTCTACTTTCCATGTTCCGGTCTCTGGGCCGAAGGAAGCGTTCCAATGCAGATAGGTCAACTGGCCGTCCGGCTCGAGCCGCAGCGCAAGCGGGCCCGCGCTGGCCTTCGCACCGAAGCTGAGGGTCTTGCCCTGTAATGTCGCCCTCAGGTTCTCGCCCTTCAATCGGTCGCCGGTCGCGGCTGCGAGCGAGGCATCGGGCCCCGGATCATACCCTTCCGCTTTCAGGATCAGCCAGAACAGTCTGGCAATGTCGCGCGCTGAGGGTTCGGGAATTGCGAGGTCACGATCGACACGATGCACCACGACAAGGTCGAGCATGGGAACGATGAGGGCATATTGACCGCCGGCCCCCTCGGCGAGGAAGCTGCCCTCAGGCAACGTGACGGCCGGCGCGATCGTGCCGTCCATAAAGCCGATCCACCACAGATAGCCATAGCCTTGACCAAAGGTCGATCTCGAATAGGCCTGAGTGCTTTCCTGCACCCATTCCTGCGGCACGATCTGACGGCCCGCCCAATTGCCCTTGCGCAGATAGAGCAGTGCAAAACGCGCCAGATCGCGCGCGCTCATGCGGATGGGATAGGCCGGATGGATCGAGTCTTTGCCGCGAAAGTAGACGCCATCCTGGGGCCGGTAGTCCTGCATGCCGATCGGCCTGGCGATCTGCCGGTAGAATGCACCGAAGATGTCGGTGCTCGCTACGTGTTCGTAGATCGTGCCGAGCGCGTTGAAGTCCCAATTGTTGTAATACCAGAAGGTGCCGGGTGCGTGGCTGCCACGCGGCGGTCTCGCCTTGGCCATGCCAGGCGTTTCATAGAGCGCCGGGTGATAGACGCCGGATCGCGCCTCGAGAAGCTGGCGCACGGTGGCGCCCTTCTCGACCTCGGTCAGGGTCGGCGGGGTGTCATCGATACCGAGTTCGCCAAGCGTGCTGTCGAGATTGATGAGATGGTCCGACACTGCAATGCCAATCAGGGCGCTGAGCAGGCTTTTACGGATTGAAGCAAGCTCCGTTCGTTTCGCCGTATCGCCCCATTCGGCGACCAGCTTGCCGTGGTGAACGATCATGACGGCGCTCGAGCGAATCTGATCGGAGAAGGCTCGCGCTTGCGCCAACCCCGTCTCCGACCAGCCTGATTCTGTGGGACCGGCATGCTCCCATTCTGCTCCGGGGAAACCGTCTTCGGCCCGCGCCGGGTTGAACTGAAGCAACGTGCCAAGAAACACGAAGACGCAGACGATCACGTGAATATTCATTGAGGGCTCGCGGTGAAGCTGGTCCGGAACGCTATCATAGCCTTCAATCGGCGGATCGGAATGACTGCTTGTGACATCTTTGCGAGCACGCCTCACGGCCGCACCGCCGGGCTCTCCATCTTCATGCCGCGCGCGCGCGACATCAGATAGAGCTCGAGCTCCACCAGCTCGAGCGCGCCATAGTCATACGGCTGCGCGCGGATGCCGGAGATACAACTGCGCAGGCGGCGCTGTAGCGAGCCGAGCGTCTGCCATTCCAGCCGGTAGATCGGATAGCCGGTCGGATGTGCTTGGGTGATCGCGGAACCCGCGAGCTTCCTGTCCCAGTTGTCGTCATGGCAATTGGCGCAGGAGAGATTGAGCTGGCCCTGCCGTTGCATGAAGAGATCGCGACCCTTTTCAATAAAGGGCGAAAGCTGCGGATCGTCGCCGGTCGAGATCGCAATATCGCGCGATTGTTTGGCGACAAAGGCTTCCAGCGCCAAGAGGTCGTGGCTCTCATAGGCCAGCGGCGAGGCCCGCTGGTGATTGGCGCGGCAGAGGTTGATGCGCTGCTCGAGATTGACCGGGCGTCCCTGCGCCTTGTCGAAGGCCGGATAGCGCGCCGCCACGCCCTTCATGCTCTCGGCCACATCGCCGTGACAGTCGGCGCAGGCCTTGCCGGCGCTGCCGATCTTCTTGTTCCACAATTTCTCGCCGTCAAGCGCGAACAGCATGCCGGGATTGGCGGTGTCGTCATCCTGGATCGCCCTGGTGGCCGGCGCCATGAAAGAGGTGCCGGAGCGGCGCTGATCGGGTGGGATCTCGCCGGCGAGAACGGGACAGGCCGCGAGCGCAATCGCTGCGAATGCTATCGCGGAACGAAGCCTCATTCGACGGTGATCGCCGCGGAGGCGGTCTCGGCAAAACCGTTGTCGCCGATCCATTCGAACTCGAACTTGCCGGAATCCTTTGCGACCGTGAAGAAGGATATGAAGGGATTGGCTGCGATCGCCGGAAACAGGTCGGCGCGGAAAATCTCGGCGCCATTGTAGCGACAGACGAAGCTCGTGATGATGTCGCGCGGCACCAAATCTCCGGCCGAGGTGTGGCGGAAGCCGCTCTCCATGATGTGCGACATCAGCGTCTTGATCTCGATGACGTCGCCGCGTTTTGCCTTCTTCGGCACGTTGATCAAGGCAGAGGCCATCAGTTGACCTCCTCGGTGCAGGCGGCGAGCGTCACGATGACATCGGCGCTGGCCGACCAGAAGGTGTCGTCGGAGAGACGCGCGATGGCCACCACCTTCTGGGTGTCGGCAAGCCGGATGCGGGCCGACACCTGTGCGCGGCCTGCCATCGGTCCGATATAGAAATTGCCGACATTCGGCTGCGGGTTCTTTTCGTTGAACACGTGAATGCTCTTGACGTAGTCCTTCTCCGTCATCGGGCTTGCGACCCGCACCGTCATCGGCACGGTGTTGCCGTTCTCGACCAGCGGGGGAATGTCGAGCGTCACCTTGCCCGCGCGCACCGGCGCCTCGCCGACGACGTTGCGGATCGCGGCATTGAGCATCGCCGGCGTCGCCTGGAGCGGTCGGATGGTCACAACAGGCACCGTGCCCGCGAGTGCCGCGCCGCCGGCCAATTCCAGGAATGTTCGACGTGTTGGCATCGCTCTCATGTCGTCCTAATCCCGTAGAGTTGCAAGGTAGGCGACGATGTCTTCGATCTGTTCGGCTGACAGGATCGGCTTGCCGACAAAATTGCGCCCGACGCGCGTCAGTCCGTCGATGCGATAGTAGGACGGCATGATCGTGTCGGGATTGAAATGCGACGCATCGACCAGCCGCAGCCGTAACTGGCTTGCCGACCACCGGTTCCCGGCGCCTGCAAGCGACGGCGCGAGATCGCCCTGGAACTGGGTGCCGAACGGACCGGAATGGCAGAGGATGCATGTCGTGCTGCGGTCGAGCATTAACGCGCGCCCGTGTGTGGCGTCGCCGGCTGCGCCGGTCAGCGGTTGCGGAATGCCGTCGCCGACGATCTTGTACGGCGCGAGCGTCTGCGCGTCCGCAGCGCAGAGCAGGAGGGCCGCAGCAAGCGCGCAGACGATATGGAGGAGTGCTCTAGCCAAAATTATCCGCCGTGATGTTCTTGAACCAATCTATCGCTTCCTTCGCTTCTCGCGCCCGCACCTCGTGCGGCGCGTCGACTGCACTGGCAACGCTGCCCTCGACCTCGGCGAAGATGCTGTCCTTCGGCATGTAGACGCCGGGCAGTGAGAAGGCATAGCCGGGCGCCACCGTGTTGTAGCAGACGCCCGTCAGCCGCGGCGTTTCGGGCGCTTTCCCTGACAGCAGGTTGACGATCGCCGCCGCGCACGCTCTGCCTTGTGCGCTGGCGGCCGACGCCGACTTCGGAATGCCGCCGCCGAGGCAGGCATCACCGATCACGTGGATGTTCGGGACGAGCTTCGACTCGAAGGTCACGGGATCGATCGGGCACCAGCCGGTGTGATCGGCAGCGCCCGCCAGCTCGGCAATGCGCGCGGCCTTCTGCGGTGGAATGACGTTGGCGACGTCGGCAGTGTAACTGCCGAATTCGGTGACGATGCCTTTTGTGATGGGATCGACCGAGGTGACGCGGCCGCCCTGCGACAGCGCCACGCGCTCGATCATGCCGCCGTAAAGCTCCTTCCAGGCCTTCTCGAACAGTTTCTGCTGCGAGAAATTGTCCTTGGCGTCGAGGATCAGCACTTTTGAGCGCGGCTTCTTCGTCTTGAAATAGTGTGCGATCAGGCTTGCGCGCTCGTAAGGTGCCGGCGGACAGCGCGCGGGATTGGCGGGCACGGCGATGATGACGGTGCCGCCGTCTTCCATTGCCTCGAGCTGTTTGCGTAACAGGAGAGTCTGTTCGCCCGCCTTCCAGGCATGCGGCATCTTGCTTGCTGCCGCCTCGTCGTAGCCGGGCAGGGCCTCAAAATTGAAATCGATGCCGGGCGACAGCACCAGCCGGTCATAGCGGAGCGCGCTGCCGTCGCTGAGGGGGATGTTGCGCGCCTGCGCATCGATCCGATCGGCGGCTTGCGCGATCACGCCGATGCCGTCGGCCGCGATCTTCTCGTAGCCGAATTGCTGCGCGGAGAGATCGCGCAGGCCCGCGATCACTTCATTGCTGAAGGGGCAGGCGGTGAAAATCCTGTTCGGTTCGACCAGCGTGACACGCAGCCTTGCGTCGAGCCGCTTCAGCGCGCGAGCGCAGGCCGCCCCGGCAAAACCGCCACCGATCACGACGACGCGCGCTTCCGATTGCGCGGACGCGACAAACGGCAAGGCAAGCGATGCCGCCGCCACGGCGATGCCATGGACGGCGGCTCGCCGTGTGGTCAGCCGCCTTGCTTGCATGGGCAATGGTCCGAAGAGCGATGCGGCGGCCCGAGCGGGCCGCCGCATGTGTCGTCAGGCAAAGCTGATGTTCTGGTCCTTCAGCGGCGCCGAGCGGATGCGTTTGCCGGTGGCCGCGAAATAAGCGTTGAGCACCGCAGGCGCCGCGACGCAGATGGTCGGCTCGCCGACGCCGCCCCAGAAGCCGCCGCTCGGCATCACGATCGATTCCACCTTCGGCATCTCCGAGATACGCATCGAGTTGTAGGTGTCGAAATTGGTCTCCTCGATCGCGCCGTCCTTGACGGTGCAGCCGCCATAGAAGAGCCCCGACAGGCCGTAGACGAACGAGCCTGCGATCTGCCGCTCGATCTGCGCCGGATTGACGGCGTAGCCGGGATCGGTGGCCGCCACGATGCGGTGCACCTTGATCTTGTTGCCGCCGGTTACCGAGATTTCCGCGGCCGCCGCGACGTAGCTGTTGAAGCCCATATAGTGCGCCAGCCCCCGTGAGATGCCCTGCGGCGCCGGCTTGTCCCAGCCGATCTTCTCAGCCACGGCCTCCAGCACCGCGAGGTTCTTCGGATGCTCCTTCATCAGCTTGCGCCGGAATTCCAGGGGATCCTGGTTCACGGCATGCGCCAGCTCGTCCATGAAGCATTCGAGGTAGATGGCATTGTGGTTGACGTTCACACCGCGCCAGAAGCCCGGAATGATGTGCGGATTGCGCATCGAATGATCGATCAGAAGATTGGGGATCGAATAGCCGAACGCTGCCTCGCCCTTGGGATTGAGGCCCTGGAAGGTAGCGGGATCCATGCCGTTGACGAGCCCCGCCGGGCGAAGCGTGGCCTGGATCGACTGGCCGGAGATCCGCATATGCAGCGCAGTCAGATTGTTGTCGGCATCGAAGCCCGCCGTCATCTTGCACTGGGTCACCGGATGATAGCGGCCGTGCATCATGTCTTCTTCGCGCGACCACAACAGCTTGATCGGCGTGCCCGGCATCTGCTTGGCGATCACGATGGCCTGACGGACATAGTCGGTCTGGCCGCGCCGGCCGAAGCCGCCGCCGAGCATCAGCTTGTGCACGTCGCATTTGTCCGCGGGCAGGCCGGATTCCTCCAGCACCGCGGCGAATGCGGCTTCGCCGTTCTGCGTGCCACACCAGACCTCGCATTTGTCCGGCGTGTAGAGCGCGGTCGCGTTCAGCGGCTCCATGGTGGCGTGGTTCTGGTAGGGATAGCTGTAGACCGCTTCCACCTTTTTCGCGGCGCTGGCGAGCGCGGCCGGCGCGTCGCCGTTCTTGTTGCCGACATAGGCCGGCCCGCCGTCGAGGCCTTCGGCGAGCCATTTCGCGATCGAGGCGCTCGACACCTCGGCGTTCTTGCCGAGATCCCACTCGATCGGTAGCGCGTCCAGTGCGCTCTTGGCATGCCACCAGGTGTCGGCGACGACGGCGACTGCGGTATCGCCGACCTTCACCACCTTCTTCACGCCTTTCATGTTGGCGATCTTGGCTTCGTCAAAACTCTTCAGCTTGCCGCCGGTGACCGGGCAATCCTTGATCGCGGCATTCAGCATGCCCGGCAACCTGACATCGATACCGTAGATGGTGGTGCCCGTGACCTTGTCGGGGGTATCGAGCCGCTTCAGCCCCTTGCCGGCGATCTTCCAGTCCTTGGGGTCCTTCAGCTTCACCTCGGTCGGTGGCGTCAGCTTGGCGGCGGCCTCGGCGAGCTTGCCGTAAGCGATGGTCTTGCCCGACGGCGTATGGGTGACGACGCTGTTGGCGGCGGTGCATTCGGCAACCGGCACCTTCCATTCGTTGGCCGCGGCTTGCATCAGCATCATGCGCGCGGCAGCGCCGCCCTTGCGGACATAGTCCTCGGAGGTGCGGATGCCGCGGCTGCCGCCGGTCGAGAAATCGCCCCAGGCGCGCTTGCGCGCCACGCTCTGGCCGGGTGTGGGGAATTCGGTCGTGACCTTCGACCAGTCGCATTCCAGTTCCTCGGCGACGAGCTGGGCGAGGCCGGTCAGCGAGCCCTGACCCATCTCGGAGCGGGCGATGCGGATCACCACGGTGTCGTCGGGCCGGATCACGACCCAGGCGTTGACTTCCGGCGAACCGTCGGCGGCGCGGACAATCGTGGGACCGCCAAAGGGAATGTCGAAGCCAAGCGCGAGCCCTGCGCCGGCAGCAGCGGAGCCGATCACGAAGGAGCGTCGGTTGAGCTTGGGAGAAACGTGCTTGTTCATGGTCCGCCTCCTCAAGCGTTCGCGATCGAGTGGATCGCTTCGCGCACCTGCTGGAAGGTGCCGCAGCGGCAGATATTGGTGATGGCCTCGTCGATGTCGGCATCGCTCGGCTTCGGCTTCTCCTT
>Ga0070741_10009856_pt1 | contig 18309 bp, 14 predicted proteins | sample Coa_R1_4_FD_66440 | JGI IMG/M metagenome (GOLD analysis project Ga0070741, IMG submission 66440) | Surface soil microbial communities from Centralia Pennsylvania, which are recovering from an underground coalmine fire - Coalmine... | ecosystem: Environmental > Terrestrial > Soil > Unclassified ...
GGCCAAAAAGCTGATGGGCTGCCAGGCGAATTCCGGGACGCGGCGCGTCGCCATCTGGACGACTGCTGGGCAGCGGCTTCTCGAATGCGTGACGGTTTGGCCTACCTGCGCCAAGACTCGCGTGCGCTTCGAGCATTTCAGCTGGCTAACTACGCGATGCTCCTGCAACAAATCAATGCTAGTCGGCCGCGACGCGATATCGCCTATGAGGCGCGGCAACAGCGATATATCTTCTCCTCCGCGTATGACGAGCCGGCTCCCCTTGCTCCGCCGAAGAACCGCGGCTCATGGCGGGCTTTTCAGATCGGCTTCTTGCTGGCTTCCCTCAGGTCCGCTGTGGCTGGCGACGCGCCGGACCGCAATACTGTCGAGCTGATTTGGTTTCCTACAGGCGGCGGCAAGACAGAGGCGTACCTCGGTCTCGCCGCGTTTGCCATGTTCAAACGCAGGCTTGATGATGCCTCCGACGCCGGCGTTCATGTTCTCATGAGGTACACGCTCAGATTATTGACAGCTCAGCAATTTCAGCGGGCATCCGGACTTATTTGTGCGATGGAATGGATCCGGCGCTCCCTCGACTTGAATCTAGGTACCCAACCCTTCCGCGTAGGAATCTGGCTCGGCGGCGAGACGACGCCTAATCGGAGAGCTGACGCCGTCGCAGCCTGGCGAGATCTAAAGGGGCCGCGTGGTGGCGAGAATCGATTCTTGCTGATGCAGTGCCCCTGGTGTGCTGCTGAATTTGGGCGCAGGGAAGCCGGCTCCGGAAAACAACGCCAGGTTCTCACACCAGGATACGAACGGCGCCGAACGGCGGATGGACGGGATGAGACAGTCGTTTTCACTTGTCCGGATGCCGCGTGCCCATTCCATGCCGAACTTCCGGTGGCGGTTGTGGACGAGGATATCTATGAGCAACGCCCCACCCTGCTGATCGGAACGATCGATAAGTTCGCAATGCTAGCCTGGCGGCCTGAGGCGGCAGCCCTGTTCGGAATAGGAATCGAAGGCGAGCGTTTCTGCTCCCCTCCCGGCCTCATAATTCAAGATGAACTGCATCTAATCTCAGGACCGTTAGGTTCCTTGGCTGGTCTCTATGAGGCGGTGATCGAGGAACTGTGCACCGATCACCGGACAGACTCGCACGCTCTGCCAAAGATCGTATGTTCAACCGCTACCATCCGACGCTTCAAATCTCAAGCACTCGGACTCTACGGGAGGGACGAGGTTGCTCTATTTCCTCCTCCTGAGCTCGACGCTGGTGTTTCATTCTTTGCCAGGGAACAGTTCCCGGGGCGAACCTTTGTCGGCGTTCACGCTCCGTCGCTAGGGTCAGTCCAGACCGAGTGGGTGCGCACGTTCACTTCGCTGTTCTTGGCTCCCATGGCGTTGCCAGAAGGCGCCCGCGATCCGTGGTGGACGATGGTGGTCTTCTTCAATTCCCTCCGAGAAATGGGCACGGCCCATACCCTTTTTGACACGGACGTCAGAGACTACGCCAAAGTCATATGGAACCGAAAAGGCATTGGCTCCCCATCGGAGCGACGATATGTCAACCGGCTCTTCGAGCTCATTGGCGGCCTCCGCAGTGAGGAGATAAACGCGGCGATAGGTAGGTTAGAGACTCGCTACTCCGCGCAGGATAATTCCTGCGTCGACGTCTGCCTTGCCTCAAATGTGATCGAGGTGGGAATTGATATTCAAAGGCTTGCCCTAATCGTCATCGCGGGCCAGCCGAAGACCACGTCCCAATACATCCAGGTGAGCGGCCGCGTGGGGCGTAATCCAGAAACGCCCGGGCTTGTTGTCACTATGTACAGTCCATCCAAGCCTCGTGACCGCTCCCATTTTGAACGATTCAGGAGTTACCACCAGCAGTTGTATGCTCAGGTGGAGCCATCAAGCGTTACGCCTTACTCGGAGCCAGCTCTCGACCGCGCGTTGCATGCAGTGCTGACGGCATACGTCAGGCAGGCCGGTGGCGTGAAAGTGGCGTGGTCCCCATACCCATACCCCAAGGAGCTCGTTGAGCGGTTTGAGACAGTCCTCCTCAATCGGGTGGTTCATATTGACCCAGAAGAGGAGGATGCCCTTCGACGTGTCCTAGCGCGGCGAATCGAGGAATGGACTCGATGGAAACGAACGCATTGGACTCGCAATCGGCCGGAGGATGACATAGCTCAGCTACGGTACGCAGGTTCGTACGCTAGTTTGGAGGAGGCCAGACTCTCCTGGCCGACACCGACCTCAATGCGCAACGTTGACGCTGAATGTGAGACTCGGATCACTGGCCTTTACCTTACAGGTGGTGAACAATGACCACACGGTCTGTCCGTCGTGGGCAGCTCATCGCGCCTTTCGGGACGGGTGCGATGGTTGTTGCCCGCGATGGAACCAGCCTTATCGTGGCCGGCCTCGATCATTGGTTCGAGCGTGAAGACGGCAGAACATCTGGCGTCGACCCGGATGAGTTCAGGTTCCAGGAATGGCGTCTGGAGCAAGTTCTTGACGTGGATTTCTTCCAGTTTCCCCCGGACCTCAGGCGGCGAAGGCGCGACTTTTGGATTGCTGACCAGCCCAACACAGGGCTAACTATCCCCACGTTCCGGTTTCCGCAGTGGCACGTTTGCAACTTATGCCATGCTCTTCAAGAGGTTCCACTCGTAGAGCGGGGTCGGGTCCTGTGTGCCAGCTGCCAGCGGCCCGATGTGAAGTCGGGTGTCAAGCCCAAACGTATCCCGATGGTGCAGGTGCGCTTTATTGCCATATGTGAGGCTGGACACGTCCAGGACTTCCCCTGGCGCCAGTGGGTGCATCAATCGCTTCGACCACAATGCGACCAAGACATGAAGCTTATCGCCACCGGGGGCGCGACTCTTGCTGCAACCCGCGTGAAATGTGAGTGCGGAGCAGAGCGGTCGCTGGAACACATTACCGAGGCCGATCCTCCGCGGCCATCGACAGGGGTGGGGCAACCGGCGGCTCAAGCACCGGCGCTACCGTCGACCTACCTTACCGACAACCTCGCGTTGGGAGGGCCATACACTTGCCCAGGACTTCGGCCGTGGCTGGGTAAAGACTCGGGGGATGGGTGTGGACGCCCGATACGCGGGTCACTACGTGGAGCTACGAATGTCCACTATTCGAAAACGCGTAGCGCCATCTATTTACCGAGGGCAAGTGACCAAGCCCCGCGTGACCTCGTCGAGCTGATGGAGTCTGCCGAAATCGCCGGGCTCCTCAATCTCTTAACGAAGATCGGAGAGTCTTTCAACGCAGCAGCTCTGCGCGGACTGCGTGGTCCCCTATTTGTCAACTACACGGATGAGCAGATAGCAGCTGCACTGACTGTCGTGGGCTCGAAGGCGCCGACTGAAGCAGTGCCTGTCGTAAACGCCGACGATGAGGAAACGAGGTTTAGACGAGCCGAATTCGCAACGCTTCGAGCAGGACGCACAGAGAGTCAGTTGGTTTGCAGACCTGTCCCTATGGTGGATTATCAGCCGGCGGTTTTGAAATTCTTCTCTAAGGTCACGTTGGTTGAGAAACTGAGGGAAACGCGTGCCCTTACCGGGTTTACGCGGGTCTACCCTGAGAACGACCAGACGCTAGAAGAGCGGAAGTCGATGCTGTGGCGAACCCCTCCCATTTCTCCATCCCGTTGGCTACCCGCGCATATCGTTTACGGCGAAGGCATCTACTTAGAGGTCGAGCCCGGGCTATTGGCTGCGTGGGAGACTCGGGAGGGAGTCGTCGACCGGATCTCATTGCTGAACGACCGTTATCGGGTTACGCAGGAGAACCGTCAGCTACCAGCCCGGTTTGTCACCCCACGGCTAGTCCTGATCCACACCCTCGCGCATCTGCTCATGAATCAACTCACATTCGAATGCGGGTACGGCTCCGCATCGCTGAGAGAGCGCCTTTTCGTGTCTGCGGCTCCTGGCGCAGAGATGGGTGGCCTCCTCGTGTACACAGCCGCCGGCGATTCCGAAGGCACGCTTGGGGGGCTGGTGAGAATGGGTAAGCCGGGAAACCTCGAGGGGATCCTCGTCCGAGCCATCACCAGAGCTCGATGGTGTTCTGCTGACCCCGTGTGTATGGAGTTGGGCGAGAGCGGTGGTCAGGGTCCCGATTCGAGCAATTTGGCAGCCTGCCACAATTGTGGCCTAGCACCTGAAACGTCTTGCGAAGAGTTCAACCGGTTCCTAGATCGGGGCGTTGTCGTGGGGTCTTTGGATGCCAGCGAGTTAGGCTTCTTTGGCTCCCTAGTCAGTTAGTAGAGGGGAGCCCGTGACAGGGCATGGCGAACAGTTAAGCCACTCAGCCTGTCGGCCGTCGTTGTCGCACGACCGCCCGGACGGGCTGTGAACTTGAGCACGGTCGCACTGCTGATCGAAAGGCTCGCCGCAGGCTTTGATTTCGCCCGTTCTCGACACGTGTTCCACGGTGACATCAAGCTCTCGCCGACTTGCGGTGTGCGCGTTGGTAGCTCGGTAAGAATCGTAGCCGTCAATATAGGAAGTCCCCAATCGGCAATTCCCCAGGCGGACGCACGGCTCGACGTTCTACCTCAATGCGCTGCGTTTCAAGCGACGTCCGCAGCCCACCCTCTGCGCGGCATAGCCTGCGAGTGACACGGCCCCACAGTCGAGACGGAACAGGGGCAGGTTAGTCAGATCGGGGCGCAGAGACCGATGCCACCGCACCGGGGCAACCGGGGTGCGGGCCAGCGGACAGCAATCTTTCCGCAGCGTAGAATTGGCAGATCTATGATTTCCCTTCTGCTGTAATTGGTCCGCGACGCGGGCGGGGTGAGCCACACGGTGACTGACAGTGAGGCGGGGGCTACTCGCCGAACCGAAGATCCTGCTGTTGGAGAGGCGACATCAGCTAGGGAGGCTGCCACCGAGCCGCCAAGTGATGAGCGTGTTGCCGTGATGGTGCGAACACTGATCGGCAACGGATTCACCATCGACGGACCGATCCGGAAGCCACATTACCTAGCAGTTAGGTGTAGTCGTTTCGACGAGTTCGGGACGCGGCAGACCTACGCCCTTGTCCTGCCAGAAACCGCCTTAGAGGAGCCCGACGTGCGTTCGATCCAACGCAACGCGACTCTCGCGGACGGCGGACGCGTAGTGCTCATTCAAGACGAGACACTGGAGGGAGTGCCATGCATGTCTTGGTCCCAATTTCTCGCGCGCCTCGGAGGACCAGTAAAGTCGTGGCTGCCATTACAGCCTGACTTTAAGGACACTCTAATAGAACTTGGTCACAATCGGCCCGTACTGGGCCTCGTCGGGAAGCCGGACGATTTGTTCGAAGAGTATGTCCACGTGGGCCTCCAGTTCTTGCTATCGACAAGAGTTCATCGATACGGACAGGAGCGGCGGTTTGAGGCGAGGCCAGACGGCGTGGGTTTTCTTACCACCCGGAGGCCGTTTATTTATGATGCCAAGGCTTATGGGAACGGCTTCTCTGTCAGCCTTGACGACGTACGCCGGTTCGCTGATTACGTGAGGTGGTTTGATCGCAGCTATAGGGACCATGTTGGTCAGGTCGTGTCCTTTCTGGTCATATCAGGCAGTTTGGAAGACTCTCTTACGACGATGCAGGAAAGATGCTCGCAGCTAATCGCGGAGTGTGGGGTTCCCCTCTGCTACGTCGCGGCCGACGTGCTCGGTGAAGCTTGTGAGTTGCTGACTCAGCATCCCATGTACCGAACAGTCTTGGACTGGCAGCGATTGCTTGTCCGCCATCTCCTAACGATGTCCGATATCCGATCAGGTCTTGAGGCGTTGAGAAAGGATCGGGTCATCGAGTAATGGGAACTTCCGTTAGCCACCCCTCGCCTGCCACCATAGGCTGGCAGGTTGTGGCACAGGGCTATCGACGGGACGACATCTCAGTCGATCGCCTGGTTCAAGAAATCTGGCGCGCTGCCCAGTCTGACGCAGATGCAGCCTGGCGGGACTTGCTCGCGGCGCCCACCGTCCGCAGTCTCTATCTCATAGCCGCTGGGAGCGCGGACCCCCAGAGCGCCGTTATCGAAGCAAATAGAGAGATCGTTCGAGCGCGTGGCAGTTCAATCGCCACAGACCTTGCCAAGCGCGCAATCGTGAAAAGCTTCGGCTTCGACGATAGATCGCTTGGTTTTATTGCTTCACTGTTTCGAGAGGTTAGCAGCTATTTGGTGGCCCGGGACGTGCCGGGCTATGTTGGACCGCAGTTCAGAAACCGTACAGCTGCCGACATCGTGCACTTCAAGGAGCGGCTGGCTGACCATGTCACGCGAGTCGTAACGTCGGCTGCGGCACCTCCCGCATCTCCCGATGTCCCGGCGTGGGACACGTTTGTGGGTCAAATGTGCGACCGCCTAGCGGGCAGGACCTGATGGAAGCAGCGGTGGTTTTTGAGCCTCCGTATCCCGACGACAGGATGGTACTGGTTCCAGAACGGAATCTTATAACAGGCTGCCCTGAACTCGTCGGACAGCTTGGCGGACTGACTTCTCTCGAGGAAGATCTCTTGATTACCGCAGCCGCTGTCTTCGCGGTTGACCTGGCCGCAAAGAGAGGTGAGCGGGAGCGATTAGTTCGCAACATCAAGGTGACGATACCCGTCGCTAACTATCCCGCCCTGCGGTCTACGAGGCGAGCTTGACGGTGGCCTGAGTGGATCGGGGAGGGCAGGTGGGCGGCGGAGCGCCCGCAGGGGCCTCCACTCCGCTCGCCCGCTCGCTCCGTTGCGGCCCCTGCGGGCGGGGGTGGGCGGAGACGAAAATCAGAGAGGAATGAGGCCAAGGGACGAGAGTCTGACGATGGAGAACCTACGCCCGACCCGTGGCTCTTAACTTAAACCACCCGGATTCCTGTCCAAAGGATGGGGTACACCCCATCGATCGCGTCCTTTCCCTTCGCGGGCGTGTGCGGCCACCATTTAGCCGCAACGCTCAGGACCTGGTCAGTCCGGAGATAGTCCCTGGGACTGCTATCTATTTAGATGCGAATAAGAACGCGCAAGGATTGATGGATTTGGCCGCGAAGCTAACCGACTTGTTTGGGTACAACCAGGCCGCTCTGGTGATGGACACGGGCGACTGATAGTCTCGCTCGTCCGCAGTGCTCCCGTGGTCGCAAGGCCTCAGCTACCTGAACTCTGCTCCGCGCACGCCCGAGTTCACGGCATGACCTCGCGCCACGCATGTCGGTCGACCACAAAGCATTCAAAAAAAACGAGTGCTCCCTTTGGGAATCGCACACGTAGCTCGGATAGATAACAAACAAACCATGCGGTAGCGAGCATTGCCGATGCCTATCGCTAACCGCGTCAGCCCCCCAATTAGCGAAGTCCCCGCAGTCCTCGATCAACCTACTCTGGAGAATAGAGCATGCGCACCTCTCCCCCGCAATACTTCTGGGTCAACATGATCAATTCCTCACCAACTCCCCGTACCATTTCCGCAGATGTCGCGCCGTTTCCTTGCACGATGTAGAAGGCGTGCCTGCATGCCAGGTCCACCTTTGTCTTTTCAACCTGCAATACTTCCATCCTGCAAATGACGTCGTCCGATGCATCAACGTAGCTATATTCCCCAGGAAAAACTGGTTCTGTAGCATCTGAGCCAAGAGGGACGAAGGTCTCATGGCCCAACAGAACCTTTAGCGAAACCGCCCCATCGATCTTTGCTACATCGTGCGCGCCCAGAGCTAGCCTGCTTCGCAGCGATACAAGGTTGTATATATCGACCAAAAGGTTAATGTGGGGCAAGCTCTTGGTACGAATAAATCGGGATACTAGAACCTCGGGTGCGGACGGGAAGCGGCGGTTCGACCTTCCAACCGCGGTATGCAAACCTCGAAAGCCCGACAAGATTGCATCGTTCCCTACAAAGCCGTCCGCGGAATAGGGTTCCCACAGCGAGCTCAGAACGGTCTCCTTGTACTGCTCAAAGTCGCCATCGCGTTCTCTGTTTTCTACTCCCATCAGAACGAAGTAAGTACCAACAACTCCGAGGGCCCTAACACTCTGGTCGAACTCAAAACCAAGAGCGCGTGGATCGGCCATTTTCTACAAGTCCCCTTCCTGATTACTCTTCCCGTGGACATATTCCTCGCCGTACGTTCTCACCGGGAGCGTGTCCATCCGATCGAGGTAGAGCACGCCGTCCATATGGTCGAGTTCATGCTGAAGCACCGCGGCGAAGTAACCCTTTGCTTCGAGTTCGAAGCTGACACCCTGGAGATCAGTCGCAGCAACGGATATGCGGTTACGGCGCCGAACCGGGCCCTTGTAGTGAGGCAGAGATAAACAGCCTTCAGTCCGGGTTGTTGGGCGCCCCCAGATTTTGAGTACCCGGGGATTGATTATGACAATGTCTTGGCCAGGAACTCGCTCCATGTTGATCACTGCCAGCCGCAGTGGTAGACCAATTTGGATAGCGGAAAGGCCGGTAGCGTACGGGATAGTTGCCATGATGGCCATCATATGGTGAACTAGGTCGTGAATAGACTGATTGATCTCCATAAGTGGTGAGGATATGGCACGCAATGGATTGCTAAGATCGGCGAGTGATTCGAGATTCGTCTCTATTAGCGATAAGCGGTCCATAAGTGCTCACGAATAGTAATATGTCGATGATTGTTCGTCAAGCGGTAGAAGGTTGAGCATCCGATGAGTTAGTGGCGATGGCGATCCAGCTAGTATGGTCATGAGGTTCCCCGCGAAAGCCCTCATGAGCAGGGTCGTGCCACGATACTTTCGACGAGGCAACGGTAGTAAGTTGAGCTGTGGACAGTTCTTTCTCTACTTCGGGTAGGTCAAAGTATCGGTAGTAGACTGATCGGCCGTAGCGCTCGTAGAGGAAACTGGAGGAGGTTAAGGGGCGCATGAAGAAGCCCTTGGTGGAGTCGTCATGGGAAAAAAAGCTGCCGATGAAGACGCCTCCGGGACGGAGGATGCGATGGAACTCGGACAGGACTTTTCGAAGGTTGGTGAGGTGGCCGAGGACCTCGATGCAAACGATGGCATCGAAAAAGGCCGGGGGAAAGGGTAGTGATGAGAGGTCGCTGCGAACAAGAACGTAGTTATGGGAGCCGGCGAGATCGAGGCGACGGTGGCAAAGCTCGAGCGCAGCGGGGGAGTAGTCAACACCCGTAACGGAGAACCCGTCGGTGATGATCCGGTGAGTATTTCGGCCGTCGCCGCAGCCCGCATCTAAGACCCGAGCGGCGTGGTGGTTTCGCAAATGGCTGAGAACGTCGTCGATGAATGGGATTGGTGGCTCAGACCAGAGGAACGGGGAATCCGACAGATGGTAAGCGGTGCGCCACAATTCTTGTTGGCTTAGACGGAGGTCCCGTTGGGTCGGCGGCCTTTCCATTTTCATGCCTCGGCCTAGGATGTCAGGCTGCGCATGGACGTTGCCCTACGCAACAATGTTACGGCATGGCCAACTCAGAAGAATGTGGCTCACTGAGATATAAAGAGGTCCACAAGAGGTTATGGAGGAAGTCCGATGAGTAGCCCGCGGGAAGCGACCTTCATTAGTTACAGCCATGACTCGCAGGCTCACAAAGACTTTGTGCTGCGACTCGCGAGCGACCTAAGACGGGACGGGGTGGACTGCGAACTAGATCAGTATGTTGAGGCGCCGAAAGAAGGGTGGGCGAGGTGGGCCATAAACGAGATCTCGCAGGCAAAATTCGTCCTCGTAGTCTGCACACCTATCTATTCTGAGCGGTTCAGGGGAGGTGGATCTCTGGGCACGGGTCGAGGGGCAAAATGGGAAGGAGCCGTCATCACCCAGGAAATCTACGATGCCGACTCGAATAATGAAAAGTTCATCCCCGTCGCGATGTCGAGATCCGATCTGGATTCGATCCCAGCTGTACTCCGCAGCACAACGCACTATGTGCTAGATACGCCAACGGGCTATGAGATGTTGTACCGCAGGCTCTCAGGGCAGCCACTTGTGGTCCGGGGGCCGGTAGGCCCGAAACGCCCTATGCCTCCGCGGACTCCATAAGTCTTCCACGATGGTGCGTGAATGAGCTTACCGACCGTTTTTATCTCGTACGACCATGACGATGAATCAGTACGTGAGAAAGTGTTGGATATGGCCGGGCGGCTCACAGCCGACGGTGTTTTCGTGTGGTTGGACGCGTATGAGACTGAACCGCGCGAAGGGTGGCCGCGCTGGTCTGCCGCCAAGATCCTAGAGGCCGACCATGTCCTTGTGGTTTGCACGGCGGGCATGAACCTTGTCTGGGAGCAATTCCTTACAAGGCGCAACCGGACAAGGCGCAACCGGGCGAATCTGCTTTGGCAGCATAGGCTGGCCGTCCAGCGCCTCTTCGATTCGGACGACAGCTCGCGGGTAATACCAGTTCTCCTCGCGCGGCAAGACCAGCATCTTGTTCCGTCAGTTCTTCGTTCTTGCGCCACGTACGCAATCGATGAAGACGATAGTTATGAGGCGCTGTATCGGCGTCTTACTGCGCAGCCCATAATGGTGCGCCCAAATTTGGGAAGCCCCTCGCCAGTGTTAGCAGCCACTCCAGGAATTTCGACGTCCGTAGAACGTATGCCGGAAACCGGACGCTGGCTGTTTGGACGGAACAAGGAGATCAGAAAGCTGACGAACGCCTGGATGAGTCCCGCCACACACGTGATGTGCATCGTGGCTTGGGCCGGCGTTGGCAAATCCAGCTTGGTCAACCATTGGCTCGCGCGCATGGCCTTAGCAAATTATCGAGGCGCCGAGCGCATATACGCTTGGTCCTTTTATAAGCAAGGGGCGACCGACGAGGTCGTGTCAGCCGATCTATTTATTCAGAGCGCTCTGCGCTGGTTTGGGGATCCCGATCCGTCGCACGGGGTGGCTGCTGATCGGGGGGAGCGGTTAGCCCATCTGATTCAGGGGCGCAAGACCCTGCTGGTTCTAGATGGACTGGAACCCTTGCAACATCCCCCGGGAGCCCAGGAGGGGCGACTTCGTGACGAAGGACTGAGGGCACTCCTCCGAAGCCTGGCGGCTCAAAACCCAGGATTATGCGTAATAACAACCAGGGTGCCTGTAGCTGAACTCGTTGACTACGAGCCGCATCCTGTTCGGCGCGTCGAGCTGACCAACCTGCAACCCGAGGATGGAGCACGCGTGCTGACGTCATTCGGGGTGCAGGGGAGCACTGCCGAATTGGAACAGGCTAGCATTGATTTCGGTGGCCACGCCCTAGCCCTCTCATTATTGGGCAGCTATCTTGCCGACGTTTTCGGAGGCAACGTAAGGAAGCGGGACCAAGTTGCGACCCTGCAGTCAGACGCTCGATATGGTGGCCACGCTAGACGAGTTATGGCTTCCTATGCGCAGTGGTTCGGTGAAGGGCCAGAGATTCAGGTGCTCCGGTTACTAGGGCTTTTCGATCGGCCTGCGGATCCTTCTGCTGTGTCAGCGCTGCGTCGCAAGCCTGCAATGGCTGGACTAACAGAACTGCTCGTTGATCTGTCCGAGCAGGAGTGGCGCCGTCTTGTATCGATCCTGCGAAGGGCCCGATTGCTCAGCGATGCTGATCCCGGCTTCGCGGGATCGATTGACGCTCACCCGCTCATCCGCGAACACTTCGGGAATGAATTAAGAGCCAAATTTCCAGCATCGTGGACGGCCGGTAACAACCGTCTATTCGAATACAGCAAAGAAGCGGCCGTTGAGTTTCCTCAAACTGTAGAGCAAATGGAAACCCTTTTCCTGGCAGTCATCTATGGCTGTCGCGCGTCCAGGCCTGCCGATGCACTAGCTCAGGTCTACTTGCCACGAGTTATGCGAGGCGACGCTTACTTCGCGGCGGATCAACTGGGGGCAAAAGGCGCACTACTTTCCGTCATCTCCCAATTTTTCGAGCAAGGCGAGTGGGGCAGTCTTGCAGACGGCCTTGATGCCGACGGCGAACTCAGGATTCTGATGGATGCTGGCCGCTATCTTACTGAAGTCCGCGGCTACGGGGCTCCCGAGGTCGGGCGCTGCTACGATGCCGCTCTGCAGCGCTGCGGATCTCCAAGCCTGAATCGTCAGCGGTTTGAGGTGATGGAGGGGCTCTGCCGCTTTCACCGTATGGGTGGAAGGCTCAACGAGAGCGGAACAATGGCCCGTAACCTATTGGATGAATCTGCCGCGTTAGGCCCAGAGTTTACACCTGCGGCGCAACGAGCCCTCGCGACGAATTTCTTTTATACGGGTGAGTTTTCCGACTCGTTTCATCATGCGCGGCTTGGGGCTGTGGAATACGAACACCAAGACACAGCATTAATCATGGCTCGGATGGACGTGAACGAACCTGCGATAAGCTGCCTTGGATATCAAGGGCTTGCGTCGTGGTTCTTGGGACAGCAGGATACGGCTGTATCATTGGTTGATGAAGCGACGAGGCGTGCAAGAGCGCTTGGTCACTCACATACGATCGCTATATGCCTCCTTATGCAGGCGATGGTTGCACAGTTCCGCAGGGAAGAGGATCGGACACTTGGGTTTGCGGACGAATTGGTTGAGCTTTGCTCCCGGAAAGGCTTCCAGCTATGGAGGCTCGCAGGCGAGATCTTGCGGGGGTGGGCTACCGTGACAAGTACGTCGACTCTCCCGTCGAACGTGCTCGCGGAGATGGAACGGAGCATAGCTGCGTGGGTGGAGACTGGAGCGGCACTCTTTCTGCCCTACTGGTGGGGATTGTACGCAGACAGGTTGTTGGCAGCACGAAATCTACCCCAGGCGATGGAAGCTCTTAGACGCGCCGCCATCATCAGCGAGAAGAATGGTGAGCGATGGTGGAGCAGCGAACTTTTGCGATTGAAGGGCGAAGCTATCCTATCCGACCGACGAAGATGGACAGAGGAAGGCGAGAATCAGCTACGTTCCGCCGTTGCTCTAAGCCGCAAGCAGGGAGCAGTAAGCCTTGAGCTACGCAGCCGGTTAACCTTGGTACAACACTTAGAAAGCTCGGAAAACGGCCTAGAAGAGATAGGTGGACTAGTAGGTGTATTGAGGGAACTAAGGGAAGGGCAAGCAACTGTCGATGTAGTCAGTGGAAGAGCGTTCTTGGCTAGTCGCGGCATTGAGGTGTTGCCCTCTGCCTGAGTCGTCCGCGGACAAGGGTGCCTCTCATCCTCTGATACTGGTGGAAGCGTTGGTCGATGGGATTCGACTAGTCGGTCGTTGCCTCTCCTCTTGGACGCGATGTCTGGTTGAAAAAAGAATCCGCTTTGACCTGCTTGTACGCCAAGATGATTGTCAGCACTCCTTCGGTGGCACCCGACGGTCGTCGTCGCACGTCGGAGTCAGCGGGCCGAACTTAATGGCATTACTACAGGTCGACGGCGTAGTGCCGGAAGCGTGTAGATCGACCAGATTCACTATAGGGTTCGGACCAAAAAGAGGAGAAACCTGCCACGCCGCCACATTTTCAGCCCGATCTTGCATGGGAGAATGGTCGCCCGAGGATGCGTCATGACACTGGTTTCGGGGCATCGAGCCCCAGTTCCGGAACACTACCCTGTGTGGCCGAACCCAGCCTGATTACGCTCGGTGGTATCGAGGTCTTCGACCTCGACGAACTCGACTTCAGGTAGCGGTAGGACAACCAACTGCGCGATCTGCTGCCCTCGGCGGACGGTGAAAACGTCGCGCCCATGGTTGACCAGGATCACGTGAATTTCCCCTCTGTAGTCGGCGTCGATCGTGCCGGGGGCATTTAACACGCTGATCTGGTACTTTAGGGCGAGCCCGCTGCGAGGACGAATATCCCCTACATAATTTGGCGGAAGTGCTATCCCAAATCCACATGGGATTAAGCGGCTCTCTCCAGGAGGGATATGCAACGGCGAAGAAACAGCGGCCGACAGGTCGAATCCCGCGGCCAACGAGGTCATTCTCCTCGGCAGCCCTAGTCCCTCACCCCGTGGGAAGCGTTTCACGGGTATCACGAGCTTCATCAGTCGTCCCGGGCCACTGCTGGGACTCGCCAGCCTCTACACCCCAATTCGAGCGCCTTCTTTAATTGGAGCGGCCGACGCGAGCCCGCAAACGGTTCCACGCACACACCTCGGTGGGCAAGGAATTCTGCGAGCGCCCGCATCGTCAGATATGGAGCGCAGGATCCCCTGTACATGGCAGCGAACAGGGGCCAGTCGGCGTCCAATAGCTCGCGTACCGACTCCGCGCTCTCGGTTGATTGGCATACGAGGCCTACCACGCAGTCAGAAAGTGCCAGTTCCTCGTTCCCCTGATACAGTGAAATCTTGTCACGGCGAGGTCGTCCGACACGGGGTATTAATACAGCTGGGCCGGTGACGGTCCAGCTCGGATTGCAGATCCGCCTTTCTGGGACAGAGACCGTCGCCCCACTTAGATCAGTCGTGTGAACGAATGATGGACAGTCCTCGTGAGTGCACAGTTCGGCGAGGTGCACGGGTGTGGCTCCACGCGCCACGCGTAAGCTAAAAACGCAAGGTAAGACTTCCCGCGCCAGCGTAACCTCACTCGCGCACGCTTTCGAGAGCTCGATCTTCACGAGACTGCTTTGCGCGAAGCCACCCCTGAATGCATTGCGTCCAAACTCGGAAATCACTTCGACGCTGGCGATCTCCCGGAGCGCGGCCCACGCCGCCTCATCTTTCTGGGTAAAAAGGGAGCTGCTTGGAAGCAGACAAGCTATCTGTCCGTCGCTGCGCATATATGGAACCGCTAGTGCAACGAAAGCAACTGCTGTACTACAGCGTACCTGGTGCCCATTCAACGCCAGGGACTGGAACTCGCCCCCTCGACACGAGAAGGGCGGGTTAAGAAGGGCTACTGCGACGCTCCCAAGCGCAGCCTCTAAACCAGAAGTGTTCCTCCATTCCTCACTGAGAAAATCCCCCTCATAGTGCAGCCACGTTGAATGCGCGAGTCTCATGGCTTCTACCGTGCGGTGGTCGACGTCGACTGCAAGCATCGTTGCCTCCGGCCACCGAATTTCGGCGCGTCGGAGCAATTCGCCATCGCCAGCAGCAAAATCAGCTACTAGATCGGCCTGTCGGACATCAACACACTCTACCAGCCGGCGCGAGATACCCGGCGGGGTGTAAAAAGTGTCAGGCTTCACGAAGGCTCGACACATGATACACAAGGAGATGGTCAGATCCTATCGTTCGACCCGCGCTGCGAACGGGATGGTCATATACGAGTTCTGCGCGGGAGGACCCAAAGAGTACAAAGAGAACTGCACCGAGGGCATGTGGCTTCGTGCCTATTGGTGCAATTTGGAGCCGATTACCAGCATAGTCTCTGGCTATGTCTTCGAGGGCATAGTACAAGCTGAATGGACAATTTGCTATGGCATATCGTACGTCTAGCCAAGATCTTGTTTCAACAAGTGGAATTTGATTGCCATAGTATGTGGAGAACGGGTATTCTGGACGGAAACCTGGCACGCCCACTATCGGGATTGTTTTTCCTTCCTCCGGCTGAACATTCTCTCGTACGTAGGCGAATCTTGCACCTTCAAATCCCAACAAGGGAACAAAAATGCTGTCTTCCTCCTCCTCTTCCACCAACGACGCAAAACCAGGGATCGGTTGTATCCCTGCGATCCCCTCGCTCAAATCATAGATCTCGCCTTCGCGTTGTCTTGACGCTCTTCTGTACTGATCTGGCTCTACGTATACCGCGCGCACTACCCGGTCTTGCGCCATTGCGACTCGGAGGATCGGCGCCCAAACGTGGTGACCCAGGCCTGTGATATCTAGATATAGCGCCGCACCTGATAGGGAATTCAACAGCTCTGCTAGCTGGCTTGCACTGCGGAGACTCGTCGTAAGCAGTACTCCGTTTACGTCTGTCACGAAGGACGTCGGCTGCTGGTCTACGATATGACCGACGGTCACGTCGGCGTTCGGTTGCAGCCACCAGAGCTGTTCATGGCTCCGTTCCTCCACAGACGTTCCATACAGGTAGACGGACCCCGACTCCGGCTGGAATGTGCCCGTTTCGTAAACGTCCGAGAGAAGGGGGCGGTCAAGGATTGTCGGCATAGTGTTGGGCAAACATATAGAGTTGCTCCGGAAGCTCCTCCTCAACGTGGCGCCTGCTGCGGTCAAGGATCAGTGAAATCGTCCTACTCGGCTGCTGGATTAGACCTACGATCTCCTCTGCGCGTAGTGTCATTTTTCGCTTGCGACGATAGCTGAATTCGAAGAGCGCAGCATAAATCGGGTGGAGACTATAGTCGTAATCCCTAGTGTCAGCTTCATCCGTCAGCTTGGTTCCGGGAAATCTGATTAGTGCTTGATGCATCACAGCCAGTCGCAGAAGGCTGTCAATATCCAATGCCTCGGCTATGAAGGTGCGGGCCGGCGCCACTACCTCGAACTGGTTAACCTCAGGAGTGTGGCCCTCTGGAAGGCTCGCCATCACGCCAAAAATCCGCCCGAGGCTGAGCGCTAGCTTCGTCAGCTGTGCTCCCTCTTTTGCCAGGCCCTGGAGCACCTGCAGGTTGTGAGCTCCCACATCCTGAGCCGCACCCGTCTGCACTTCCGGCGAGACGGGCACTGATAGCGAACTGCCAGAAAGGACCTGCGCTGATAGGGCGGTCTCAACGAGTTGAAGCAGGTATCTGATGTTCGTCGACGCCAACTGTGTGTAGACGTTCCATCCGGCGTAGTATTTTCGAATTCCGCGCTTCCGTCGGCGGATCGTGTAAATGGACGCATGCTTATAGTTGGAATACCTAGTGTCCCACTCCGCGCGATCCCTAAGGAAGCTTCTATAGACCTCGGACGGTGACTGCCTAGTTGACTGCGCCCAATAATCCAAAAGATACGCTTGCAGAGGACTTAGTGAATCATACGGAGCTAGATCCCTATCAGGAATTCCCTGGTCGGAGAGGCTGCGACGGAATTCCTGTGTCTTCTCCATTACGCCGAGTCTAATAGCCTCATCGTCTTCGGTTAAACCAGGAAGTACATCTGCTACCTTGGTTAATACGTCGTATCCATCAATTTGCAGGCCAGCCAGCCTGCGCTCGCATACGAGTCGAGCAAAATCGCTAAATATCGATCCCGATAGTGACTCCGAAATATTGATTCGGACATAGTCCGCTGGGTATATGAGAGGTTGCTCATCATCCAAAGTCCGTTGCTCGACCCAGCTTAGATCGCGCACGCCGATCTTAAAAGCGTAAAGTTCACCGGAATGTTTGATGAGCGTATTTATCGCACGTTGCTGATAAGGCAAGAAGTTCTCATACTCGTCGATGAGGAAAAATAGTGGCTTCCCACGGAAAACCGCGCTCTGCTGGATGGCCTCGGCTAACAGGTCTATTGGGGCGCCTGCCATGGATAGAGCGGGTCGTGGGCTATCAACAATGTTGTTGATGTGAGCTTCAAATGCAATCAAGGCCATACGGTTTGCCGCCTCGAGCTGGATCGCATTCTGGCATTGGGGGTCAAGATGAAGACTTACAGCGATAGCCTGGCAATCTGTTGGGTCTAAGACTCTGTCGCCGGATTGCTTTTCAGTCGTGGAGAGGAAGCGCAAGACAAGACCGGTGAGCACGAGATTTAGGTAGTGAGAGAACAGGAGCTGCCAGTAGTGATCATCAATTTCGGGACCTTTGAAGGCTTGGACCCGGTTCATATTCGCTCGATAGTAGAATCCGAGGAAGTCCCAGTGTTCCAGAGGGCGACTGGGGTACAGTGCACGCTGCCCGTGATGGGACAGGGACCGTAGCACGGTTGTCTTGCCCGTACCCCGTCCGCCTATGAGTACACACGGTCTGGGCGTCAAGAGTTCAGGTAGGAACGCCGGTTCTGTAAAAAATTCGAAAATCCGCTCGGTAAGCCATTCGGCCTTGTAGCTGCCGAAGACGTTACTTAACTGTTGCCGAGCAGCGGCGGACTGCTCGGTCCGGTTTACCCCTTGCGGATTAGTGGCTTCCAAGTCCCGGTCTCCCAGGTGAACAGAGGCAACGTCTCATCTGGCGTGCCATGAGCAAACGCCAGACAAAGCCCCTGATCAGCGAATCCTCCGATGTCGGCCAAAGGTATCCCAGCACGTAGGCTCGCTTCCTCAATCATGGCTCGCGCGGACGGTAGAAGGGCCGGTGGCCAGAGGACGCAATCTGGCGCGAGAAGATTGTAGCGCGCGCTTAGAGTGTGAGCGGGAAGTAGCTGTACCTGCGGGCACTCGCGCCGTATGGATTCGAAGCCCATCGCCGTACAGATAAGTGGGCAATAGTAGAAGGTCAGTCCAGGGTCGCGAGCGAGGTCAGCGAACGAATA
>Ga0070741_10009857_pt1 | contig 18305 bp, 13 predicted proteins | sample Coa_R1_4_FD_66440 | JGI IMG/M metagenome (GOLD analysis project Ga0070741, IMG submission 66440) | Surface soil microbial communities from Centralia Pennsylvania, which are recovering from an underground coalmine fire - Coalmine... | ecosystem: Environmental > Terrestrial > Soil > Unclassified ...
CAGAGGGACGGTTGCCGGCGACGGCGACGCATACCTTCACGGCGCCGGATCAGCGATGGGTCAATCACGAGAACCTGAGCGAGATCGCGTTCGCGGTCGTCGATCGCGTGGCTGGTGGGCCGGGGTTGATGGCGCTCAAGTGCCTGCTCGGGTTCCTCGTGCTGGGGCTGCTCGTCGGTACGCTCGCGCGACAGGGGGCGGGCGTCGGGTCGGCGGCGCTCGTCTTCGTGATCGTCGGGTACAACCTCGCGGTCGGCTGGTCGATCCGACCGCAGATCTTCACGTACGCGTTCTTCACGATCCTGATGGTCGTCGTCGACGCGTGCTTTCCGCATCGCTTCCCCGACGAGCCGGACGTCCGGACGCCGCCGGCCCGCGACCCGCGCTGGCTCTGGATCGCGCCGCCGCTCGTGCTCGTCTGGGCGAACACCCATGGCGGCTTCGTCGCGGGACTCTTCCTGCTCGCGCTGTACCTCGGCTGCCGGGCGCTCGAGGACTGGTGGCGCGACGGCCGGGACGCCGGGCCCCGGATCACGCGGTACGGTCTCGTCCTCGCCACCTGCTTCGCGGCGCCGCTCATCAACCCGTACGGCCTCGACTACGTGACCTGGCTGTTCGCCGACCTCGCGCCGGCTCGACCCGAGATCGCCGAGTGGCTGCCGCTCGCGAGCGCGGATCCGTCGATCTTCGCGCGCGTCGTGCTTCTCCTCGACGTGATCGCCGCGGCGTGGATCGGGAGTCGCCGCCCCCGGGACCTGGCGCGCACGGCGGTCATGGCGGCGGCGATCTGGCAGGCGGTGCTGCACGTCCGGCACGCGCCGTTCGTCGCGATCCTCGCCGGGCTCTGGCTGCCGTATCACGTCGAAGGGCTCCGCCTCAGGCTCTGGCGGCGGCCGGGGCGGGCGACCGCGTCGACGAGCGTCGGACGGCCCGTCGGCCTCGTGCTCCGCGTGACCACGGCGCTCCTCGCAGTGGCGCTCGCCGTCGAGGCGACGGTCGCGTGCGCGGGCGGCGTCGTTGTCGACCGGAGCTGGTATCCCGTGAAGGCGCTCCGGTTCATGGCGCACCATCGCGTGGTCGGTCGCATGGTCGTCCACTTCGACTGGGCGCAGTACGCACTGGCCGCGTTCCCCGCGGGGTCCGTCGCGTTCGACGGTCGCTTCCGCACCGCCTTCCCGCAGGAGCTCGCGGACATGCATTTCGACTTCATTCTCGGCCACCGCATCCCGGGTCGCTGGCGAAGCCCGCACTCGGCGCCGATCGACGGGACGCGCGTCCTCGAGTACGGCGGTCCCGACCTCGTGCTCCTGAATCGGAGCTTTCCGGATGCGGTCGCCGCGCTCGCGGGGCAGAGCAACTGGGTCCTTCTCTACCAGGACGCGCTGGCGCAGCTCTGGGGACGCCGCGTGATCTACGACGATCCCGCCAGTCCGGCATACGTTCCGCCGGCGGCGCGCCGGATCCGCGAGCGGCCGCAGGCGGGACTCGTCGCGTGGCCGGCCTTCCCGCGACCGGCCACGCGCGCGGGATGACGTGGGCGCCGCGGCGGAGGTCTCGGAGGTCGCACCCGTCGGATTCGGTCGCTTCTGCGCGACCCGCCGGCGGTACGCGCTCGTCCTCGGCGCGGCGCTGTGGACGACATGGCTCCTCTCCGTCACGCGGGGGCCCGGCCTCCTCGACCTCGCCGGGAACGTCAAGGGCGCCGACTTCATCGAGTTCTACACCGCCGGCGCGCTGGTCGGGCGCGGCGACGCCGATCGACTCTACGACCTCGAGCGCCAGCAGCGCTTCGAGCACGCGCTGACGGCGCCGCAGGACTGGCCGGGCCTTCATCCGTTCATCAATCCGCCGTTCTTCGCGTGGCCGTTCGTCCCGCTGGCGGCGCTCCCATACCTCGTGGCGTTCGCGATCTGGAGCGCGATCGGGGTCGCGCTCGTGGTCGCGACGGTCGCGCTCGTCCGCGACGGACCCGCGGCGTGGCGCGCGCTGCCCTGGGCGTTCGCGTTTCCGCCCGTCTTCGCGTCGGTCAGCTACGGCCAGAACGCGTTGCTCTCGCTCTTCATCCTCGCGGCGGCGGTCGCGCTCCTCCGCCACGGACGGGACTTCGCGGGCGGCCTCGTGCTCGGCGTGCTCCTCTACAAGCCGCAACTTTTGGTCGTCCTCGGGATCGTCCTGCTCGCCGATCGCCGTTGGTGGACCGTCGCCGGCCTGGCGACGATGGCCGCGCTCCTCGCGGCCGCGACGCTCGCGACCGGCGTGCCCGCCGCGCAGTCGTATCTCGCGCTCGCGTCGACGTTCGGGGCGATGCAGACGCACGCGGGGTTCCCGACCTGGAACATGCACTCGCTCTACAGCTTCTGCGTCCTGCTGCTTCCCGACCATCTGGAGATCGCGACGATCCTCGCGGTCGTCGCGAGCGCGGCCGCCATTGTCGTCGTGCGGCGGCTGCAGCCGCGATACGACGTCGCGACGCTCCGCCACTGGTACGCGGTCGCCCTCTGGGGGACCGTGCTCGCGAGCCCGCACGTCTTCCTGTACGACCTGGCGCCGCTCCTGCTCGCCGCGCTGCTCGTGTGGGACGACCGCCGCGAAGAGGAGCTCTGGGCCGCGGGGATCGCGGCCGTGTGGGTCGCGCTCGCGTTCTCGGCGCCGATCGCGAAGCTCATGCACGAGAGCGGCGGCCGCGCGATCCAGCTCTCGACGCTCGCGATCGCGAGCAGCGGCTACGTCCTCCTCCGCGATGCCGCCCCGCGAGAATCGGTCGCGGATGGCTGACCACTTCCGGCGGTGGGCGCCCGCGCTGACGATCGTCGCGAGCGGGCTCCTGATGCTCGTGTGGACGTGGCGCACGTGGCCGGACGTGCTCGTCGACTTCGGCCGCGAGCTGTACGTGCCGTGGCGCCTCGCGCACGGCGAGGTCCTGTACCGTGACGTCGCGTACTTCAACGGCCCGCTCTCGCCGTACGTGAACGCGCTCTGGTTCCGTCTCTTCGGGACGAGTCTCCTGACGCTCGTCGTCGCAAACCTGGCCATCACCGCGGGCATCGCCTGGCTGCTCTTCGGGCTGCTCGCGGAGATCGGCGGTCGCTTCGCGGCGACGGTCGCGGGCGTCGTCTTCCTCACCACGTTCGCCTTCGCGGAGCTGGCCGGCATCGGGAACTACAACTTCGTGTGCCCGTACTCGCACGAGCTGACGCACGGCGTGGCGCTCGCACTGGTCGCGCTCGCGTGCGTGGCGCGCTGGCAGCGGACGGGACGGCGGAGCGCGGTCGTCGCTGCCGGCGTCGCCGTCGGCCTCACGTTTCTGACGAAGCCGGAGGTCTTCCTCGCCGCGGCGCCGGCGACGGCGGTGGGTCTCGCCCTCGCCCGCCGGTTCACGTGGCGCGCGCTCCTCGATTTCGTTGCGGCCGCCGTCGTGCCGACGATCGTCGCCGGGCTCGCGCTCGCGGTCGCGATCGGTCCCGGCGAGGCGCTCCGCGGCGTGCTCGGGGCGTGGCCGTCGGTGGTGCGCGGCGACGTCGCGTCGAACGAATTCTATCGGAGCGGGATGGGCGTCGCGCATCCGATGCTGAGCGTCGCGGTGATCGGCTGGTGGACGGTCGCCTACGTGCTGCTGCTCGGCGCGCTCGCCGCGGCGGCGTTTGCGGCCGGGACCTCGGGGACGCGGCGATGGCTCATGCTCGGGGTCGCCGTCGTGGCCGGCGCGCTCTTCCATCTGCTCGCCGCCCGCGGCGCGCCGGCGTGGCTCGACGCCGCGCGGCCGTTGCCCATCGCGATAGTCCTCGTCGGTGCGACCGTCGTCCGCACGCCGCACGCGGGGGCGCTGCGTCTCGCGCTCGTCGTCTTCGCGCTCGTGCTCCTCGCGAAGATGGCGCTCAACGTGCATCTCTACCAGTACGGCTTCGCGCTCGCGATGCCGGCGACGCTCGTCGCGGTCGTCGCGCTGGTCGAATGGATCCCGGCGTGGATCGCGCGCCGCGGCGGGACGGGCGGTCTCTTCCGGATCGGAGCGCTCGCCCTCCTCGCCGGGATCGTGCTCGGCCACCTCCGCTACGTCGACTTCTGGGTCGCGCGAAAGGTCCATCGCGTCGCGCGCGGGGCCGACGCGTTCTGGACGGACGACCGCGGCCCCGCCGTCGCGCGCACGCTCGACGAGATCGGCCGACGGATCCCCGCGGACGCCTCCGTCGCCGTGTTCCCGGAGGGCGTCATGCTGAACTACCTCGCGCGCCGCCCGAGCCCGACGCCGTACGTCAACTTCATGCCGCCCGAGCTCGCCGTCTTCGGCGAGCGGACGATGCTCGCCGCGCTCGAGGCGCGTCCGCCCGACTGGGTCGTCCTCGTCCACAAGGACACGAGCGAGTACGGCGCGCCGCTCTTCGGTCGCGACTACGGCCGGCGTGTGTATGCGTGGGTCCGCCGCCACTACCGTGAGGTCGAGGTGATCGGCGCCCGGCCCCTGCGCGACGACCGCTTCGGGCTCGCGCTGCTCGCCCGCGCCGACCGCGTCGGCCCGTTGTGTCGGAGGGCGGAAGCCGACTAGACTCGCCGCCATGCACGTCGGCATGGCGTCGATCTTTCAGAACCCCCACCACGAGCTCTCGGATCACGACGTGTACGTGAACGAGCTGCGGCTCACCGACCTCGCCGAGCCGCTCGGCTTCGACTCGGTGTGGGGCGTCGAGCACCACTTCACCGACTACACGATGTGCCCCGACGTCCTGCAGTTCCTCACCTGGGTGGCGGGACGGACGAAGCGCGTCGCGCTCGGCTCGATGGTCGTCGTGCTGCCGTGGCACGACCCGCTGCGCGTCGCCGAGCAGGTCTCGGTCCTCGACCACATGAGCGGCGGACGACTGATCCTCGGCCTCGGCCGGGGCCTCGGGCGCGTCGAGTTCAACGGCTTCCGCGTGCCGATGGACGAGTCGCGCGGCCGCTTCGTCGAGAGCGCGGAGATGGTCCTGCGCGCGCTCGAGGACGGCGCCGCGGCGTACGACGGCACGTTCGTCCGCCAGCCGCGGACGCCGATCCGCCCCGCGCCGTTCAAGTCGTTCCGCGGCCGGACGTACGCGGCGGCCGTGTCGCCGGAATCCGCCCGCATCATGGCCGAGCTCGGGGTCGGCATCCTGATCATCCCGCAGAAGCCGTGGGACGTCGTCGCGGAGGACCTCGCCGCATATCGCGGCGCGTATCGCGAGGTGAACGGCGTCGACGCACCGCCGACGGTGTGCGCCGGCTGGACGTTCTGCGACGAGGACCACGGCCGCGCGCGCGAGATGGCGGTCCGCTACATCGGCGGCTACTGGAAGACGGTGCTCGATCACTACGAGCTCGCGAGCGACCACCTGACGAAGACGAAGGGCTACGAGTACTACGGCCGGATGTCCGAGATCGCGCGCGACACGGGCGGCACCGACGCGCTCACCGAGTTCTTCCTGAACCTCCAGATCTGGGGGACACCGGACGAGTGCCTGGAGAAGATCCTCGACGTCAAGAGCCGCGTCGGGTGCGATACCTTCGTCAGCGTGTTCAGCTACGCCGGCATGCCGTACGACGTGGCGGAGCGGAACCTCCGGCTGTTCGCGGCGAAGGTCATGCCGCGGCTGCAGACGATCGACACGGCGCGACCGGCTGCCGCCGTCAGTTGACGGCGACGGACGGCGCGCGCATCAGGGCGCGACACACTGGCCTGACGGGCCGCACGTCCCCTGGACCAGATCCGTTCCGCCGGCGAAGTAGCAGTCCAGCTTGGCGTTGGTGAGGTCGCCCGTGTCGTCTACGGCGTACTGGCGGCAGCTCGACGCCAGCTGACAGCAGCGCGTCGTCGGCGGCAGCGGGATCACCTCGCACGTTCCGAGCGAACAGCCGGGGAACGGATTCCCCGGACACGGCCCGGTCGCCATGCAGTAGGCGCCCCAGTACTTCGTGCCCCCGATCGAGAAACAGCCCTGACCGGCGAGCACGTCGGCGATGCACGCGGTGGGCTCGGTCCCGAGCTCGCAGCACGCGACGTCGACGGCAACGTGACAGTCGGCGCACGGGAAGTCGGGGCTGTCGCAGTCCTCGTTGCCCTCGACGATGCCGTTCCCGCAGACCGCCTGGGACGCGGTGGTCGTCGTCGTGGCGGTCGTGGTGGTCGTCGACGTCGTCGTGGCACAGCCGCCGGCGGTGCACGCGTCGCAGCAGCTCGTCGCCGCGGCGGAGCAGGCGCTGCCGCCGGGCGCCGCGCAGCGTCCGGCGTCCCGCACGATCCGGCACGAAGTTCCCGCGGCACCGGTCCCGCAGCAGACGACGGCGCCAGGACGTCGACACGTCGACCGCCGCGCGCAGCGCATCACGTCGGCGCGACACGAGCCGCGGAGGGCGCGCGAACGCAGGACCCCACGCACGCACCGAACGTACGCCCCGTGGCTGCCGGCGCCGGCGCAGTCGCACGTCGCGTCGATCGCGGCCCGCGCGTCCGTGATCGCGCCGGCATCACACGTCGCGAGGGCGCGACTGGCGACGCCACACGCGAGCACGATCCCGATCACGATGCGCCGCATGGCGCTCCCCCTTTCCGCTGCGACGACGGCGTCGTACCACGCGCAGCCGCCACAAGGCGAGCATTTTTCGCTGATCCGATGCGACCGATCAGCGCGGCAAGCCGAGAAGCGCGCTCGCCTCGGCGCACGTCGCCACCCGCCGACCGTGCTCGCGGGCGAGCGCTGCCGCGGCCTTCACCAGCGCTGCGTTCGTCGGCGTGTCCGAGCCGGCATGGTCCTCGAGGCCGACGCGCAGGTGGCCGCCACGTTCGATCGCGAGCCGGGCGATCTCCGAGGCGAGGAGGTCGCCGCCGAGGACGGCGACGGACCACGGCAGCGTCGTCCCATCGAGCATGGCCAGGTAGGCCTCGAGGCTCGGACGCGTCGGCGGGAGGCCGAACCCCGGGGAGTGGCGGCCGAAGTAGTCGCGGTCGCCGCCGAAGTAGAGCTTGACGAGCGCGCCGGCCGGCAGGGCGCCGTCGCGGTGCAGCAGCAGCGCGGCGCGGAGGAAGCCGGGCTCGAAGATCGAGATGCTCGGCCCGAGCCGGTGGCGCGCGCAGACCGCCACCTGGTGCTCGATGTCCGATGCCGGGTTCGCATAGACGATCGGCCCGAGATTCACGGACCCGGGATCGAGGACGCCCATGCGCGCCGCGCCGGCCTCCGCGAGCCGCTCGATGTGCGCGAACCGCTGCTCGACGCTGCCGCCGAAGCCGACCGTCGGGTAGAGGATCGCGTCGGGGCGCGCGGCGAGGATCGGCCGGTACGCGGCGAGGTACCGTTCCGCCGCCGCGGCGCCGTCGATTCCGAACTCGTCGATGTGCGTGTGGACGATCGCGGCGCCGGCGTCGAGGCAGCGGAGCGCGTCGGCGGCGATCTCGTCCGGCGTGCGCGGGACGTGGGAATTCCGATCGGGTGTGGTCGCCCCGTTCAGCGCGACCTCGATGACGACGGGCGCCAGCATGCGCCGTCTTACCGCGGCGATGCGTCGGCGGGGAAGGCCTCGCCTCGGCGCGGGCGGTTGTGCTCTAACGCGGCCATGGACATCGCCGCCGCCGATCACCTCCTCACCACCACGCGCTCCGTCCGGAAGCGGCTCGATCTGAAGCGACCCGTCGACCCCGCCGTCATCGAGCGCGCGCTCCAAGTCGCGCTCCAGGCGCCGACGGGCTCCAACTCGCAGGGCTGGCACTTCGTCGTGGTGACCGACGCCGCGAAGCGGAAGGCGCTCGGCGACCTCTACCGGAAAGCGTTCGAGATCTACGCGAGCGGTGAGGTGTCCATGCGTCCGCCGCTCGACGCCGAGGACCCGCGCGCGAAACAGCTTCCGCGCATCCTCGAGTCCGCGACCTACCTCGCCCACCACCTCCACGAGGTGCCCGTGCACGTCGTCCCGTGCGTCGAGGGACGCGTCGAGCAGGCAGGAGCGCTGGCGCAGGCGTCGGTGTACGGATCGATCCTGCCTGCGGTGTGGTCGTTCATGCTGGCGCTGCGCGCGCGCGGGGTCGGGTCGGCGTGGACGACGCTCCACATCATGTTCGAGCGCGACGCCGCGCAGCTCCTCGGTATCCCGGAGACGGTGACGCAGACCGCGCTGTTGCCGGTCGCGTATTACTCGGGAGCGGACTTCAAGCCAGCGAAGCGGCTACCGGCGCGGGATCTCACGCACTGGAACGCGTGGGGGAAGCGCCGCTAGCAGCCTTCCAGACGCGCGGCTGCTTCCCGGTCATCAGATCGGCGAGCGACCAGAGCTCGACACGCCACGGCTCGAGGACGAGCACCCCGAACGACGCGTCGTCGGGGCCGGGGAAGAAGAGTCCCGGATCGTAGCCCATGGGCGCCGGCGTCGTCTTGAAGACGTCCCAGATGCGACGCTTCTCCGCCGGGCGCTCTTCCCAGTGCGTCCGGCAGTCGATGTGGAGCTGCTCGTTCGCCTGATCCCAGTACGTGATCGCGACGTACGGGTTGTGCGCGAGGTCCTTGGCCTTCGCGGACTGCCGGCCGGTCAGGAGCCAGCCCGTCGCGCCGTCCCACAGCGGATGGAGGATCCGCGAGCGGAGGCGGCCCTGTGGATCCTCGGTCGCGACCGTGCACCAGACGGTACGCTCGATCCGGCGCGCGACCTCGGCGGCGATCTCGTCGAACGATCCGGCGCTCATACCTCTGCCTCCCACACCTGGAGGCTCATGCGGCGTGCACCGGCGGACGGCGGTCGCGCCACGGCGCGGCCTCCTCGAGCTGCGACGCGATCCGGATGAGCAGGTCCTCGCGCCCGTACGCGGCGACGAGCTGCACGCCGATCGGGAGGCCGTCGGCGTTCCAGTGGAGCGGGAGCGAGATCGCCGGCTGCCCCGTGACGTTCCACGGAATCGTGAAGGAGACGAACGCGCCCCCGCGCGAGAATCCCCGGAGCGGATCGTCGGGCGTCGCATCGAAGTGGCCGAGGGGCGGCGGCGGCGCGACGAGGGTCGGCGTCAGCAGCAGGTCGAATCCACTCGCCCACCATCCCGCCATGCGACGCGCGAGCCGCTGCATCGCCTGGGTCGCGTCGATGTACTCGACCGCCGAGACCTTGCGCCCGATCTCGGCGATTGCCCAGATCATCGGCTCGACGTCGTGGGGACCGATCGTGTGCCCCGTCCGCTCGCTCCAGAACGCGAGATCGCGCGCGGTCCACGCCGTGACGATGGTGAGCGAGCCCCGGCCAGCCTCGGGATCGTCGAGCGCCTCGGGGTGTGCCTCGTCGACGCGGTGGCCGAGCGACGCGAGCAGCTTCGCGGCACTCCGCACCGCGGCGAGGCAGTCGGGATGGACGTCGTACTGATTCGCCGGCGTCTGGACCATGAGCCCGATGCGGAGCGCGCCGGGCGCGGCGTTCACCTCCTGACGGAACGGTCGCACCGGGGCGGGCGCGACGTACGGATCGCCCGGCACGTAGCCCGCGACCGCGTCGAGCACCGCGGCGGAATCGCGGACGGATCGCGCGACGACGTGCTCGGCGGTCATCCCGGCCCAGGCGTCGCTCACGTCCGGTCCGCTCGACGTGCGCCCGCGCGACGGCTTCAGGCCGACGAGGCCGCACTCGCTCGCCGGGATGCGGATGGAGCCGCCGCCGTCGTTCGCGTGCGCGATCGGGACGAGCCCGGCCGCGACCGCCGCCGCCGAGCCGCCGCTCGATCCGCCGGGGGATCGCGTCGTGTCCCACGGATTCCGCGTCGGTCCGTAGGCGAGGGGCTCGGTCGTCGGCGTCGGCCCGAGCTCGGGCGTGTTCGTTTTCCCGAGGAACACGAAGCCGGCGGCGCGGAACTTCGCGGCGAGGTGCGTGTCGTGCGCTTCGGTCCAGCGACGGTCGCGGAGCAGCTTCATGCCGGCGTGGTACGGATCGCCGGCGGAGTGGCAGACGAGGTCCTTCAGCAGGAACGGCACGCCGCGGAACGGACCTTCCGGCAGCGTCGGCGACGCGGCCTCGGCGCGCGCCTTCTCGAAGCGCGTCGTGATCACGGCGTTGAGCTGCGGGTTCAGACGCTCGATCCGGCCGATCGCCGCGTCGACGAGCTCCCGCGGGCTCGCATCGCCGCGACGAACGAGGTCGGCGTGCGCGGTCGCGTCGAGGAGGGCCAGGTCGTCGCTCATCGCGCGACGCTACGATACGGGTGCGGCGGAAGTCCAGACGGGCCGCGAGCGGTGAGCGGTTACGCGGACGCGCGCCGCCCGCCCGTGAGCCAGCGCCACACGCGGCGCACCGGGTCGTAGAACTCGTCGACGACGCGCTCCTTCAGCGGGATGATCGCGTTGTCGGTGATGTGGATCGACTCCGGGCAGACCTCGGTGCAGCACTTCGTGATGTTGCAGAAGCCGATGCCGGCCTCGTGGCGGAGGTAGGCACCGCGCGACGCAGTGTCGAGCGGATGCATCTCGAGGCTCGCGACGCGGACGAGGAAGCGCGGCCCGGCGAAGCTGTCCTTCCGGTCGTGGTCGCGGAGCACGTGGCACACGTCCTGGCAGAGGAAGCACTCGATGCACTTCCGGAACTCCTGCACGCGGTCGATGTCCTCCTGCTGCATGCGCCAGGTGCCGTCCGGCTCGGGCGGCTTCGGCTGGAACGCCGGGATCCGCTTGTTCACCTCGTAGTTCCACGACACGTCGCACACGAGGTCCTTGATCACGGGGAACGCCTTCATCGGCGCGACCCGGATCGGCTCGCCGGCGGGGAACTGGTCCATGCGCGTCATGCACATGAGCCGTGGCTTCCCGTTCACCTCCGCGCTGCACGAGCCGCAGCGTCCCGCCTTGCAGTTCCACCGGCACGCGAGGTCGCTCGCCTGGTGTGCCTGGACGTGGTGAACGGCGTCGAGGACGACCATGCCCTCGTGCAGCGGCACGTTGAAGTCCTGATACGCGCCGCCCGAGCGGTCGCCGCGGAAGATCTTCAGCAACGCGTCCGCCATCGCCCTCAGACCTCCCCCTCGACGATGCGTTTGAACTCGTCCGGCATCTGCGGGAGCGGCTCCTGCACGACCGTCATCTGGTCGCCCTGGCGCCGGACGACGATGCTCACGCCGCCGTACTTGGGATCGGACTCCGGATAGTCGACGCGCGTGTGGGCGCCTCGGCTTTCGCGCCGCTCGAGCGCGGCGCGCGTCACCGCCTCGCTGACCGTCAGCAGCTGCGGCAGGTCGAGCGCCGTGTGCCAGCCGGGATTGAACTGGCGGTTGCCGTGCACCGCGACGCGCGCGGCGCGGACACGAAGCTTTTCCAGCTCGGCGAGCGCCGTCTTCAGGTCGTCTTCCTTCCGCGCGATCCCGACGTACGTCCCCATCATGTCCTGCAACGCTTCCTGCAGGGTGTAGGGGTTCTCGCCGTCGGTGCGCTCGAACGGCGCGAGGAGCGCCGCCGCGGCGGTGTCGATGTCCGCAGTCGCAACGCGCGGCTCACCACGCTCGGACTTCGCGTACGCCGCGGCGCCGCCGCCGGCGCGCCGGCCGAAGACGAGCAGGTCCGACAGCGAGTTCCCGCCGAGCCGGTTCGAGCCGTGGAGGCCGCCCGCGACCTCGCCCGCGGCGAACAGCCCGGGCACCGTTGCGGCCTGTGTTTCCGCGTCGACCTTCACGCCGCCCATCACGTAGTGGGTCGTCGGACCGACCTCCATCGGCGCGTGGGTGATGTCGACGTCGGCGAGCTGATGGAACTGATGGTACATGCCGGGGAGCTTCCGCTTGATCTCGTCGGGCTGGCGCTTCGACGCGATGTCGAGGAAGGCGCCGCCGTGCGGGCTGCCGCGTCCCTCGCGCACCTCCTGGGAGATCGCGCGCGCGACGACGTCGCGCGTGAGGAGCTCCGGCGGCCGGCGCGCTTCCGACTTCCGTCCGGCGACGACGTCGGCCACCCAGCGGTCCGCCTCGGCCTCGCTGTCGGCGAAGTCCTTCTTGAACATCTCCGGGATGTACCGGAACATGAAGCGCTCGCCCTTCGAGTTCTTGAGGACGCCGCCCTCGCCGCGCACGCCCTCGGTGACGAGGATGCCGCGCACGCTGAGCGGCCACACCATCCCGGTCGGATGGAACTGGACGAACTCCATGCCCACGAGGTCCGCGCCGGCGTCGTAGGCGAGCGCCTGGCCGTCGCCGGTGTACTCCCACGAGTTGCTGTTGATCTTGTAGGCACGGCCGATGCCGCCGGTCGCGAGCACGACGCCCTTCGTGCGGAAGACGACGAAGCGGCCGGTCTCCCGGAAGTAGGCGAGCGCGCCCGACATCTTGTCGCCGTCCTTCAGGAGGCGCGCGATCGTGCACTCCATGTAGACGGTGATGTTCTCCGTGTGCACGACCTGGTCCTGGAGCGTCCGGATCATCTCGAGACCCGTCCGGTCGCCGACGTGCGCGAGCCGCGGATACTGATGACCGCCGAAGTTCCGCTGGAGGATGCGGCCGTCGGGCGTGCGGTCGAAGAGCGCCCCCCAGCCCTCGAGCTCGACGACGCGCGCCGGCGCTTCCTGCGCGAGGAGCCGCGCCATGCGCCAGTCGTTCAGCATCTTCCCGCCGCGCATCGTGTCGCGGAAGTGGACCTTCCAGCTGTCGCGCGGATCGGTGTTCGCGAGCGCGGCCGCCATGCCGCCCTCGGCCATCACCGTGTGCGCCTTCCCGAGGAGCGACTTGCAGACGAGGCCGACGGAGCATCCCCGCGCCGCCGCCTCGATCGCCGCGCGCAGGCCCGCGCCGCCGGCGCCCACGACGAGGACGTCGTGCGTGTGCGACTCGAAGCGATCCATCAGATGAGGCGAAGGTCGGTGATCACGCCCGAAGCCACCAGACGGACGTAGAGGTCGGCGCCGCAGACCGCGAAGAAGCTCACCCACGCGAACGCCATGTGGTGCTCGTTGAGCACGCTCGCGCCGGTCCACATCCGGTGGCGGACCTGGCCGAAGGCGGTACACGAGAAACAGTCGACGCTTCCGCCGACGAGATGCCGCGCCGAGTGGCAGGAGAAGCTGTAGAGCGTCAGCGCGAGGCTGTTCGCGAGGATCACGAGCGTGCCGACGCCGATCCCGAAGCCGTTGTCGAAGCGCGTCGCGTTGTAGACGTCGTGCCAGAGGAACACGAGGTACACGGCGGTGATGTAGAAGAGGTAGCGATGGAGGTTCTGGAGGATCAGCGGGAACGCGGTCTCCCCCCGGTAGCCCTTCCCGCGGAGCTCGCCGACCGCGCACGCCGGCGGATCGAGAAAGTAGGAGCGATAGTACGCCTTCCGGTAATAGTAGCAGGTGGCGCGGAAGAGCACGGGCGGGATCAGGATCAGCAGTGCCGGCGAGTACGGGAACCAGCTCGGCGAGACGAGGGGCGAGTAGAGCGGCGACAGGTAGTTCCCGTAGCGGTAGTTGATCCCCTGGAACGCGGCCCAGTTGGCGTACGCGATGAGCATGGTGAGCGTGAGCCCCTGGAACAGCGGCGCGACCCACCACGCGTCTCGCCGTTCGGTGGCAGCGAAGCCGGTCGGCCGGATCTCCTGCGGAACTGCAGCCATCCCGATCCTCCCCCGTCGGTCGTGAAACGGCGCGGAGCATAGCAAGGGAGCGGAGGGACGCAAGGTTCACGCGCACTCCGCGGCGCGTTCGCTACGGGAAGCGGAGACCCTTCCGGACGCTGCGGAGGCTCATCGTCGATTGCGAGCAGTCGCTCCCGACCTGGACCGTCAGCCGCACGCCGCCGTCGACGGGGCGGAGGCTCACGCCGCGCCCGCGCGCGCGGAAGAGGAGCTTGCCGTTCCGCGTGATGCGGAACTCGCCGCTGTCGAGACCGCCCGCGAACCGCGACGCCTTGTCGCTGAACCGGAACGAGAGCCGATGGACGCGTCGCCAGTGGCTCGCCGCGACGACGGCGCAGAAGAACGTGCCGTGTCCGTCGGAGAGCTGCACCTCGGTGTCTTGCTTCAGCGGATCGAAGAGCGCGGGTGTGAGATCGGCGTACTCCGCCTGGAGACGGAGACGACCGCCGTGGAGCTTCGCCGGGCCCGGAGTGAGCTCCAGACGGCCGACCGCGAGCCGCATCGGCTGTCCACAGCAGTCGGGGTCGTCGGCGTCGGTCAACCCGTCGCGGTCGTCGTCCGTGCAGTTGCCGCAGACCTCCGCGGGCGGCGGAATGCACTCGGGCGCCGCCGCGCAGTCGGGATCGGCACAATCGACGAGGCCGTCGCAGTCGTTGTCGGCGCCGTCGCTGCACGTCTCCGCCGTCGGCGTGCACGGCGTGCAGCCGGAAAGGGGCGCGTGGACGCAGACGCCGCCCGAGCAGCTGTCGTCGGTGCAGCGGTCGCCGTCGTCACAGTCGGCCGTACCCGTGCATCGCTGGCAGCTCGGGACGGCCGCGTGCGTGCAGCTGCCGTCGCCGCCGCACGCATCGGTGGTGCACGGATCGCCGTCGTCGCACTGGCCGGGGCCCGAGCACGGGACGCAGCCCGGTCGCGACGAGTGCGCGCAGCGCCCGAACGCGTTGCAGCTGTCGTCCGTGCACCCGTCGCCGTCGTCGCACTGCGCGACGCCGGTGCAGGGGACGCAGTCGGGCAGGTCGGTGTGCGTGCAGGTGCCCGTCGCCTGCGTGCAGCCGTCGATCGTGCAGCCGTTGCTGTCGTTGCAGTCGGCCGCGGTCTGGCAGCAGCCGGGCATGTCCGTGTGATGGCAGCCGGTCGCGTGGTCGCAGGTGTCGGTCGTGCAGGCGTTGCCGTCGTCGCACGTCGGTGGCGTCCCCGCCTGGCAGCCCGCCCGACCGCCGCACGTCTCGACCCCGGTGCAGGCGTCGTGGTCGTCGCAGAGCGCGTTGCCGCCCTCGTCGATCCGGCCGTCGCAGTTGTTGTCGAGCCCGTCGCAGATCTCCGGGGTGCCGGTCGCATCGACGTGGAGGGACGCGGGGCCGCTCGTGGCCGACGTCGCGTTCAGCGCCGTCGCCGTCGCCGTGCTCGAGGCGTCGGGATCGTTGCATGCGGCCGTCGCCGTGCCCGCGATGCGGACGGTCACGATCGCACCCGCCGGAAGCTCCGGGACCCGGATCGTCGGCGGCGCCGTCCCGACGACGGTCCACGTGACCGACGCATCGCTCGAGGTCACGTCGACGGTGACGCCGGACAGGAAGGCCGGCGCCGCGGCCGCCGCGATCGCGACGCCGCGCGCCGCCGTTGCGCCCGTGTTGTGCACGCCGATCGTGAACGCGACCGGCGTCGGCTTGTTCGCGGACACCGTGGTCGGCGCCACGCCGTCGTCGACCGTCAGCGTCGTCGCGGGAACGAAGGGGCAGTTCAGGTGATCGACGTTGTGGCCGCTCGGGCGGGTCGCCGTCGCGGGGAAGAAGCGCGCGGCCTTGAGGGCGTCGACGCCGATTCCGTCGCTCGCGAAGGCCGTCAGCGGAAACGCGACGTCGACGAAGTAATCGCTTCGATCGCCGGACGCGATCCCGGCGATCTTGGTCGAACGCGCGAGCGTCCCGGCGATCGCCTGGCTGAAGATGCGGGTCTCTGGCTCGTCGGTGAACAGCGGCGTGAACGCGACGTCCTCGGGCGTCGTGTTCGACCAGATCTCGATCGTGTCGCCGCTGCCGTTCAGCGAGAGCTGGTACTGGTACTGGAACGGATTCTTGCCGGGGACCTGCGCGAGGGTCGTCCAGTCGGCCCCGGCGGCGAACCCTCCGCCGCCGCTCGGATCGGTGTCGACGCGGTAGCGGAGGTACAGGAAGGATGCGTCGAAGCCGACGAACGCCGCCGGCGCGTCGGCCGCGCCGACGAGGTTCAGGTTGCCGCTCCGGTCGATCGCCGTCGGCGGGTCGGCGCCGCATCCGAGCGCGCTCCAGACGACGGCATCGAAGTTCGGCGTCTGCGCGCCCGCCCGCCCGACGCCGAGCGCGAGGACGAGGAGCGCCACGGCCACCTGGGGAACACCGGGAAGGGAGCGGCGGGTCGACATGGCCGGCGGTCGTTTGTGCCCATCGGCCGGAGTTATTTGCAAGCCCGTTCCGCGGCGCGGCTTGCCGGCCCGCGTGGGTCTGGCCTAGGTACGCCGGAGGGAGGGGCACATGACACCTCGACGTAACGTCCTCGGCATCCTCGGACTCGTCGCGGCCGCCTGCTTCGTGATCGGGCCGCTCCTCGCCTGGTTGAAGATCGCGCCTTCGATCGCCGGCTTCGGCCTCTTCGCCCTCGGCGGAATCCTCGCGATCGTGAGCGGAATCGGGGCGATCGTGGCGGCGGTGCGCGGTCGGGGAATGCGGCCAGGCGGTGTGGTCGCGCTCCTGGTGTCGGTCCTCTTCATCGTCCTGGCGACGCGCGGCCGCGGCGTCCCGGCGATCAACGACTTCACGACCGACCCCGCGGACCCGCCGGCCTTCCATCACGCCGGGACGCTCGGGCCGAACGTCGGGCGCGACCTCGCATACCCGCAGGCGTTCGCGGAGATCCAGCGCAGCTGCTGTGCGGACCTCCATCCCGCGCGCGTGAAGGCGAGCCCGAACGACGCGTTCGCGCGCGCGCGGAGCGTCGCCGAGCAGATGCCGCGCTGGACGGTGACGTGGACCGACCCGCAGGCGGGGCTCATCGAGGCGGTCGCGACCAGCGCGCTCTTCCACTTCCAGGACGACATCGCGATTCGCGTGCGACCCGACGGCGACGGCGCGAGCCGCGTCGACATGCGGTCCAAGTCGCGCGACGGGAAGGGGGACCTGGGCGTCAACGCCGCGCGCATCCGGTCCTACGTGGGGACGCTCGAGGCGGGAGGGAAGTGAGCCACATGATCGACCTGTGCACCGCCCCGACGCCGAACGGCTCGAAGGCGTCCATCATGCTCGAGGTCTGACGACCCGCGGGGCCCGCCCGCCCGGCCGGCCCGACGCTGATCGCTGGACAAGATGTCCGCGCCGCTCTATGCGTTTCTAGAGCGCCGATCCGACACCGATACCCGTGGGGGTGTATGGCTGGCGATCAGCCCGAGCAGCGCGAAACGCGGCGGCAGAAGCTCAGGAGCGTTTGGGAAAGGCTCAAGCACCTTTCCTATCGGGACGTCGTCACGCTCTGCGCCTACATCTACCTTCTTCGCGTCCCGATTCTGATCGGGGCGACCCTCCTCTTCCTTCCGATCGCTGCCAGATATTGGCTGACGTCGTTGCTCGGGAACCTGCTCGACCTCGACCGCACGGACATCTTCTGGACCTCGATGGCTGCGCTGATGCTCGCCTGGAGTCTTCTCGTCGCGGGACGGGTCATCCTGCTGAACGGCCAAGCGCGATTCGGAATCGACCAGTGGCTGACGCAGGATACCTTGCGAGGCGACTCGGTCCGCGCCGTGTCCTTCACGGTCGTTCCCCTGCTCGTGTGCGCGTTCTGCACGCGTTACGAATTGCCCCGCTCGGAGCCGCTCTGGACGTGGCTCGTCGCGGCGGCGGTGGGCCTCGTCATCGCCTTCTTCCTCGGATTCTTCGCGCTGGTCCTTTCGGTCGCCGTCGCGCCGCACTACCCGGGGCAGAAACCAGCCGTCCAGCGGTTCGACGTCTATGCGTCCCTGAGCTGGATCCTCGATCGGGCCGACAGGCTCCGCAAGGAGAAGCCGAGCTGGCTCGCCCAATGCGCGTTGCGTCTCCCCGAGGATTTTTGGTCTGGATATCTGGATCCCGGGACCGGGAAACTCTATCCAGGCCAATGGCTGGTACTCGCGCTGCTCGCGATGTCGGTCGGCCTGTACTGGTTGATCGGCTATCTCAAACGCACTCATGTGGGCGACCCGTTCGATTTTCCCCCGATCGCCTACATCCTCGTCGCGCTCCTCGTTCTGAACTGGATCCTTTCACTCCTCGCATTCTTCTTCGACCGCTACCGGATGCCGCTGCTCGTCCCACTCTTCGTCTTCTGCATGCTCGGAACGTTCGGAAGCTGTGCGAGGCGGTCGGATCACTACGTCAAGATGCGCGGTGGCGTGTCGATCACCGCCGCCGCTCCGGAGAAGATCCTGACGGCGCACGGCCCGCGCTGCGGGAGCGGGCCATCGGAGAAGCGACGCGTCGTCGTGGTCGCCTCGGCGGGGGGCGGAATCCAAGCCGCCGCCTGGACGGCGCGCGTCCTCACCGCACTCGAGGAGCACGTCCAACGCGACCTCGCGATCGGCTTCGCCGATTCGATCGCGATGGTGAGCGCGGTCTCGGGGGGCGCCGTCGGCACGATGTTCTTCGTCGACGCGTTTCGGAGCGACGGCGGCTCGGCCGGCTTCCGCGCCGATCCGGCGAGGCGCCATCGGATCGTCCAGCTCGCCGAGACGTC
>Ga0070741_10009858_pt1 | contig 18303 bp, 4 predicted proteins | sample Coa_R1_4_FD_66440 | JGI IMG/M metagenome (GOLD analysis project Ga0070741, IMG submission 66440) | Surface soil microbial communities from Centralia Pennsylvania, which are recovering from an underground coalmine fire - Coalmine... | ecosystem: Environmental > Terrestrial > Soil > Unclassified ...
TGGGAACCTGATGTACCTCGGACGAATGGACAATCAGGTGAAGGTCCGTGGTTATCGCGTTGAACTTGGCGAAATTGAGGCTGTCCTTCGCCGCCATCCTTATATTAAAGACGCGGTTGTTCTCATGTCGAAGGAAAGCGCAACTGATGTCAAGATAATAGCTTATGTTCTTACGGAGGATACAGCATCTACTACCACCAGGGAGTTACAAGAATGGCTGAAGAATTTCCTTCCTAATGTAATGATCCCTGCACATCTGATCAGAATTGCCACATGGCCTCTCACTCCCAGCGGCAAAATCGATCTAAAAGCCTTGCCGCCGGCTGCCAGCGAGCTACAGTACGATCAAAGAGACGAGGCACTGACACCTATTCAGGAGATTCTACTAGGAATATGGACTCAACTGCTTAACAAGCAGGATATCGGTATGAAGGAAAGTTTTTTTGAACTGGGTGGCCACTCGCTTCTTGCAACGCAGATGCTGGCTCGCATTTATGAGGTTCTGGGTACCAAGGTTCCTCTGTATATACCTTTCAGTCATCCGACGATAGAACTCTTCTCCCAGTGGCTTGAGCAAGCTCTTCGACAAGAAAGTACGATCAGGATTCCGCATTTGGCTCGGACTGATCGATCGAAGCCGGTGCCTCTTTCCTTCGCACAACAAAGTCTTTGGTTCCTTCATCAGCTGAAGCCTGAGAGTTCCGCATACAACTGTACCGCAGCAATCCAGCTTCGTGGCAGCTTGACTTTTGATGCATTGCATAGGAGTTTGTGCGAAATTGTGCGGCGGCATGAAGTGCTGCGCACGACATTTCCCGAATCGGAGGGGGTTACCTGTCAGAAGGTCAATCCTCCCGGCTCATTGCCACTTCCAATGATCGACCTGGGCGATTTACCCCAAGAAGCTAAAGAGCGATTCAAGCATGCGTTCGCGGAATACGATGCCCATGTCCCTTTCGATCTGACAAATGGTCCTGTGATCCGGGCGACAATCATCAGAGCTGGTCCCGCAGAGCACCTTCTGCTTCTGGCGGTACATCACATCGCAAGCGATGCATGGTCAATTGGAATCTTTGTGGCTGAATTAGCAGCTCTCTATGATGCGTTTCTAAATGATCGCCAGTCGCCCTTGCCTGAGTTATCTGTCCAGTATGCCGATTTTGCCGCGTGGCAGAGGAAGTGGTTGCGCGACGAAACCCTGAATGGAGAACTGGCGTATTGGCGACAACAGCTCTCCGGGCTTGAGTCTCTCAACTTGCCGTATAGAGGGCCGACGGCCTTGCCGGATTGCCCTGCCGATTCGTTACCGTTTCTGGCATCTCAGGAATTATTACAGCGCCTCAGCCTATTGAGCCGGTCGGAGAATGTAACTCTATTCATGACTCTCATCGCGGCTTTTTCAACTCTGCTGGGCCGCTACACCGGGCAGAATCAAATTGCCATCGGTGTTCCCGTTGCTCATCGGCAACATGTAGAAATCGAGCCGTTGATAGGTTTTTTCATCAATCTGCTGGTTCTGCGCAACGATTTGTCCGGCGATCCTACTTTTCAAGAGTTGCTGCGACGGACGCGTACAGTCGCTCTGGGGGCATATGCACATCAGGATTTGCCGTTCGAGATGTTGGTGGGAGACCTTAAGCCCCAACGTGAGATGGACCAGCCACCATTGGTTCATGTGACGTTCATGCTTCAGAATACCGCTCACAAAGCGCTGAATCTCCCGCAGTTGGAGATTTCAACCTGGCCCGTTAAGCGGCGAGAGATTCAATTTGACATCATGTTCACAATGGAAGCGAATACGGGCCTGGTCGGCCTTGTCGAGTACCGTCTGGATCGTTTTGAAAGTGACACGATGGAAAGGCTGATCACCCATTTTCACCGCATTCTCGAAGAGGCTGCATTCCATCCGACCCGTAGAATTTCTGAATTAGAAATGCTGAGCGCGAACGAACGGCTGCAATTGTTGACGGAATGGCTCCCTCCCGGGAAAGCGTGTGATCAGAGCGGCGTACACAGTTTGTTTGAACGGCAGGCGGCAAAAACTCCAGAGGCGCTTGCTATTGTGCATGAATATCAACAGCTGACATATCGTGAACTCAATATTCGTGCTAACCAACTCGCTCATTATCTTCGGAACCGGCAAGTGGGCCCTGAAACGCTGGTCGGCATTTGTATGGAAAGAAGCCTGGAAATGGTGATTGGGCTGTTGGGGATATTGAAGGCTGGAGCAGCTTATGTGCCGTTGGATCCTGCATACCCAATCCAGCGGCTGCAATACATGGTGAATGATGCGCGATTGTCCGCAGTATTGGTACAGTCTGAACCCCAGGCTCAATTGTTGCCTCTGAATGGATACCAAATTGTTCAGCTTGACAGGGATTGGGCCGAAATTTCTCGTGGGCCGAAGAATAATCCTGGAATTCAACTTGATGGAGCGAACCTCGTATATGCAATTTACACATCAGGTTCCACCGGACATCCCAAAGGGGCGGCGATTACTCATTCTGCTTTATCCAATCATATGTTGTGGATGAAGGAAGCCTTTGACTTCAATCACCAGGATCGCGTTCTGCAGAAAACAGCCTTCACTTTTGATGCGTCAGTCTGGGAGTTCTATGCGCCGTTGTTAAACGGGGGCACACTCGTAATGATGAAAGCTGGAGATCATTTGGATAGCCATCGTATGCTTGAGGCGATCCGAAAAGAAAAGATCACGATACTTCAGCTTGTGCCTTCCATGTTGGAGGTACTGGTGGAAGAAGATTCCGCGATAGAGTGCAATAATCTGCGGTTCCTATTCAGCGGAGGGGAGCCTCTTTCCAGTGCGTTGTGTGCAGCTGCCAGGCGGCGATTTGGCTTAACGCCTATAAATCTATATGGCCCGACCGAAACGACAATCGATGCGACATTCTGGAAAGCGGAAGAACACGAAGAAATAAAGGTTGCGATTGGCAGACCCATTGCTAATACGGGAGCCTATGTCCTGGATCCAGCTTTTCATCTGCTGCCTCAGGGCGTTGCTGGTCAACTGTATCTTGGGGGAGAGGGCTTGGCACGCGGATTTCTAAACCGGCCCGATCTCAGCGCGGAAAAATTCGTTCCGAATCCGTATGGACCGCCGGGCAGTCGTCTCTATGCAACCGGCGACCAGACGCGCTGGCGTAGCGACGGGTGCCTGGAGTTTGTGGGCAGGCAAGATTATCAGATCAAAATACGCGGACATAGGATCGAGCCAGGAGAAATTGAGTCCGTTCTACTAACCTGTCCTGGAGTGCAGGACGCAGCCATCTTGCCTTTACGTGAGAGTCCTGCGGTCGATCGCTTGGTAGCCTTTGTGGTCTGTAGTGACTCGAATGCCAACAACAATTCAGCCCTGGGTTTTATCGATCATTCTCAGTTCGTCGCCGGTTTGCGGGAACACCTCCGGCGATCTTTGCCGTACTATATGGTTCCTTCGGAGTTCAGGATTGTTCCCTCCTTCCCGCTCCAGTCTGCTGGCAAGATCGACCGCATTGCTCTCATGAAAATCGGAGCCGAGAAGAGCAAACGTATAGACACAGGCATGCCCAGAAATACGCTGGAATTTCGTTTGGAGCTTATTTGGTCGGAATTGCTGGGGGGCCGCTCCCTTGGCAGGAACGATAATTTCTTTGACGTGGGTGGGCATTCTCTTCTCGCAGTCCAATTGATTCGTCGGGTTGAGCAGGTTTTGGGTGTAAGACTTCCCTTGTCGGCACTCTTTCATGACGCCACCATTGAACGAATGGCGCAGTTATTATCTGTTTCGCAGCCGGCAGAGCCTACTTCTCCGCTGGTTGCAATCCAACCTCTCGGCGCAAAGACGCCAATTTTTGCGATTCATGCGGCTGGCGGACACGTTATTTCCTATATCCCCTTGGCTCGCCATCTGGGTGTGCAGCAGCCATTCTATGGAATTCAATCGTTCTATCACGATGGGGAGCGGGCCAGCTCAATCGAGTCTATGGCCGCCAACTATTTGGATCATGTATGTTCGGTACAAAAACACGGCCCATACAATTTGATTGGCATGTCGTTCGGTGGCGCGGTTGTCTTTGAAATGGCACGCCAGCTTTCCGAGCAGGGCGAAGAAGTCCGTCTGGCAGGGCTCATCGATACTACTGCTCCACCCCTCTTACGCTATCTTCGTAGTTTGCAGCAGGAGGAAGTCGACTCTGCGGTCAAGATAGCGATTCTTTCTCGCCAGGAAGCGAGGCGTTTTGGACTGAATGTGGATATAAGGTCTGAAGAATTGCGGGGTCTAAGCATTGAGGATCAGCTTCGCCTTGTGCTTGAACGATTTGGAGTGCTCAGCGAATTCCCGGATATTTCGCTCGGTGTGCGGAGCGTGAGTTCGTTCGAGCACAACGAGCGGTTATTCCTTAAATATTGTCCCTCCCTGTACCAGGGGAAAATCTCGCTGTTTCGTGCGGAAACTCCCGACAAAGGCGATCAGGAAGTATTCGGCTCCAAGGCAGAGACAATAGCCCAGGTTCTGGCCGCAGACCCAGCTATGGGCTGGGGCCAGTTGTCCAGCGAGACTGTCGATGTGCATTTCATACCAGGTGACCATATTACTGTGAGCATAGAACCAAACGTGGGCTTGTTAGCTGAAAGAATTCTCTTCTGCTTATCTGGGTCGCAGCAAGGCCGCGCGGCCGTGCTGACTTAGCTCGAATCTCATCTGCACTGAATCACTTTAAAGAACGAGGTAATGATTGAAACTCTTGGGAATTCACGTGGGACGGCACTTTCTTCATGAAAGCAATCCTGTCGGTGCGGCTTTTCATGATGCGGCAGCTGTTCTCATTGAAGACGGGCAGGTTTTAGCGGCGATGGAGGAGGAGAGGCTCACCCGCATGAAGCACTGCAACTGCTTTGCGGTAAATGCGGTTAATTTCTGTCTGGAGTCTACGCATACGCAGTGGAAGGAGATCAACCGCATCGCCATTAATCAATCAAGGAAGGGCCTGGAAATTTCTGATTCCATAGCATATCTGGAGGACTCGAGCCGCCGCGTAATTCCGGGGCCGGAGAACCATCTTGGTAACCTTTTTGAGCGTGCATTCGGTGTGGACATGAGAGGCCGCTTCAGCTTCTGTCATCACCATCTAGCCCACGCCTGGAGCGCCTTTATTCCCAGCGGTTTTGAACATGCGCTTGTTGTCTCGCTCGATGGCAATGGGGACAATTCCTCTGGGATGATACTGACTGCGAACGGCCATTCCATTAAGAAAATCAGAGAGCTTTCACTCGAACAGTCACTTGGAGATACGTATACCTCTTTCATCCAGCTTATTGGGTATTCCAGGTTTGATGAGTACAAAGTTATGGGCCTTGCTCCCTATGGCGACCCGAAAGTGTTTGAGTCCAGTTTTGCCGAATGTTATCACTTGCTACCTGACGGTGATTATGTGATTGAAGGACTGCCCACGTGGCTGCGCGTTTGCCAGAAACTGGGTATCTTGTCTGGAGCACGGCGAAAGGGCGAGCCCTTTTCACAGCTTCACAAAGATCTGGCCGCAACCATCCAGCAGATTCTGGAAACTATCGTTTTACATATTCTGCGACATTATCGCTTGACTACTGGTGAACAAAATCTTTGCATGGCAGGCGGAGTGGTTCACAACTGCACGATGAATGGCAAAATTCTCCGCTCCGGCCTTTTTGATCAGGTATTCGTGCAGCCGGCCGCCCACGATGCAGGCGGCGCTCTTGGAGCCGCGTTGTGGGCCTATCATCAGGAACAACCAAATGGTTCACGTCAGAAAATGTCCCACCTTTATTATGGGGGCGAAATCGGCACTCAGGAGAGGATTGCCTCCGGCCTGAGGCCCTGGTCCGAATTCATTGAGTTCCGGCTTTCCAGCGATGTGGCAACTGAATGTGCTGCCCTGCTGGCGGACGATGCTGTCATTGCGTGGGTTCAGGGAAGATCAGAGTTCGGTCCGCGCGCTCTGGGAAACCGCAGCATCCTGGCTGATCCACGGCCGGCTCGAAACAAGACGCGCATTAACACCATGATCAAAAAGCGCGAAGGGTACCGTCCCTTCGCTCCTTCGGTGCTCGAGGAGAGATTGGCCGATTTTTTTGATGTACCGCCAGAGTGTTCATCACTGCCCTTTATGATTTTTGTCGTTCCCGTTCGCGAAGAACACCGGTGCACGCTGGCCGCCGTCACGCACGTGGATGGTACAGCGCGTGTTCATAGCGTCTCGCAGCAAGCGAATCCCATATTTTGGCGCCTGCTTAAAGAATTCGAACGTTTGACAGGAATCGGCATGTTGTTGAATACGTCCTTCAATAACGATGCGGAACCTATTGTTGAATCTCTTGATGACGCAGTAGCTACATTCTTAACGACCGACCTGTCTTACCTTGTGGTTGGGCCTTACATTGTGTCCAAGCGTGCGGAATCGGACTGTGGAAAAGCATTGTCGCATCTGCGAGTCTCCCTGCCATTGTGGCGGAAATTGGTGATCCGTCATCGGTGGTCGGCGCCGGGGAAATGTTCCCAGGTTTTTGAGATTGAGAGCACCAAGAGCAAGGAATTTGGCAAGCCGAACATAGAAATCACTGAGCAGGTATTTCAATTGCTGCAATCTGCCGCTCCCGAAGCCACTATCGCTGACCTCATGCAACGATGCGGCATCGCCGGCACGAAATTTGAAGGCACGGTTCTCAATCAATTGCTGGAACTATGGACTTCCCGCGCCATCATCCTTAAACCTTATCATCCTTAAACCTTCATACCGTGCGCTCACATTTCAGTGAAAGCGCACATTGCGCTTCAATCGCCAGCATCGGCCACACAGCCGAAGACCCAATGCGGAGAAAATAACTTGACCCAACAGAATCACAGCTGCACCCTCATTCTCCATGCGCCTTTACAGCCAGAGTCATTTCTTCACGCGAGCCGGCCTTGGATGATAGGGAATACAAGTGTTCTCAATCATACGATGCGCCGCCTCGCGTGTGGCTTAAAAGGCATAGTGAATCAATTCGTGCTGTTGAGCCATACGAACCATTGTGGCGAGGACACAGCCTCCGCAGTGAACGACAACCAATTTCGCCACGTCATCGTTGATTCGGGTTCCCGTGAATATGGCTCCGGCAGTTGCTCCATTATTGACGACCTGCGTTATTTTGCCCAACTTGAAAATTCAGGAGCACACCTTCTGGTGCTTCCGGATAATTGCGTTTTCACCGACTGCGTACTGGCGAGTCTGCTTATCGATCAGCATCGGCTGAATGGAGACGACTGCACAGTCCCTGCTGATTATCCATTCGGGTTGGTTCCGATTGCTTTCAGATCGCAAGCTCTAATCCAGCTGCCAGAGTTCGCTCATGCCACCGGAGATTTAAATTTCCCCGGTCCCCTCGCAGCCGTATTCCGTCACCTGGGAACACGCGCGCGGACCCAGAGATCTATCTCCAACATACGAAGCGTAAAGCTGGAGCTATTCCCCGCCGAACCCGTTCCAGCATCGGTGCGAGCTGCGCTTCCATTGCGGCTAACGATGGAGGATTGCCATCTCTTATCAGCAGCAACGCGCGTGCAAATGTCTGGAGCCGGAGAGCAGCTTGATTCCACCGCTGCTCAGGAGCTGAAGAAAGAACTCCTAAAAATTCTGGAATGTCCCCGGCCCAGCGAGTGCAATGACCGGACGCTCCACCGGGGAAAGCCCGTCAATGTTCTATTCTGTTCAATGCGAAATGCGTATAGTGGCCCGGAACAATGCTTACTGATGCTGATGCAAGGTCTGGACAGGGCTTTGTATAGGCCGGTATTAGTTGTTCCGAGTAATTGCCTTTTGGCAGAGCGTGCGACCGCGGCGGGTATTCCTGTCAAGATTGCTGATTTTCGCGCCGATCTCTGTATGCCCATCAGTTTTGCCTATTGGCAGCGAATCATTGAACAATACGAGATCGGCCTCGTTCACATCGATGTGCAAATCAATCCCGCTTTGACCATGACGGCATACCATGAAGGAATCCCTGTAGTCGGGCACTTAAGGGGCGAGGTCCCGGAAGACCTGCCTGACGCAGCTTATTGCCTGGATCGCATGATTGTGGTGTCGGAGTTCATCGCTGAATCGCTGAAAAAAACCCATTTCAGTCCTTCGAGAATCGCCGTGGTTTACGACGGAGTACAAACGGCCAGGTTCGCAACTCTAAGACACGGTGATCAGCAACCGCGCAAGAGCAACTTGCCAATGAGGATTGCCTTAGTCGCCCGCATCAATTCTTGGAAGCGCCAGGACCTATTGATTGAGGCCATGTCATTGCTCCGTGGTTCGGGAATGGAGTTCAAAGTGGTCCTGTTCGGCGATATTGATCCTGCTGCCGACAGTTACAACCGGCAGATCCGACGCATGGTCGAAGACAAGGGCCTCAAGGACAATGTAATTTTCTGGGGATTCGAGTCCGATATTGATCTCATTTATAAGATGTCTGATGTCCTGGTTCAATGTAGTCCGCGGGAGCCTTTGGGCACCTGTGTTTTGGAAGCCATGGCAGCTGGAATCCCGGTGATTGCGCCCAATTCGGGTGGTTCACCAGAGATGGTGCGGCATTGGAAGGAAGGCCTGCTGTTCCAGCCCGGCGATGCATCAGCTCTAGCAGAGAATCTTTTGTTGCTCGCCAGTAATCCCGACTTGTATTCCGAGTTTTCAGTCAACGCCCAAAGACGCGCCGTTAACCTCTTCGACATCAGCAGCCATGTCAGTCAACTGCAACGTGTTTACGAAGAGCTTATCGAGGCCCCCGGGCGGCTGTATGGTCAGGCAGGACTGGTTGGACTACCTTCATGACAATCTTGAAGTCCGATCCTGGTAAGCAACTGTCGCTGCTTCGGGAGACCGATCCATGGTACATCCTGCGGAAGCATTATCGTCCTATTCTCAAAGGGCTCTTGATTTTATTGGTGAGTCGTGTCTGCGCAATGACGATACCGGTTTCCACTAAGTATCTCTTAGATAATGTTATTCTCGCGGGAAACTTAAACAAACTTCCTCTACTGGCTGTGGTCTCAGCAATTCTGGTGGCGATTCAAATTATGACCAGTGTAACCGCGAATACTTTCTTTGCGACGCTCGGAGAAAATGGCGTCATGGAGTTGCGGACTCTCCTATGGATGCACATCTGCCATCTTCCTCTGGAGTTTCATGACAAAGGTAAGGTCGGAGCAATCCTGAGCCGGATCATGAATGACCTTGATGGCGTTCGCTGGCTGATCGGACCGGGTTTTGCAGACGTTGCCGGGGCCAGCGCTTCTAACATCATCGTTATTATCCTGATGGCAAAGATCGGATTTTCCCTGACCGCGGTCGCTCTTGGTTTCTTGGCCGTGTTTTGCTTGATGTTATGGTTCAATCTCAAAAAGTCCAAGTCCATGCATTTGGACTACAATGCTCTTCGCGCACAGATAATGGGGCGTTTGGCCGAGTCGCTAGCGGGCGTGCGAGTGACAAAGGCGTATTGCGCCGAGCAAACCGAGGTGACTACATTGCGCGCGAGGTTCGTTCGCTTGAGCGCATCTGCGGTCAAAATTACCAATGTTCATTCCTGGATGGGTGGACAAGCGATCGCCATATTTGGCATCGCCAACATTGTGTTCTTTTGGATGGGCGCCCATCAAATTTCCACCAAGGCCATAAGTATAGGCAGTTTTGTCCTCTTTATGACCGTGGCCAATACTCTCGGCGGCAGTACTTTCCAGTTGGTTGCCAGCACCAAACAGATCAATGAGGCAGTAGCTGCGCTCCAAAGAATGCGTGAGATTTTGGAAATAGAGCGCGAAGATAACAATCCGCTGCGAACCGTAGCCGTCCCCGAAATCCGGGGTGAATTATGCTTTGATAATGTCAGCTTCGAGTACCAAACTGGGCAAAAGGTACTGGATCGAATGTCATTCACCACCGCTCCCGGCACCGTTACTGCCATTGTTGGCAGCTCCGGATCGGGTAAGACCACGGTTACAAATCTTGCTGCCGGATTCTACCGGCCTACGGCGGGTAAGATTTATATTGATGGCGTCGATCTTGAAACTATCGTGCTTGGCAGCTATCGTAAAAATCTTGGACTTGTGCTGCAGGATTCATTTCTCTTTGATGGAACAATTCAGGAAAACATCGCCTTCTCACGTCCGTCTACAACGTTGGAGGAGGTCAAGCGCGCTTCTCGAATTGCATATGTAGATGAGTTCGTCGATCAGTTCGAGGACGGGTACAACTCGTTAATCGGCGAACGTGGAGTAAGACTGTCCGCAGGCCAGCGGCAGCGAGTCGCGGTCGCCCGGGCCGTTCTGGCACAACCGCGAATCCTGATTCTTGATGAAGCAACATCAAACCTGGATTCGGAGTCCGAAGCCGTAATTCAGCAAGCCTTGGCAGTCGTGATGAAGGGCATAACCGCGATCGTGGTTGCTCACCGGCTCTCTACAATTCGCCAGGCAGACCAGATACTGGTCATGGAAAAAGGCCGGATTATCGAACGCGGCACTCATGAATCGCTCTTCGCTGCACGTGGGAGATACTTCGAATTGTATAAAAGGCAATCGCTTCAAGTGGAAGAGATATCTGAAGAAAATCAAGTTGTGTAGGATCAATGGCTACGCTGATCCGAACCAAAACGTGCCGCCGGGTTTCTATTCGATGCTCTTGAAGAGTTCCGTGCTGCCATATTTGGTTCATTGGCAGCGTAAGCTGGGAACCTTTATTGGGGTTGATCGGTATGGTAAGATACCGAGATTAAAGAGGAGACTCATCCATTATGATAGAAAATTTTGGAAGAGAGCTGAAATTCGCTTTTAGAAGTCTTCTGAGAACGCCTCTATTTAGTATCTCGACGATTCTCATTTTAGCGTTGGGGTGCGCGGCTACTACCACTATTTTCAGTATCATTAATGTGACCTTGCTGAAACGTCTCCCGTATTCCGATCCCGATAGAATCGTAGATATCTACAAAAACAACGTTCGCAACGACATTAAGCATGTAAGCATTTCTCCCGGCGATTTTGAAGACCTGAAGGCATCAACCACAGCATTTTCTGATCTTGCATATTCAACGGACTTAAGCTTCACTCTTACAGGAATGGGGCCTGCAGCCAGCGTAAACGGCTATGCACTCTCAAGTAATTTTCTTCCCTTGCTGGGAGTTGAGCCCCTGTTGGGCCGTATATTCTTGCCGACTGAAGGTGATGCAGGAACGGGTCAGGTGGTTTTGCTTTCCTATGGTTTTTGGCAAACTCGGTTTGGCGGAAACCAGAATGTTTTGGATCAATTGATCACCCTGGATGGTGAACCTCATCGAATCATTGGCATTATGCCGCGGGAATTTCAACATCCCGGGCCGGGCACAGAGCTTTGGGTTCCCTTGAAACTGTCCGCTGACGCCGCAAGCAGTCGTGCCATTCGATTTCTACATGTCGTTGGAAGGCTGGCGCCGGGCATGACTCTGCCAAATGCCCGAGCACAATTGGACGCACTCTCCCATCGACTGGAGCAGGATTATCCAAGATTCAATACAGGCTGGACGATAGATATGGCCCCGATCCGCGATACATATGTGGGAGATACGCGATTACCGCTGCTGGCCTTGCAAGGAGCGGCCCTTTTCGTGCTTCTCATCGCATGTGCAAATCTGGCGAGCCTTCTGCTTGCAAGAGCGATCGCCCAGCAGAAACAGTTTGCAGTACGCATCGCGCTCGGTGCCCGTGGCTCTGCTATCTTTGCCAGAATTGCTGCAGAGGCCGCGATTCTTTCATGTGCAGGAGCCATGGTAGGTTTAGCTCTCACTTATTGGAGTCTTGCTGTTCTGCCGTCCATCGCTCCGGAAGGGATAATGAATGTCGTATTTCCCCAGTTTAAGGATGTGCCGATAAATGGCTGGATTATGTTTTTTGCATTGCTGGGTTGCATAACGATCAGCATGATCATGGCAGTTATACCTGTTTTGCGGGTATCTACTACCAATTTTATCGTTGAATCGTTGAGCCTGGGAACGCGTACGAGCACCAGGTCCAACACCTGGCATTCGCTGCAGTCCACTTTGATTGCCATTGAAGTCAGTCTGTCTCTGATGTTAATGATTGGATCTGGCTTGATGGTCCGAAGTATATCCCGGCTGGAGAGTCGCAATCTCGGCATCGCTACAGACCATTTGATGACGATGCGAATTGCACTTCCGATGAATAGATACGGGACTGTTACTGCAGTATCAAACCTCACTCAGCAAGTACTGCCTCAACTGTTGCAGCTTCCCGGCGTCGAGAGCGTTGGCACCACGAGCGTATTGCCGCTTAGCGGTATGGCCACGAGGCGGCCGTTTCAAATCGATGGCGACACTACCGCGATGCGGGAGGGCAGGCAGGCAAATTATCGGGTTGTCAGCCCTGACTACTTCAAGACGATGGGCGTGCGTTTGCTGAAAGGGCGTTTTTTTAATGATGGCGATCGTGCTGATTCCACATCGGTCGTCATAATCAATGAGTCGCTGTTGCGGCTTTTGCCGAAAGGCGAGGACCCGATCGGAAAAACACTTACCTTTCCTGATCTTGCGCAACCAAAGCCAAAAGAGATTATCGGTGTTATCAATGACATTCGCTATGACGGTTATGATTCCGAGCCACAACCTGCCTTATATCGGCCCTATATGCAGGCGTGGTGTCCTCTCATTACATTTGTGGTCCATACGTCAAATGACCCATTGGCTATTGCTCGGGCCGCAGCAGCAACCATCAATCAAGTTGATAACCAGGTGCCGGTTACAAATGTTTCGACGATGGACCAGCTTACGGGAGAGTCCCTTGCCTTGCGCCACGTCGCCATGTTGATTCTTAGTGTTTTTGCAGTTGCCGGCCTGCTCCTTGTCGCGCTTGGGCTTCATGGGATCATCTCCTATGATGTCAGCCAGCGATATCAGGAGATAGGTATCCGTGTTGCCCTGGGAGCGAGAAAACCGCGAATCTTATGGTTATTCTTGCGCCGGGCTCTTGGTCTCGTCCTTGCGGGAGAGTGTTTAGGAATTGTGATCTCTCTTCTGAGCACCAGGGCTCTGTCCGCGCTTATTTTTGGCGTTCAGCCAAACGACTTTCTTACATTTGCCGTTGCATGCGTGGCGATTGCGTCCATTGCTGGGTTGGCCACTGTTGTGCCCTCGTGGCAGGCTGTCAGGCTTGATCCAGCATCCGTCTTGCATACTAACTGATTGATGAAGCGGGCATACATGGTCATTGTCGTGGCCCACAATAATTTATCGACTTCCTGAAAGAGAAGTTCTGGATATGTCGAAAATCACCCCGCCAGCAACAATCAACGGCAAAGCCAGACACAAAATCTGATGTGGCAGCAGCTATCCGGATGGAGAGGCCTGAGAAACGAAAGGTGCGCATGCACGGGATCTCAGAAGTGCTTTAGATTGGCTGATTCATTGCAGTTATGATTGGGTTTTCGACGATCGAAGAAATACATTTCCAGCCCGAAACCGTTCCAGCCGAAATGGCGGTGCCGGTATTTTCCATTCAAACAGTAAAACTAGACAAGACTGGCATTGTGCTTGTGATCTAGATTCGCTCGCTTGTCTCTCAGAGGCAGGACGCCACTATCCCATTTTTAAACTGAAATTTGGCTGACGACCGTTGGTCGCTGGTCAGGAGATCTCTATGATCGATGAACATGCATATCGACTCCTACCGATGCAGAAAGGAATGCTGTTCCACAGCTTGTCCAATCCAGAATCAGGCGCTTATATCGGACAGGTTGTGTGCAGGCTGGGGCCAGAAATTGATTTCCATGCCCTTGAAAGGGCCTGGAACAAGATAGTTGAGCGGCACGATGTGCTGAGGACGGGTTTTCATTGGAAACAGCGTAAAGAGCCGCTGCAAGAGGCCCGCCGCGATGTTCGATTGTCGATTCAAGTACACGATTGGCGTGACACGCAAGACTGGCGAAGCAAGTTGGACGCTTATTTATTGGCTGATAGTGTATTGGGGTTTGATCTCTCAGTGCCGCCACTCATGCGGCTGAATTTGCTTCGTTTTCCAGACGGCGAGCAACTCTTGATCTGGACTCATCACCACGCTCTGTTGGACGGCCGTGCTCGAGTGCTCGTTCTAAAGGAAGTTGCTGCTTATTACGAATGTTATGCAAAGAATACAGATCTGGAACTCGCACTGCCGCCTGCCTTCAAGGAGTATGTCGAATGGTTTTATGGATATGAGATGGAAGGAGCTAGAGAGCACTGGCGGGAACTTCTCAATGACTTCGTGCCGCCACCGAATCTTGCATTTCCTCCTGAACCCGCCGCGGCAGGAGAGGGGCGATATGCCAGGCGAAAAGTAAACCTATCGCAGTCTCTGATAATCGGCCTCAAACGTGTCGCGCAACAACACCAGATCACCGTGAATACGGTTGTTCAAATGGTCTGGGCTATCTTTTTGAGCCGGTATAGCACTCAATGTGACGTGGTGTTCGGGGAAACACGCGCCTGTCGTCGTCCGGTATTCGCCGGAGCCGTTTCGATCGTCGGCGTACTCATGAATACTGTGCCGCTCCGAGTGAAAGTTGATCCTCGTAAGAAGGCGAACCAGTTACTGAACGAGTTGCGGGAACAGCATATTGCCTTACGCCCATATGAACATACACCGCTGTCCGATATTCAGGAGTGGAGCGGCCATTCCGCCGATACGCCGTTATTTGAGACCCTTGTGGGGTTCGATGAATATGACTTGGACTCTGTACTTCGCCGCGAAGGCTGCGCTCTGTGGCAGCGCGGAATTCGACGGACGATCTCCACACACTATCCTTTGACCCTCAGCGGATATAGTAAACCGGACCTTGCTCTGAGCCTCAATCATGATCTTTCGGTCGTCAGCCTGTCCGTAGCGGAACGAATGGCAGGACAAATTGCGACTTTATTGGAGAAGATCGTCGCAAATTCAGGGGCTTCTCTCGATGATTTTTCCCTGTTCACGGAACAGGAATGGCAGCAGATACTGTCCGAGTGGAATTCCACGGCGCAGCCGTATCCGCATGATCGCTCTGTCCCTGAACTGTTTGAAATGCATGCAGCAAACACGCCTGATAAGGTGGCTGTGGTTCAGGGCCATCATCAACTCTCCTATCGGCAGCTAAACATTCGAGCGAATCAGCTCGCACATTATCTCCGCAGAATTGGAGTGCAACCGGATGCGTGCGTCGGTGTCTTGCTGAACCGCTCTCTGGAATTAATATGGGTCCTGCTTGGGATATTGAAAGCCGGCGCAGCCTATGTACCGCTTAATCCTGACTATCCTGCCGAGCGGTTGGATTTTATGCAGGCAGACGCTGGCATGACCGTCGTGATCACAAGTGATCACTTGAACTCACGATTGTCTCCCGGTTCGATCTGGACTATATGTGTGGATTCCGATGCCGAAATCCTGGCAAAAGAAGCAACCACAAATCCAGAGAACGTGCTAGAAAGCCGAAACATTGCTAATGTGGTCTACACTTCCGGGTCAACCGGAACTCCCAAAGGCGTGGCCGTACCGCACAAGGCAATAACCAGATTAGTTTTTGATATGAATTATCTGCGCTTTGGACCAGCTTCAAGCACTATTCATTCATCGACGCTGGCATTCGACGCATCCACTCTGGAAATCTGGAGCGCGCTGCTGCATGGTGCACGCCTTGTCTTGTATCCGGGCGACATGCTCACCCTGGAAGGTTTGCATCAGGTGTTGCGGAGTGAACATGTAACTTATTTATTTCTCCCTACTGCATTCTTCAATCTGGTCATTGATATAAACCCAGAGACGCTGCGGGACATTTCACAAATCATTGTCGGCGGGGAAGCCATGTCTGTTGTGCACATTGATCGCGCACTCACACTTTTGCCTGACGTTGAACTTGTGAATGGATATGGTCCTACTGAGAATACGACATTTACTTCGTATAAGTCCGTCAAGAGCCCACGGCCTGAGTGGTGGACGTCGGTTCCAATTGGACGTCCGCTCAAAAACACACAAACCATGATCCTGGATGCTTTCTGTCAGCCGGCGCCGCTGGGAGTTGCAGGCGAGCTTTGCGCTGCAGGAGATGGTTTGGCCCGAGGCTATTTGAATCGGCCGGATTTGACCGCGGAAAAATTCATCCCGAATCCGTTCACAGGCGATTCTGGCAGTCGCATGTATCGGACTGGAGATTTAGCACGCTATTCAGCGAACGGCGATATTGAGTTTGTTTGTCGCCAGGATAGACAGGTAAAAATCCGTGGCTTTCGTATCGAACCGGGAGAAATCGAGGCGGCGCTTTGCAAATACCAGGACATTCGTGCTGCGTTAGTCACCAAGTACACGGATAGCGGAGGGCAACATCATCTGGTCGGTTACGTTGTTGCCGAACCCGGTACTGTTCAGATGGAATCACTGCAAGCCTATTTGCGGGGCAAATTGCCTGAATACATGCTTCCTTCAGTGCTGATACCGCTGGAAGATTTCCCCATGACATTCAACGGCAAACTTGACCGCTCCGCTCTTCCCGCGCCGACAGCAGGTTGTCGAGCCAGCCAGGAGCACCTGTTGCCACGAACACTGGTAGAGCAGGCGCTTGAGGAGATATGGGCGGAGCTCCTTGGCAGCCAGAATATTGGCCTGCACGACAACTTCTTCGAACTTGGCGGCCGCTCACTGCAGGCCATGCAGGCAGCCTTTAGAATTCAAGAGCTTTTTAACACTGATCTTGCCACACAGATATTTGAATATCCCACGATCGCATCTCTGGCCGAATGTATTGACGCGCAAATAAGAGACAGAAATCAGTTCCGTTTTCCGCCAGTGGCACAGGGAGCGCAACGAGAATCTTTTCCTCTTTCATTTGGTCAGGAACAGTTGTTCTTCTTGCAACAGTATGAACCAAAAAGCGTGCGCTATAACATTGCGATAACACTGCGCATCAGGGGCAATCTAAACGTAGCTGCTCTGGAACGAGCATTACTGGAGATAGGGTTTCGCCATGAATCCCTGCGCACAAGATTTGTTGTGGTCGATGGTTCTACTGCGCAGGTCAAGACCCCGCCCCCTGATAGCATCCTGCAAATCGTGGCTCTGGATGGTATTCCAGCAGACCGGCGCAACGTTGAGGCGCAACGAATAATCTCTGGATATTTTCGCAGACCCTTCGACCTTGCGAAAGATTCCTTGTTCCGTGTTCTCCTGGTGACAACAGGGGCACAGCATAGCATTCTCACAATGAATATGCACCACATCGTGTGTGATGGATGGTCTTTGAATATTCTGGCGAACGAATTGGCGGTGTTGTATCAGAAGCATACGTCTAATGACACGGTGGTGTTACCGGAGCTGCCGATCCAATATGTGGATTATGCGGTATGGCAGCGCAATTGGCTGCAGGGCGAGATATTGGAAAAGCAACTGGCCTACTGGAGAAAGCGCCTGAATGGAGCTCCAACGCTGCAATTGCCCACCATTCAGCTTCGCCATCACGCAGCTGCTAATGCCGGATCGAGGCATTCATTTGTGCTTTCCAGCGACGTACTGGCACGAGCGAAAGATCTGGCTCAGCGTGAGTCCGTCACCTTGTTTACCGTTTTGCTGTCGGTGTTTGAAGCGCTATTGCAGTGTTATTCAGCCCAAGACGACATAGTGGTGGGCACAGGAGTCGCCGGCAGAAACCAGGCTGAAACCAAACATCTGGTCGGATTTTTCGTAAATACTCTCCCTTTAAGGATCGATCTGACCGGCTGTCAAAGCTTTAGAGAGCTGCTGAGGCGAACATGGAAGACGACGCTTGAAGCTTACGAACACCAGGATTTGCCATTTGCAAGGCTGGTGGAAGAGTTTTCGCGGGAACGCGGCTTCAGCCGAACACCACTGGTTCAGGTGATGTTTGTGCTTGACCCCAGGGAGCAGCAGTGGAAACTAGCCGATCTGGATCTGAAGAGGGAAGAACTGGATAGCGGAACCGCCAAATTTGAATTGACGTTGTTCCTTCGTGAGACAGATGAAGGGTTGCAAGGAATACTCGAATACAACACTGACCTTTTCGACAAGTCGATGGCGGAAGGGATCACTAGGCATTTCCAGAATATGTTGGAGGGAGTTGTTCTGGCGCCTGATACACAGCCACGGCTGCTTCTATTAACCCAGAAAGAAAAAGAAGAAATTCTTTTTCTTTCGAATAACGTATTTAGCGAATACCCACGCGAGAAAACGGTTTTCCAGCTATTTGAAGAGCAGGTGGAGAGGAGTCCGGATAGGGTAGCGGTGGTATGGGGTGAGGAGCA
>Ga0070741_10009859_pt1 | contig 18303 bp, 17 predicted proteins | sample Coa_R1_4_FD_66440 | JGI IMG/M metagenome (GOLD analysis project Ga0070741, IMG submission 66440) | Surface soil microbial communities from Centralia Pennsylvania, which are recovering from an underground coalmine fire - Coalmine... | ecosystem: Environmental > Terrestrial > Soil > Unclassified ...
CGTCATCAGCTCATGCGGCCGAAGCGATCGTCCAGCGCGTAACCTGCGCCGCGCACCGTGCGGATCGGATCGGTCGCGTGGCCGCGATTGATCGCCTTGCGCAAACGCCCGACATGGACATCGACCGTGCGTTCGTCGATGTAGATATCCGATCCCCAGACGCCGTCGAGCAACTGCTCGCGTGAGAAGACGCGGCCGGGCCGCTCCATCAGAAATTCCAGCAGACGGTATTCGGTCGGCCCAAGATCGATCGGCCGCCCGTTGCGCGATACCCGTTTCTTTTCACGGTCGAGCTCGATATCGCCGATGCTGAGCACGGTCGCAACACGTTCGGGGTTGGAGCGCCGCAACAGGGCGCGGACGCGCGCCAGGAGTTCCGGCACGGAGAATGGCTTGACGATATAGTCGTCCGCGCCAGTCGCCAGTCCGCGCACCTTTTCGCTCTCCTCGCCGCGCGCGGTGAGCATGATGATGGGCAGCTGACGCGTCTCGGGGCGGGCGCGCAGACGCCGGCACAATTCGATGCCGGAAAGCCCCGGCAGCATCCAGTCGAGCACCACCAGGTCGGGTGTCGATTCCTTCAGCCGCGTATCGGCCTCGTCGCCGCGGGCGGATGTCTCGACCTCGTATCCTTCGGCCTCGAGGTTGTAGCGGAGCAGCATCGTGAGCGGCTCCTCGTCTTCCACAATCAGAATACGTGCATTCATCGTACTCTTCCCTGGCGCCTACCGTTCGGCCGCCGTCCGCAGCGCCGCGATCGTCGTTGTGTCTCCTTTCGGCCGCTGGTCCACGATCGGACGGCCCTCGATTATGTAGTGCACCGTTTCGGCGATGTTAGTGGCGTGATCGCCCATACGCTCGATGTTCTTTGCGCAGAACATCAGGTGGATGCAGAACGTGATATTGCGCGGATCCTCCATCATGTAGGTCAGGAGCTCGCGGAAAACGGACGTGCAGACCGCGTCGATCTCCTCGTCGCCGCGCCAGACCGCCATCGCCTTGCTGACATCGCGGCGGGCGTAGGAATCGAGCACCATTTTCATCTGCTGAAGCACCATGTCGGTCATGTGCTCGACGCCGCGAATGAGCTTGGGCGGCGGAAATTCGGCGTTCAGCGCCATCACCCGCTTGGCGATATTCTTGGCGAGATCGCCGATGCGCTCGAGATCGTTGGCAAGCCGCAGCGCGCCGACGACCTCGCGCAGGTCGACCGCCATCGGCTGGCGGCGCGCGATCGTAAGCACGGCCTTTTCCTCGATCTCGCGCTGCAGGGTGTCGATACTTGCGTCGGCCGCAGTGACGCGCTGCGCCAGCGTGGTATCGCGCTTGGCCAGGGCATCCACCGAGTCCGCCACCTGTTTTTCCGCGAGGCCGCCCATTTCGGCGACCATGCGGGCAAGGTCCTGCAGATCGGTGTCAAAGGCCTTCATCGTGTGATCGGTCATTGCCGTCATCCTTCAGTCATTTTGCGCATGGTCCTGTCCGATAACGAATCATGCGCTAGCCAAAGCGCCCGGTGATGTAATCCTGGGTGCGGCTGTCGTTCGGATTGGTGAAGATACGCGTCGTCTCGCCGAACTCGACGAGTTCGCCGAGATACATGAACGCCGTGAAATCGGACACGCGCGCGGCCTGCTGCATGTTGTGGGTCACGATCGCAATCGTGTAGTCGTCCTTGAGCTCGTCGATGAGCTCCTCGATCTTCGCTGTCGAGATCGGATCGAGCGCCGAACAGGGCTCGTCGAACAGGATTACCTCCGGCCTTACAGCGACGGTCCGCGCAATGCACAGGCGTTGCTGCTGTCCGCCGGAGAGTGACAGGCCGTTGGCGTTGAGCTTGTCTTTCACCTCGTCCCAGAGCGCCGCGCGCTCGAGCGCGTGCCTGACCCGATCGTCAAGCTCGGATTTCGCCAGACGCTCGTAGAGCCGGATGCCGAAGGCAATGTTCTCGAAAATGGTCATCGGGAACGGCGTCGGCTTCTGGAAAACCATGCCAACCCTCGCGCGCAGCATATTGAGATCCTGGGACGGCGAAAGGATGTCCTCATTGTCGAGGCGCACGTGCCCCGTCGCACGCTGGTTGGGATAAAGATCGTACATGCGGTTGAGGATGCGCAGCAGCGTCGACTTCCCGCATCCGGACGGCCCGATGAATGCCGTAACCTTGCCCCGATAGAGCGGCACATTGATGTTCTTCAGCGCACGGTGATCGCCGTAATAGAAATCCAGATTGCGGATTGAAATCTTCTCTTCCAGACCCTCGGTGCTTGCGACCGAGTGGCTGACCGTCGGTACTGTTATGGCTGCTACGCTCATGACGTTTTTCTCTGTGCCGCAAGGATTCGCGCGATGATGCTGAGGGCAAGCACCGCGAGTGTGGTGACGAGGGCGCCGGTCCATGCCAGTTTTTGCCAGTCGTGGTAGGGGCTGAGCGCAAACTGGAAGATGACCACCGGAAGACTGGCGAGCGGCGCGTTCAGGTTGAGACTCCAGAACTGGTTGTTGAGCGCCGTGAACAGCAGCGGCGCCGTCTCGCCGGAGATGCGCGCGATGGCCAGCAACACGCCGGTGACCATTCCCGCGCGCGCCGCGCGGTACGCGACCCTGGTGATCATCAGGGAGCGCGGCAGCCCGATCGAGGCCGCCGCTTCGCGCAACGTATCCGGAACCAGGATCAGCATGTCTTCGGTGGTGCGCACGACGACGGGTACGACAATGACTGCCAGCGACACGGCGCCGGCCCATCCCGAGAAGTGCCCCATCTGTGCGACCATGACCTCGTAGACGAACAGGCCGATCACGATCGACGGCGCGCTCAGCAGAATATCGTTGATGAAGCGCACGACCGTCGTCAGCCGGTCGTAACGGCCGTATTCGGCCATGTAGGTGCCGGCGAGTATCCCAAGCGGCGTACCGATCAGCACCGCGATGAACGTCATCATCAGGCTGCCGACGATCGGATTGAGCAGGCCGCCGCTCGAGCCGGGCGGCGGCGTCATCTCCGTGAAGACCGCAAGCGAAAGGCCGCCGAAGCCCTCCCACAGCAGCACGGCAAGGATCAGCACCAGCCAGGAAAGGCCGAACGCGGTCGCGGCAAATGCCAGCCCCATCGAGATGGCATTGCGCCGGCGCCTGACGCCGTAGAGCGAGGCTTGCGGGCGGGGCGACATCGTCATGCTCCTACCCGCGCATTGAGCCGCATCAGCAGAAGACGCGCGGCTGCAAGCACGATGAACGTTATGACGAACAAGATGAGGCCAAGCGCGATGAGCGCGGACGTGTAGAGATCGCCGACCGCCTCGGTGAACTCGTTCGCGATCGTCGCCGAGATCGTCGTTCCGGGCGCGAGCAGCGAGCCCGAGATACGATGCGCGTTACCGATCACGAATGTCACCGCCATTGTCTCGCCAAGCGCGCGCCCGAGGCCCAGCATCACGCCGCCGATGACGCCGACGCGCGCATAGGGCAGCACAACGTACCGCGACACCTCCCACGTCGTACAGCCGAGCCCGTAAGCCGCCTCCTTGAGCACCGACGGCACGGCTTCGAACACGTCGCGCGATATCGACGTAATGAAAGGAAGCACCATGATCGCCAGGATCAGGCCCGCGGTCAGAATTCCGATGCCGTAGGGTGGGCCGGCGAAAAGATAGGAGAGCACGGGAATATCGCCGAAAGCGGAAATGAGAAACGGCTGCACGTGCTGCTGCAGGAACGGCGCAAAAACGAACAAGCCCCAGATGCCGTAGATGATGCTCGGGATACCGGCTAGCAGCTCGATGGCGATGCCGACCGGACGCCGCAGCCACATCGGGCAAAGTTCGGTGAGAAACACCGCGATGAACAGGCCAACCGGAACCGCGATCAGCATCGCGATGACCGACGTGACGACGGTGCCGTAAATCGGGGCAATGGCTCCGAACTTCTCCGTCACCGGATTCCAGGCTTCCTCGTAAAGGAAACTCACGCCGAACGCGCGCAGCGCCGGCAGCGAGCCCCAGACCAGCGAGACGATGATACCGCCGAGGATAACGAGCACCGTGACCGCGGCGGCGCGGGTAAGATGCATAAAAGCGGCGTCGCTCAGCCGCAGGCGTTGCAGGATCCTGGTTCGATCCAACCGGTCGGCCGTCGCGATCCCCGCGCTTTGCAACGCCACATCAACCACGGGCGGCCTCTCGGTCGGTTGCATCCGGCTCTCCTCGGGCCTTTCGCCATTGCGGAGAGCCACTCAAGCGGCCCGCAGGCCGCAGCACAAGCCGCCTGTTTCCGGCGGTGGACAAGGAAAGGGCGCCGTCCGGGCGCCCTTTCCGCTCGATCACGGGCATCAGTTGGTCATTGCGAATACGGGCTTTCCGTTCGCGTCCTTGATCTCGTTCGTCCAGTACTTCTCGATGTCGGCGACGACATTCGCGGGCATCGGGACATAGTCGAGACTTTCGGCCATCTGCCCGCCGTTCTTGTAGGCCCAGGCGAAGAACTTCAGCGCTTCGGCGGTGGCCGCAGGATCGGCAGGCTTTTTGTAGACGAGAATCCACGTCGCGGCCGTCATCGGCCAGGATTTCTCGCCCGGCTGGTTCGCGAGGATCACGCCGTATCCGGGCTGCGATTTCCAGTTGGCGTTGGCCGCCGCCGCCTGGAAAGCCTCCGAGGTCGGCGACACGGTCTTGCCGTCCTTGTTCACCATCTTCGTGTAGGTGAGCTTGTTCTGCAGCGCGTAGGCGTACTCGACGTAGCCGATCGCGCCTTTCGTCTGCGCGACGTTGTTGGCGACGCCTTCGTTGCCCTTCGCGCCGATGCCGACCGGCCACTGCACGGAGGTATTGAAGCCGACCTTCGACTTCCAGTCGGCGCTGACGTCGGAAAGGTAGTAGGCAAAATTGTAGGTGGTGCCCGACCCGTCCGAGCGATGCACGACGGCGATCGCCTGCTTCGGCAGGCTGGCGTTCGGATTGAGCTTCTTCAGCGCCGGATCATCCCACGTCTTGATGTCGCCGATGAAAATCCTGGCGAGCGTCGGTCCGTCGATGACGAGATCGCCCGGCTTGACGCCGTCGAGATTGACCACAGGCACGATGCCGCCCATGACCATCGGGAACTGCGCGAGACCCGATTCGTCGAGCTCCTTGCCAGGCAGCGGCGCGTCGCTGGCGCCGAAGGTGACGGTCTTTGCCTTGATCTGCTTGATGCCGCCGCCGGAACCGATCGACTGATAGTTCAGGCCATTGCCGGTGATCTTTTTGTATGCGTCAGCCCATTTGGCGTAGATCGGATAGGGAAAAGTAGCGCCAGCGCCGGAAATGTCGGCGGCGTTGGCCGGAACGAATGCGGCGGCGGCGATGAAGCCGGCGGCTGCCAATGCGGTCCAGTGTTTCACGGGTTCTCTCCATGTTTGCGGCCGGAAGCAGACGCAGCCCCAAGCGGCCCGCGCTCTGCAGTCCTCGCGCCCAATCGCTTGGGCATTCCGCTGTTGCTCTTAAGAGACGCTCTCCACGACGGCCTCGGACATTTTTGGTTCGTTGACGATGCGTCCGAAGTCACGGTCAGCCATAAGCGTCGCATGTCACCGTTCTATAAAGCTTCGGTGACAGTTAGATGACGATTTAACGCCCTGAATCCAAATGCAAATCCGAGTCGGGCGCCGGTGCCGACTCGGCCGTGTGCAAGGGCACATGCATGGTAAAGGTTGCGCCCTCACCCAGCGTGCTTTCGATCATCAGGCGCCCGCCATGCCGGTTGAGTACGTGCTTGACCAGCGCAAGCCCCAGCCCGGTTCCGCCCTGCGCGCGGCTGTCGGCGACATCCACACGGTAAAACCTTTCGGTCAGGCGCGGCAGGTGTTCCGGCGCGATTCCGGGCCCGTAATCGCGCACCGCGACGCGCGCCTCCGCCGGGCCTGAGCGGGTCTGGGCGCGGACGACCGTGATATCGACGCGCTTGCCCGACGCACCGTACTTGAGCGCATTCTCGACGAGGTTTTCGAGAGCGCGGACCAGCTCGTCCCGGTCGCCGAGCACCATCAGCGCGTCGGCCGGCAGCGCAACCTTGATCTCGACGCCGCGATCGCGCGCAAGGGTCTGCAGGCCATCGACCACCTGCCGCACAATCGGCGCCAGATCGAGCGGCGTATTCGGCTGCAGGTGTGCATTGAGCTCGATCCGCGAAAGCGACAGCAGATCGTCGATCAACCGGGCCATGCGGGTCGCCTGCCCTTGCATGATTCCGAGAAACTTGTCGCGTGCGGCAGGATCGTCCTTGGCGCTGCCCTGCAGCGTCTCGATGAACCCCAGCAGCGCGGCAAGCGGCGTACGCAGCTCGTGGCTGGCATTGGCGATGAAGTCCGCACGCATCTGCTCGACCCGCCGCAGCGGCGTGAGATCGTTGAACGTCATCAGCAGGATATCGGCCGTGCCGCCGGCTCCCGTCGACATCTTGACCGGCGTCACGAACGCCTCGAACCAGCGGTCGAGTGGGACACGCTCGAAAAACTCGACCCGCTGCGGTTCGCGGCGCCTGGACGCCCGGCGAATCGCATCGACCAGTTCCGGCATGCGCAGGGCGATCAGCGCCGGTTCGCCGCGGCGCAACGCCGGCGCGATGCCGGTCGCCGCTTCGTTGAACGCGATCACGCGGCCCTCGCGATCGAGCACGATCGCGGCGACGTGCAGACCGCCAATCAACTGCTCCATCAGCAACATCTGCGGCTCGGCGAGAACACGATTGACGGCCGGCGCGACGCTCATGCTGGCTGCCTCGGTGCGTCCCAGCAGAGCCAGCCATGCACTGCGCAGCCGCGTTGCCAGCCCGGGTGAGGCGGGAAAATCGCGGCGCTGGTCGTCAATCGCCATGGTCAACCGGAGTCGGCCTTTTCCGATTCAATTTCGGTGCGAAGCGGCGCGGTGACCGACGTTATCGGCGGCTCCGCGATTGCGCGGCGGCTGCCGTTCACGTTCAGCCAGATCTCGCGCGTGCCCAGGATAGCCAGGGCAAGCGCAAACGGGACGAGATAGTAGAGCAAACGGAAAAGCAGGAGTCCCGCAAGCACGGATTCCTTGTCGAATTGCCACAGGGCCACCAGCATCGCGGCGTCGAAGACGCCAAGCCCGCCGGGCGCGTGGCTGGCAAAACCAAGCAACGTCGCCGACACAAAGACAACCGCCATCGTCACAAAGCCGATATCGGGATGGGTCGGCAGCAGCATGTACATGGCGAGCGCGCAGCTGCCGAGATCGAGGATTCCGATGCCGATCTGCAGGAGCGTCGACGGCCCGTTCGGCAGCTCGACTTTCCACTCACGCTGGCCGATCTCGCGTGGCGCGCTCCAGACCCAGGCTATGTAGGAAATCAACACGAGCAATATGACGATACCGAGCGTGCGATTGAGCCAGGGCGGCAGCTGGTCGATCGGTCCCGCCGCTTGCGGATGGTACGTGACGCCGAGCCCGAGGACCGTGGCGTTGCCGAGCCAGAACGTGAGACCCGCGACAAAACAGATTTTTGCGACCTCGATCGCGTCGAGCCCGTACGCGGAATAGATGCGATAGCGCACGGCGCCACCGGTAAAGACCGTGGCGCCGACGTTGTGGCCTATCGAGTAGCTGGTGAAGCCGGTGAGCGCCGCTATCCGGTAAGGTATTTCCTTTCGGCCGATCGTGCGCAGCGCGAACAAGTCGTAAAAGGTCAGCGTGAAATAACCGCAGGCCACGAAAAACGCCGCCGCTGCGATGTGTGCCGGCGCCGTTGCCTTGAGCGCCGCAATGACTTCCTCGACATTGATGTCGCGCAACATGTGGAAAAGAACGACTGCCGCCACCGAGATGATCGCGATGCTCAGCATCACGCCGATCCGGTTCCAGCCAATTGTCCTTTGAAAAAATCGCGCCACCGCGCGCAGCATTTCGACCATTATTCCTCCGCTTCGGCGTATCGCCCCGAACGCCGGCGCCGCAAGTCAGCGCTCCCGACCCCTAGCAGAACTCAGTTCGCGGGGCGAGTGGACTGCCGTCCGTTCCTGTCATCTGATAGCGTGCCCAAAATAAGGCCATTAACTTTAGGGTCGCTGCCGGCCTTCCGGGAGGTTTCGATGATACGATCCGGACAATCCCGCCGCGCCATCCTCAGGAACGCCGGCGTCGGCGTGAGCACAGGACTTCTGTCCCGACTGATGCCGCCGGCGCAGGCTGCGGAAAACGCTGAAATCTGGGCCCAGGAATACTGGGCGGAAAAAGCCGGCATAAAGCTCAACCTCTGGCGCAAACGCATCGGTGCGCCCGTCGGCGGCGAACGGCCTTTGCCGGTATTGTTTCTCGTCCATGGTTCGTCCAACTCGTCACGTTCGTCGTACGATCTGACGGTCCCGGGCAAAGGCGAATATTCGCTGATGAATGTGTTCGCACGCTTCGGCTACGACGTGTGGACGATGGACCACGACGGTTATGGCTATTCGGGATCATCGGGCAACAATTCCGACATCGCCAGCGGCGTCGAAGACCTCAAGGCCGCGATGCCGCTCGTTATGAAGGAAACCGGCCGGCAAAAAGTCCATCTCTACGGCACCTCATCGGGCGGAATTCGCGCAGCCGCCTATGCGCAGGCACAGCCTGACAGGATCGAGCGGCTGGTCATCTGCGCCTTCACCTACAAGGGAAACGGCGCCGCCGAAATCGAGCGGCGCCGAAAACGGATCGAGTCGTTGCGCTCAAGCCCCAGGCGCAAACGCGATGCGGCGATGATCCGGTCCATCTTCACGCGGGACGGCCATCCTGCGCTCTACGACCCGGCCGTCCCCGAGGCGATCATCGCGGCCGAAATGAAATTCGGCGATACGGTCCCGAGCGGCACCTATCTCGACATGGCCGCCAACCTGCCTATCGTCGATCCGGCAAGGATCAAGTCGCCGGTGCTCATGCTGCGCGGCGAGTTCGACGGCAATTCGACAAACGACGATCTGCTCGACTTCTACCGCCAGCTTCCGAACGGGGACCGGCAGTTTGTGATCCTGCCGCAGACCCCTCACGCCGTCGGCTACAGCATCAACCGGCACCTGCTGTGGTACGCGATGAGAAATTTTCTCGCGGCGCCGTCGCCGAACGCCTGATCAGGGCGCCGCAAAGAAGTCACGCAGCGCCGCGGCCGTCTCCTTCGGAGCCTCCTCGGACAGATAGTGCCCGCAGGGCAGCGCCTTCGCGGCCACGATGTTGCTCGCGTAGTTGCCCCAGATCTCGGCCGGCCCCGGCCGGTGGTTTCGCCCCACTCCGCCCGTCGCGCCCCACAACAGAAGGACCGGGCACTCGATTTTCCGCCCGGATTCGAAATCCTTCGTATCCATCTCGAGATCGACGCCGAATGTGGCGCGGTAATCCTCGCAGATGGCATGGATGGTGTCGGGGTTACGGAAGCAGCGCTTGTACTCGGCCAGCGCCTGCGGATCGAAAAAACTCAGGCCTTGTTTTGTCTTCGCCAGCTTCTTCTCGATGAACCAGTCGGGATCGGCGCCCATCATGCGCTCGGGCAGATCGTAGGGCTGGATGTTGAAGAACCAGTGCCACGAGAACGTGCCCCACTGCCGCGTCACGTGGTTGAGCAGATGATGCTGCGGAATGATGTCGAGAATCGCCGCGCGCATCACTCTTTGCGGATGATCGAGGCACATGCGATGCAGGACCCGTGCGCCGCGGTCGTGCCCCGCGGCGTGGAATTTGTCGAAACCGAGCGCCGCCATCACCTCGACCTGATCCTGCGCCATCGCGCGGAATGAATAGCCCGCGTGGTCCTCGCCGCCGGGCGGCTTTTCCGAATCGCCGTAGCCGCGCAGGTCGGTGCACACGACGGTGAATTCGCGCGCCAGCGGCGGCGCCACTTTGTGCCACGACAGGTGATTGAAGGGATTGCCGTGCATCAGCAGCAGCGGCGGGCCCGATCCGCCGACCACCGTGACGATGCGGGCCCCTTTGGTCCTGATTTCGGAGCGCTTGAAGCCGTCGAGCATGCGTCAGTCTATATGACTGTCGCGGCACGACCGGCAATGGGCAACCCCGACTTCGCGTGGCGAAGCCGGGGTCAGAACCCGTCCATGGCTTGCTCGCTCAGTCGCAAACCGTGATGCGGCGAACGCGCGGGCCGAGCGGGGTGTCGACGACCTTCTTGACGATGTAGCAATCGGACGCATAGACGGCAGCCGGAGCAACGATACCAACGCCCAGGCCGAAACCGCCGCGCCAATGGCCATGATGGCCATGGTGATGATGATGCCAGGCGGAAGCGGTCGTGGGGGTCAGGGCGGCGGCGCCGATGATAGCGGTTGCACCGAGGGCGAGAGCGATCTTGCGGAACATGGTGATTCTCCAGGATCTGGTGTTGCGGGGGATGTGGTCATCACATCCTGGACATGGGTCGCTGCCGGCCGCGGAAAGGTTCAAAGCCCCCGCTGCAAGGCCCCCCGGCAGGTGAACCTGCCCGACCCTTTTTCCACGCCAATGGCCGGTAAATGGCGGGTTTGGCCCCTTTTGCTTGCCCACAAGCGCCGGAAAAGGGGAAACTGGCTGTGAACCGTCCGGGGGCGGCCGGTTGATGCAAATTTCCGCGAACTGGCTTGAACCTCGCCGCCCCCCGCAGCGACCAATGCACGAGCCGATTGTTCTGCGATGCAAACGACTTCGGACGAAGTTCTGATCTCGCGAATCGCAGGCGGCGACCGGCTCGCCATGCAGGTGCTCTACGCACGGCACCACGTTCGTGTGTACCGGTTCGTTCTGCGGCTGGTGCGCAACGAAGCGACGGCGGAAGACCTGATCAGCGAGGTATTCCTCGACATCTGGCGTCAGGCCGGGAAGTTCGAGGGCCGGTCGGCCGCGTCGACATGGATGCTGAGCATCGCGCGCTTCAAGGCGCTGTCGGCCCTGCGCCGCAAGCCGGACGAAGAGCTCGATGACGAGATGGCGGAGCAGATCGAGGATCACGCTGACGATCCCGAGACCGCTCTGGCGAAAAAGGACAAAGCCTCGGCCTTGCGGCAATGCCTGGCCAGGCTCTCGGCAGACCACCGGGAGATCATCGACCTCGTCTACTACCACGAGAAGTCGGTGGAGGAAGTTGCCGAGATCGTCGGCATCCCGGAGGCGACGGTGAAGACGCGCATGTTCTATGCGCGCAAGAAGCTCTCCGAGCTTCTCAAGGAGCAAGGAATAGATCGAGGTTGGCCATGAACGCGACGAAGCAAGAGGCGCCCGGGCGCCAGGAAATAGAGGAGCTCCTGCCGTGGCACGCGGCGGGAACGCTCAGCCGTCGCGACGCCCAACGCGTCGAGGACGCGCTCGCGCGCGATCCCGAGCTTGCCCGGCGTTACGAGCTGGTGCGCGACGAGCTCGGCGAAACCATTCACCTCAACGAGACGCTCGGCGCGCCGTCGGCGCGCGCGATGGAGAAGCTGTTCGCCAAGATCGATGCCGAGCCGGCACGCCGGCAGGTATCGTTCAGCCTCGGCAGCCGCATCTCGGAATTCTTCGCGAGCCTGACGCCGCGCACGCTGGCGCTGGCGAGCGGCGCCGCGGTGCTCGCTATCCTCGTGCAGGCCGGCTTCATTGCCGGCATGATGCTGAACGAGACCACGACCGGCGGTTACCAGACGGCTTCGGCGCCGGCGACCGCGCCGGACGCCGGAAGCTTCGCCATCATCCGCTTTGCGCCGCAGGCATCGTCGGAGGAGATCACGAAGTTCCTGGAGACAAACAAGCTGTCGATCGCGTCAGGCCCGATGGCCGGCGGCCTCTACAAGGTCCGCGTCGCCGTCACCGGAATTCCGAAGGCCGAGCTCGCCCGCATCGTGAAGAAGCTGCAGGAAGACAAGGCCGTCGGTTTCATCGCCACGACCGAGTGAACGATAGACGACCGGAGGTAGTCCCATGCGCGTGCATCGAACCGCCCTGCTCTGCATGGCCGCGCTGCTTGTCGTTGCGTCTGACAGCGTGTTCGCACAGAAGATGTCCGGCCGCGGTCCCTCGCCGAACATGGGCATGAGCAGGCCGCCGACGGTTCCCGACGGCCCGTCCAAGGGCGGCGGCGGATACCCCGGCGGCGGGCATCGCGGTCCCGGCTGGGGCGGAGTCGTGCCCGGCATCATCGTCGGATTGCCGCAAGGCAGCCCGACGGGCCCCTACATCGTTGATGACGGCCCATCAGGACCGCGCCGTCCGCAGGCGAACCGCCGCGGCCAGAGCGGCGCACCGTCGGCGAACGAACGCCGGCTCGTGCCCGACGAAGTCGTCATCGAGCTGCCCAATTCGGTGAGCGCCCAGCAGATCGACGCGCTGCAGCGCCGGCACCGGCTGACGCGGCTTGAAAGCCAGTCTTTCCAGCTCCTCGGCACGACGCTCTATCGCTGGCGGATTCCGGACCGGCGCTCGGTCGCGGCCGTCGTACGCGAGCTTGAAACCGATCGCGTCGTCGCATGGGCGCAGCCGAATTATCTGTTCGCCATTCAGCAGGCTCAATCCGGAAACGAAGGCGACCCGGCCCAGTACGGTCTGACCAAGCTGCGCCTGCCGCAGGCCCATTCCCTTGCCAAAGGCGAGAACGTGCTCGTAGCCGTCATCGATTCCGGAATCGACGCAACTCATCCCGAACTCGCCGGTTCGGTCGCGGATACCTTTGACCTGCTTCCGGCACCCGCGGCCCCGCACCAGCACGGCACCGCCATTGCCAGCCTGATTGCGGCTCACGGCAAGCTGATGGGCGCGGCGCCCGAGGCGAAGATCCTCGCAGCGCGCGCGTTCGATCCCAGGGACGGCGGTGCGGAAGGCACCACGTTCAATATCCTCAAGGCCATCGACTGGGCGGCGGGCAAGGGTGCGCGCGTGATCAACATGAGCTTCGCGGGCCCGGCGGATCCCGCCATTCACCGCAGCCTCGAAGCGGCGCGCAGGAAGGGCATCGTGCTCGTCGCCGCCGCCGGCAACGCCGGCGCGAAATCGCCGCCGCTTTATCCGGCCGCCGATCCCAACGTGATTGCGGTGAGCGCAACCGACGCCGACGACAGGCTGTTCGAACAATCGAACCGCGGCCGCCACATCACCGTGGCCGCGCCCGGTGCGCAGATTCTGGTCGCGGTCCCCGACAGCGGCTACGAGCTGTCGTCGGGCACTTCTTACTCCGCGGCCGAGGTGAGCGGGATCGTTGCGCTGATGCTGCAGCGGCAGCCCGGCCTCACGCCCGAGAAGATCAAGGCCATTCTGCGCGCGACCGCGAAGGATCTCGGACCGAAGGGGCCCGACGACATGTTCGGCGCCGGGCTCGCCGATGCCTATGGCGCACTGACGGCGGAAGCAGCGCCCGTCGCGGCCGCCGGCCAGCGTCCGGTCGAGCGTGCCAGCACCGGCGCGCGCTGAGGATTTTCTCACCGGCACCGCGTTCCTGCACCCGCAGTCCCCGCAAAAGCGGAGCCCCGTTTTCCCGGAGTCCCGCTTGCGCGGGAATGAGCGGCGTCTTTGGCGCCCGCAAGCCTCGCTCACAGGTTCGCTTGTCAAGCAGCCGCCTCGGTTTCAGGGCTGCCACGGGCAAGCCAAAGCTCCGCCGCCCGTATCCTTTGTCGCGGCCCCGGGCAGGCCGGCCGTCGGACTGGCTGCACGACGGGGCGGTGACGGGCGCACGCCGCGCTCCCTTTTTCCTCACAACATGCGAGGGGCGTGGAGCACCGCGAGCCGCCAACCACGTCATCCGCGTCTCATGATGATGCCCCGCGGTTGAGCAGGACGGCACGCGCGATAAGGCCGGGGATGGGTTTGTTGCAAGTGCCCGTATGACGGGGGATTCCGGCGCGGAGACCGGGGATGAGTTTTTAAGGTCGCGCCGGTGGCGCGCACCGGCCCTGCTGCCGCAACACTTGCGGCCGCAATGTAATACTGCCACTTGTGGCGAAGGATATTCCGGAGACCCAATGACCCACTCCCCTCCTCCGCCGACGATGCCGCTGCGCGTCACCCGCAACGACCGGATTGCCGAAGGCATTCATCTTTTCGAATTCCGCGACCCCGCCGGCAAGGAGCTGCCGCCGTTCACCGCCGGGGCGCACATTGCCGTGCGCGTGCCGAACGGCCTCCTGCGCAAGTACTCGTTGTGCAACGATCCGGCGGAGCGCGAGCGTTACCAGATCGCGGTGAAACGCGAGAGCAACGGACGTGGCGGTTCGACGAGCCTCATTGACGAGGTGAAGGCCGGCGACGAACTCATTATCACTGCGCCGGTGAATGATTTCGCGCTGCCGCCGCGCGCCCAGGATTTCCTCTTCATCGCCGGCGGCATCGGCGTGACGCCGATGATGGCGATGATCCGGCAGGTGATAGCCGAAGGCAAACGCTTTCGACTCTTTTACCTGTCACGCTCGCCCGAGACGACGGCCTTCCGCGAGGAGCTCGCGGCCCCGCACTTCAGGGACATGGTCACGATCCACTACGATCAGGGCGACGCGTCGCGCTCGCTCGACCTGCGCCCGATCCTTGCGGAGCGGAAGAACCGCGAGCATCTGTACTGCTGCGGGCCGCGTCCGCTGATGGAAGCGGTGCGCGCGATGACTGATCACTGGTCGCCGACAGCCGTGCACTTCGAGGCATTCAGCGACGCTGAAACTCATAAAGCCGGCGACCGGCCTTTCAAGGTGAAGCTCGCGCGCTCGGGTACCGTGCTCGAGGTACCGACGACGAAAACCATCCTGGAGGTCCTCCGCGACCACGGGCTCGACGTGCCGAGCTCCTGCGAGACGGGCACCTGCGGCACGTGCCGCACCAGGATGCTTTCCGGCGAGGCCGACCACCGCGACCTCGTGCTGGCCGATCACGAGCGCAAAGACACGATCATGATCTGCGTCTCGCGCGCCCGCGGCGAAGAGATCACCATCGACCGCTGAGTCCGCAATTAAAGGGCTTCCCAGAGAGTTGCACCAGGACCGGCCTGCCGCTCGTTGTCGCCATTGCCATCATGCCCGACCTGCCGCGAAGTGCCTGCTGACGGCCCGAAACGGGCGCGCTTCCTTCCGCCGCCTGATCTGCTATCGTTTGAAAAGACTGCCGTCATTCGCCATGCGGGGCTCTGGCCGGGGCAGCGCCGCCCATGTTTGCCCCTGGAAATTAAGTGCGCTCTGTCTTCGTCTGGGTTCGTAGGCGTTTTGCCTGGCAATTCGCTTTTGCGGGAACATCCATGCTGGGGATCACGCGCGGGCATCTGCTGAGGCTTCTGGCGGTGACGCTATGCGTCGCCGGCCTCATGTGGGTTGGGATGGAGTATCTGATTCCAGCACCGCCATCAAAGATCGTAATCGGCACATCCCCCATCGGTGAGCACTATCATAATCTGGGCACGCGTTATCAGGGAATCCTGTCCGCAGCGGATATGAAAGTGGAATTGCGTGTCACGAACGGCGCAAAGGAAAATTTGGGACTCTTGAACGATCCGAAGTCCGGAATTCAAGTCGCGTTTATGCAGGGTGGCATTTCGAACGGCAACCTGGCGCCTGACTTGATGTCGCTCGGCCGGATCGATCATCAGATCTTCTGGCTTTTCTCTGCCGCCGCCACCTTGACCGATCTTTCGCAGCTCAAGGGCAAGCGCATCGGGCTCGGCGCCGAAGGCAGCGGCGATCGCGCCGTGTGCGAAAAAATTCTCGCCGTCGCCGGTATAACCTATGACAACACGACGCTGGTCAGCATCGCGCCGGAAAATGTCATCAACAACCTTGATGGTGGAGCCGTCGACGCGGTCTTTCGCAATTTTTCACTGGACTCCGCTGTCCTTGATGTGTTGCTGAGAAATCCGCAATACCACCTCATGAATTTTACCGAGGCTGAGGCGCTGACCCGGATTTTTCCTTACCTGGTTCGCCTGGTGTTGCCGCGGGGCGCCATTGATCTCGCGAAGAAAACGCCAGCTTCGGATACTGCCCTTATTGCGACAACGAACGTCCTGCTGGCACGCAAGGATATCCACCCCGCGATCGTCGATCTGCTGGCGCAGACGACCTTGCGGGCGCATAGCACGCCCGGGCTTTTCCGAAAGGTTGGCGAATTTCCTACCGAAACCGATCCGGAATATTCCATGTCCCAGGGGGCGCGTGATTTCTACAGAAATGGCCCTTCCTTCCTTAATCGTTATCTGCCTTTTTGGATGACCAACTATGCACAGCGTTTCCTCGCAGTGCTGGTGGCTGTCATCGCGATCGTCGTTCCGGTGTTCAACTATGCGCCGAAGCTGTTCCTCTGGTTGATTCGCGATCGGGTCCGCAGGCTGTATCGTCGGCTCAGGCTGGTTGATAAAGCGTTGTTGTCAGATCCAAATCACGTTCAGATGCAGGCGCTCCAGACCGAACTGGAAAATATCGCAAGGGCGGCCAATATCGTCCCCATGCATAGTTCCGATCTGTTTTTTGAGCTGAGGGCTCACATTGATCGCACCCGCCGCCACCTCGCAACTGTCGAGACGCATACCAGCGTAGTCAGGGTCGCTTGATCGTTTAAGGAATGAGTGGCGCGCCGGAAGGGATTCGAACCCCTGACCCCCAGATTCGAAGATTCGATCCGGTCTATTTTGTTGTTTTGTCAGGCCAACCACCGCGACCTCGTGCTGGCCGATCACGAGCGCAAAGACACGATCATGATCTGCGTCTCTCGCGTACGCGGCGACGAGATCACGATCGACCGATAGGCTTGGTTGCGGGCGCGGCCATCCCGGATACGGCGAATTAACGCCGGCTTTATGCGGCCCTTAAGGAACTCTTCAGCCCGCACGGGCCATGGTCGCTTGTCACTGGAGTACCTACGATGAGTATCCCGGCTATTGGCTCTCATCCTGTCGTTCCGACAGTGAGCGGGGCTGAAAGGGCTGAAGGCCCTGGGCCAGACCATGACGGGGATTCGGATGATGTGGGCGCGGCACTGCAAGCCGTGCAAGCGCAGCCAGCCCCCGGAACGGGAAAGCTAGTCGACAAAACTTGCTAGCATCGACGACGTGAAAAAGGCCGCCTGGTTGGCGGCCTTTTTTTCGTTGAAGCGCGCATGCATTCACGCCGCGCCCGGTTGCGCCATTCGCTCCGTGTCTGCATCGCAGGAGTTCTGCAGACACGCCGCGACGATCGTTAGCACCGTGAGAAGCGATCACGCTCGACCGGCAGGGCGGTTTTCAGGCGCGCACGCCACAGGGCGTGGCTATTATCGCGTATAATGAACCGCTGGCAGGCCATCTCCCGAAACCGTCCTGTCGGAGACGCAACAGCCCGGACTGAGGATTGATGCGCGCCGAAACCGACGTTCTGGTGATTGGATCCGGCGCCGCAGGCATGTATGCGGCGATCGAGGCGGCACGCAGCGGCTGCCAGGTCCTGCTCGCCGACCGCAGCCTGATCGGGCGTGGCGGCGCCACGGTGATGGCACAGATGACGGTTGCCGTCGCGCTCGGCTCGGAAACGGCCGACCACTGGACGCATCACTACGCGGACACGCTCGCTGCCGGACGCGGATTGTGCAACGGGCCGCTTGCGCAGCTGTTGTGCGAGGAAGGCCCCGAGTGCATCCGCACCATGGATGATTGGGGCGTCGGCTGGGCGCGCAAGAACGGTCGCATCGCGCAGGCCATGGCTCCCGGCCACGATCGCCCGCGCTGCGTCTATGTGGATTTCCTCAACACCGGACCTGCCGTATCGAAGACGCTGCGCACCGCGGTGAACAGGTGCGGCGGGATTCGCAAGGCCGGCGATCTGTGCGTCGTCGACCTGCTGCACAACAAGGGCGAGATCGTCGGGGCCGCGGCGCTGCATCTCGTATCGGGCGCGCCCGTGACCCTGTCGGCGAAGGCAACCATCCTGGCGACCGGCGGTCTCACGCGGCTTTACCGGCGCAACAGCGCGTCGGCAAACATGGGGGGCGACGGCTATGCTCTGGCCTTGCGCGCCGGCGCTTCGCTCGTCGACATGGAATTCGTGCAGTTTTTTCCCATCGGTCATCTGGCGCCGCGGCTGATCGGCATGGATCCGATCATGTGGGATCCGTTCCGCTACAAGCTTGGCGGCCGGCTGCTGAACAACCGCATGGAGGAATTCACGCAGCGCTACGGCGTGGCCGAGGACGGCAAATACGTCATCACGCGCGATGTCGGCAGTTACGCAATTCTCAAAGAGGTCGAGGCCGGCCGCGGCTCGCCGCACGGCGGAGTCTATCTCAGTTTCCAGCACTGTCCGGAACGCGCGTTGCGCGAGGCCTTCGGGCCGGTGATCGACCGGCTCGCCGCCAACGGCATCGACCTCACCAGAATGCCGGTCGAGGTCGC
>Ga0070741_10009860_pt1 | contig 18302 bp, 18 predicted proteins | sample Coa_R1_4_FD_66440 | JGI IMG/M metagenome (GOLD analysis project Ga0070741, IMG submission 66440) | Surface soil microbial communities from Centralia Pennsylvania, which are recovering from an underground coalmine fire - Coalmine... | ecosystem: Environmental > Terrestrial > Soil > Unclassified ...
GCCGCGCTGATCGAGGACCTCGATGGTCCGTGCGTGCAGCCCGCCTGCGCGGGACCCGTCGAGGTCGGTGCTTGTGCGCCGCTCCACGATTGCGACATCGGTCCCTGCCAGTCGAAGCTCGCCAGCCAACATCATCCCGGTTGGGCCGCCGCCCGCGATCACCACCGCATGGTCGGTCATGGTTGCTCCCCCATGTCGGTCAACGGCAACGCATGCATGACGACTCCTCGTGCCCTGGTACTGCGGTTCGACGGAGGTGCATGGTGAGGCCTTGAAGCCGCTTGCGGCAATCCCCCTTCCACGCGGTACGGTAGGGGTGGCGGTGAAGATGGTTCAGCTCGGGCCGTGAGCTCCGAGCTGCGCTTCGACGTAGTCGATGATCGCTGCCTCGTCGAAGGACCGCGCCAGGTCGGCACTGCGCTCTCGTGCACCCCGAGGAGCACCCTCGCGTGAGGCGAGGAAGGCCACGATGCCGAACTGGGCCCACAGGTCGTTGGACGCGAGGGCGTCGGTGATCACGATGCCGTGGTCCATCACCCATTCACCAGTCACGAGCGCGGGCTCGTCCACGCCGAGGACCGCCAGTAGGCATGCCACGTCGGCTAGGCCGCTCATCACCGTCCCATGGTCGCCGGCACGGTGCGCGTGGCGGACCATTTCGAGCAGCGTCTGGGCCGCGGCGAAGTGGTCGGCCTGACGCGCCTGGGTCATCGCCAGCTGTTGCATTGCCATGCTCCGAGCGAACTCATTGTCAGCGGCGGCGGCCGCCCTGGCAGCTTCATCCAGGAGCCGCCGTGCCCGGGCGGGATCGGTCGTCGCCAGGCGCCCCCCGAGCATCATCGGCGCCCACGCCAGGTACGACGGGTTACCGATGGCCTTCGCCTGGGCGAGAGCTTCTTCGCCGTAGCCGATGGCCTCGTCGCTGTGCGCGGCATCCAGCATGCTTGACAACAGGACCAACGCTCGCAGTTTCTCCACCGGGTCATCGATGGCCGATGCGTCCTCCAGCGCGGCGCGTCCCAGCGTGAGGATCCGATCGGTATCGCTCCCATAGGCGAGCGCGGCGAACACGCAGCCATTCAGCCGGCACCGCAGCTTGCGTGTGCGTGGGCTGTCACCCCACTCGCGCGCAGCCTCCAATGCGGCGTGGGCGAACGAGACAGCGCGCTCGACCTCGCCCTGCTGTGTGTAGGTCATGCACACGGCGCCGAGCGCCATCGGCCGGAGGTCGTGGCCCTCGGCGCCTGGCATCTGCGCCGCCTCGAGCGCAATGAGGCCAAACGGAGGCGTGCGCAGCGCACCGGCGGTGGCGAGCGCCTCCACTTCGGTGAGTGCCAGATCGGCGTCTCCCGCGTCGATGGCCCACCGCAGCGCGCCTCGAAGGTTCTCCACGTCGCGCTCGATCGCCGCCCGCGACTCGAGTTCGCGGGGGCCTTCGAGTTCGCCTCCTTCCCGCGCGGCGAACTCCACGAAGTAACCGCGCATGGGCCTCGGCGACTTGGTCGACCTCGTCGACGTCCTCGAGGCGCTCCCACGCGTAGTCGCGGATGGTCTCGAGGAGGCGGTAGCGGGTACCCGCGGGCCCGGGATCGGCGACGACCAACGACTTCTCGACGAGCCGGACGACAAGATCGACGACGTCGAACGGGTCGAGGTCCTCATCGGCCACGATCGCCTCTGCCGCCGGGAGCCCGAAGCTGCCGTGGAAGACGGCGAGGCGCCGCAACACGGTTCGTTCCGCTTCGTCGAGCAACTCGTAGGACCAGTCGATGGTGTTGCGCAACGTCTGGTGGCGGGTGGTCGCCGTCCGCCTGCCGCGGGTCAGGAGCCGGAAGCGGCGGTCGAGGTGGGTGATGATCTCACCCGGCGTCATCCCTTTGGCGCGCGCAGCAGCCAGCTCGATCGCCAATGGGATCCCATCGAGGCGCTCGCAGAGACGGGCGATGGTATGGGGCTCACCCGGCGCCACCGTGAAGGCCGAATCGACTTCCGCGGCCCTGTCGATGAACAGCCGCACGGCGGGCGTCTCCAGCGCCTCTTCGGCCGTCGCCCCGGTGCCGGGGAGGCCGAGGGACGGCACGGTCACCGTCCTCTCGCCGGGCACGGCGAGGCCCTCACGGCTGGTCGCGAGCACCTTGATCCCGGGCGCCGCTGCCACGACGCTGTCAACGAACGCGGCGACCGGGCCGAGCAGGTGCTCGCAGTTGTCGAGGACCAGCAGCAGCCTCCGTTCGCGGAAGAAGTCGAGGAGAGCCCGTTGCGCGGCCGTCCCCGGCCGTTGCTGGAGGCCAAGCGCCGACATGATCGCTTCCTCCATTGCGTCCGGGGACGCGACAGGCGCCAGTTCGACGAGCCATGCGCCATCAGGGAAGGTCGGGACAACGTCGGCCGCCAACTGCACGGCCATCCGTGTCTTCCCGACGCCGCCGACGCCGGACAGCGTGAGGACGCGGGTCTCTTCCAACGCCTTGGCGTACTCGACGAGCTCGCGTTCCCGCCCGACGAAACTCGTCGCCTGCACGGGCAGGTTCCCGGGGTAGCGGTCGAGCGAGCGCAGCGGAGGGAACTCCGACGGGAGCGCCGGGTGGACCAGCTGGAACACCACCTCGGGCTCAGAGAGGTCGCGCAGTCGATGCCGGCCCAGTTCGACAAGTCCCGCCCCGTCGAGCCGCTGGTTGGCAACCAGTGAGGCGGTGACCGCCGAGCACACGACCTGGCCGCCGTGCGCGGCCGACATCAGGCGCGCCGCGCGGTTGAGCGAGGGCCCGAAGTAGTTCCCGTCACGCTCCTCGACCTCACCCGTGTGGAGCGCCATCCGGACCCGGACCGCGGCCCCGTCAGGCCAGGCCTCCGTCACGAGCTGTTGTTGTGCATCGAGGGCCGCGGCGAGCGCGTCGCCGGCCCGCTGGAACGCGATGGCAAACCCGTCCCCGCCCGTCGAGAACACGAAGCCGCCCCGCGCCGATACCGCGGCCCGCACGATGCCGTCGTGGCGGGCAACCGCGTCCGCCATCCGCTCCGGCACCGCTTCCCAGAGGCGCGTGGAGCCCTCGATATCCGAGAAGAGGAACGTCACCGTCCCGGTCGGCGAGGCCACGGTGAAAGCCTCTCACGGCCGTTGGGACGGTTGCCCGGACGGGCGGCACGGCATCCGGCCGGCGACAGCGCCGAGGTGCGGTCGACCACAACGCAGCCCAGCGGCTCGCCGGTCCAGACCGGGTCGCCACCCCGGTGGCATCCGACAGCCAGCGCGTGATCCAACCCGACGCCCGCTGCCGAAGGGAGGGCATCTGACGGGGAGGAGCGGTTTCGATGATCGGGATCTACATCGTCACGAAGAACATGACACTCGACCAGCACACGAAGGGACGCGACCGCCTGCGTGCGGCTGGCGCGCCGGAGGGGGCCATGAAACTCCACTCGTGCTTCGGTGAGGAGGGGAAGCTTCAGGTCTTTGACATCTGGGAGAGCCAGGAAGCGTTCGATGAGTTCCTGAAGTACCTCGGGCCGGTCATGGAGGAGCTGGGGATCGAGTTGGCGCAGCCGCCCATGGTCATGCCGATCGTGGACCTGGTGCAGCAGTAGTCGCCGCGCCATACGGCGGTAGCCTGAGCGGCAATGCCGTCGGCGACGTCACGCCCCTGGGAGGCGTCCCCTGAGTGCGCGTTCGCCGGCCTTGCCAGGGGGGTGGCATGGGGAAGGTAGCGCTGGGCGGTGCGGTCGACCTCCACTGCCACTTCGGGCCGGAGTCGGTCATCGGCACTCCCCACAGCGTCGATGCAGTGGGCGCTGCGGCCGACGCGGCCGACCTCGGCTTCCTCGCCATCGTGCTCAAGTCACACGACTTCCCGTCCAACGCCGTCGCCTACGCGGCCCAGCAGCAGGTGGGCGGTGTACGCGTCTTCGGGTCCATCTGCTGCGACTACTGGGTGGGCGGCGTGAACCCCACGGCCGTCGAGACGGCGCTGCGCGACGAAGCCGCCATCGTCTGGCTGCCAACCATTGCTAGTCGCCAAGACGTCGTCAACGGCGTGGCCGCGCTGCTGGGTATCCGCGGAGACGGGATCGAGCTGCTGGATGAGGAGGGCCGCCTGCGCCCAGAGGTGCGGGATGTCCTCGACCTCGTCGCCGAGCACGACGCCATCCTCGCGACCGGCCACACCTCGACGGCCGAGCACTTCGCTGTCGCCCGCGAGTTCGGCCGTCGCGGCCGTCTCGTCGTGACCCACGCGATGAACGCCGGTGCCGGGCCGAACCTCTCGGTGCAGGAATGCGTCGAACTTGCAGAGCTCGGCGCGCACATTGAGATCTCGGCCGCGACGTGCATGGGTTCGCACGGCCCATCGGTCGCAGACGTCCTGCGTGCCGTCCGCGCCATCGGCCCGGCGCGCGTGGTGCTCTCGACCGACTACGGCTGGACGAACGACCTCCCCCGGCCCGCTCCGGGCCTGATCGGCTTCGTGGATGCCCTCTGGGAGCACGGTGCCGGTGAAGAGGAATTGCGGACCATGGCGTGCGACAACCCGGCGCGCCTGCTGCGGCTCGCCGGCTGACGCCGTGGTGCGGCCGTCTGGCCGCTCGGACTCATCGCGGCACCGGTGCACCACCGAGCGACGTTGTCGCGGGCGCCACGCCCAGGCCGCCGCGAAGGGCCGACATCATCCCGAACCTCGGCAAGGCGCCCACAACCGGGTTGTGGCACGATCTGCCCCAGGGGAAGGGCCAGCGGATGTGAGGGACGGAAGCCGTGTTCGCACCGGAGAAGCTGCTCCATGTCGTGCAGGGCGCGACGGATTACGCCAGCCGCCGCGCCGTGGAGGACATGTACCTGGACGTCTTCGCCGCGCAGACGTACTACGAGGCACGCCCAGTCCCTGGGCTCGACCGGGACGAAACGCTCTCGTTGATCGGCGAGCTCTGCTTGATCGTCCAGAACGGGTTGAACCTCGACACCGAGTGGAACAGGCTGCGCGCCGCCTACGCCGGCCGGTTCGCCCAGATGGCGATCAAGGTGCCCGACGTCGAATCGACAGAAGCCCATTTCCGCGAGAAGGGGTTGAACCCGATCTGCGTCAACCCGGCCTTCAAACGCGTCTTCTTCATGACGGACCCGAAGGAGACCCTGAACGTGCGGTTCGAGCTGTGCGCGCGCGACATGCCGAACGACCTTCGGCTCCGCCCGGACTGGTCGGCCGCCTGGTGGCGTGACTGCCACCCGCTGGGGATCGAAAAGCTGGGCAGCATCGTGACCGCAACGGACGACATTGCCGCGGCAACGCGGTTCTACACGGATGTGTTCGGGCTCGAGCAGGTCGGGGACCGCGACCTCGGCGATGTCGGCGCCCGGGCAGCGTCGTTCGCCGTCGGGGACAAGGCGCCCTTCATCCTCGACGTGTGGCAGCCCACGCGCAGCGCGACGCCACTCGCCGACTACGTCGAGCGCTTCGGTGGCGGCGTCTACGCCGTCAACTTCAAGGTCGGATCCCTCACGGCGGCGGCAACGTACCTGCAGTCGAAGGGGCTGCGGCTCGTCGACGCGATGGAGGACCGGGTGGTCATCGACCCGAGGGATACCTTCGGGCCGACGTTCATGATGGTCGAGCAGGAACTGGCCTGATACGCGTCAAGCACGCAGCGAGGTGACCTCCATGCCGCTCCCCTTCAAGGCGATCTCTGCCGATTCGCACTTCGTTGAGCCACCAGACCTGTGGACCAAGCGCATCGATCGTCGCTACCTCGACCGCGCCCCCCGGATCGTCCCGGGGGAAGACCAGGACTACCTGATCTGCCCGGATGAGATGGGCGGCAAGCGCGGCATCGGCCTCGCCTCGGCAGCGCTGAAGCGGTCGGACGAGATCACCATGAAAGGCCGCTTCGCCGACGTGCTGCCGGGCGCATATGACCCGTCGGCGCGCCTCGAGGACCAGGACCGCGACAATGTCGAGGCGGAGATCCTCTACACGTCGTTCGGCCTGACCATGTTCGTGATCAAGGACCTCGACTTCCAGTTCGCCTGCATGCAGGCCTTCAACGACTGGTCGGCGAACTTCTGCGCGAGCGCGCCGACGCGGTTCTTCGGCGCGGCGTTGATCCCGACGGAGCCCCTCGAGCGCGGGATCGACGAGATCCGGCGTTGTGCCGCCACCGGCATGTTCAGGACCGCCCAGATCAGCATCAACCAGGACAGCGGGCACACCTATGACGACCCGGACTGGGACCCGCTCTGGGCGACGGCCGAAGAACTCGGCATGCCCCTGAGCCTCCACGTCGCCGGCTCGAAGAAGAGCTTTGCGGTCACCGGTGACCGGATGACGGACTTCACGCTCGTGTTCACTCCCGTCATGTACGAGGTCACGAGGATGATCCTCTCCGGCGTGTTCGACCGGTTCCCCGGGCTGAAGGTCGTGTCCGTGGAGAACGATGCCTCCTGGCCGGTTCCCGTGCTCGAGCGGATGGACTACACGGTTGAGCGCAATCCGGGATGGGCGGGCCCGACCGGGATCACGTCGGGGCGCAAGCCGAGCGAGATCTTCCATGAGCACGTGTTCTGCACGTTCATGCGCGACCACACCGCGGTGAAGAACCGCGACATCATCGGCGCCAAGAACCTCATGTGGGGCTCGGACTACCCCCACATCGACAGCACCTGGCCGCACTCGGTGGAGATCCTCGAGGGCCACTTCGGCGGCGTGCCGCTCGAGGACCAGAAGCGGATCGCCAGGCAGAACGTCATCGAGCTGTACGGGCTCCCGCTGGCGCCGTAGCCACAGCCGGGGCGGCGAGCGGCCCGGGGCGGCGAGCGGCCGGCGAGGGGCGGTCCCGGGCAGCCCCGACTCGCCGCCGCATGTCCCGCGCCCGGCGCGCGTGGCGCGCCTCCCAGGGGTCCGGCGGGCCTGACGTCATCTTGACGTTGCCCAGCGCCTCCCATTGGGAAAACGTGCTTTCGAACGCCCTCCCTGGATGTTGCGATGGCCTACGTACCCTTCGAGCGCTCGTTTCCGCCCCTGCTGGTCGCCCCCTCTCTGGCGCGTCGGGCGACGGCGACGTGGCTCGGCGACCGGGGAGTCCCGCCGGCGACGGTGGACGACGTCCTCATCGTCGTCAGCGAGCTCGTCGCCAACGGGGTCCTGCACGGCGGCGACGCCGACATCACCCTCCGGATCGATATCGACGGCGACGACGTCTCGGTGGCGGTCTCCACCGCGCCCGCCACACCGGGCGGCCCGCAGGCGTCGCGCACGGAGCCCACCGAGACCGGGCGCGGCCTCACGATGGTGGCCGCATGCTGCGAGGCGGTGGACGTCCTGCGCGAGACCTCAGGCCGCCGCCGGGCCTCGTGCCGGATCTCGATGCGGCGCTCCCGTGCCGGGGCGGCCGGGCCCACCCGGTCGGACGGCGTGAACGCCTGAGGCCGAACGGGCCGGGGAGGCCAGAGGTGCCCTCGACCCCCGACCGCGTTCGCGGCGTCGCGCCCCAGCCGCTCAGTCCCGGTCGGCTCTCCCCTTGCCCGCTCTGCCGCCGTCGGCGCGGCCGCCGTCACCGCTCGCCCCGTCGCCGCTCGCCCCGTCGCCGACCTGCCGGAACTCGTCCCACACCGTCTTGCCGGTCATCCCCTGGCGCTCCGTGGTCTCGAAGCCCCACGTGCCCGCGAACGCGGCGACGATGACCAACCCTCGCCCGGACGTCGCCTCGGGGTCGGCGGCCACGAAGACCGGCGGGCGGGTGTCCGCGTCGAAGACCTCGACGCGCAGCCGGTCGTCGGCGAGCTGGACCGTCAGTTCGAAATCCGTCCCGGCGTGGCGGATGGCGTTGGCCACGAGCTCGCTCACGACGATCTGAACGTCATCGAAGAGGGCGGCGGAGACCCCCGCCTCCGAGAGGGCGCGCGCCACGTCGCGCCGCGCGGCCGCCGCTGAACCGTCCTGTGGCGGGTAGCCCCACTCCCACCGCACCCCACTGGCCTCCCCGGAGCTGCGTGCCTGGCACCGCCGCGGCGCAGCCGTCCTGTACCCCAACGGCGCCACAGGCTACGCATGCCGTGCCGGGGCCGCGCCGCTCGCGGAACCTCCCGCCGGCCGGGATGGCGCCCCGACGACGCCTCGACCGACGCCGCTAGCGCTCCACGAACACGGTGAAGGCAACGCTCGTCGGCGACGGGAGGGATACCTTGCCCCGCGGGCCCTCCTCGACGAGGACTGGGAGGTCCGGGCCGTGGCTTTCCACCGCCTGGGCCAGCACGCCCACGAGCGCCTCCGCGTCGTGCTGGCTGAGGACGGCGAGCAGTTCCGACGCAGTCACGCGCCCTCCTTTCCCACGCGCCCGGGCGCCGTGCGATTGCCGGCCGGCAATCCCCAGGTTGCGCGCCTTGTTGCCCACAGGGACGCGGGTTCACGCTGTCCTCGACAGCACAGTCCCGAGCCCGTCCCGGAGGAGCGGCCATGAGCACGGCGCGCCGACCGACCATCCGTACCCGCCTCGCCGGCGCCGAGTGGCGGCGCCGGAGACGGCGCACCGGGCTCAGCGAGGCCGATGTCGAGCGCTGCGTCGGTGCCCGCCCGGGGACGATCGGCGACCTGGAGGCGGGCCGGGCGGCCCTCGACGACACGACCGAGCGCCTGGTCCTCGCCGTCCTCCGGCACCTGCGGCGCTAGCCCTACACCGAGACCGTGCGCGTCACGGACGACACCTTGCAGCTCACCGGGCCCTTCGCCGACGTCACGTCGTCGGCGTGCCACGACGCAGTCCCGGACGGCGACACCTTGGTCACCGTGGCGACGCCGTCGCCGACCCCGTTGCCCGATGCATCGGTGAACCTGACGTGGATGACGTAGGCGCTGTCCTTGCTGCTGTGATTGGTGATCTGCCCCGAGGCCCTGGGGTGGCCGCCCGACGGGCTCGAATCGCACGACGTCACTGTCACGTCCTTCGCCGCCCCGCTGCCCGAGGACGAGCACGCCGCCGCAAGGGTGGCGAGGGCGATGCAGGTCAGGGCCAGGCGGGCGGTCATACCCGTCCTGTGTACCCATTCCGGCGGGGTGACCCACCCGGCGCGAGCGCTACAGCTCCCGCCCGCTTAGCCGAACCTTAACGACGTCGAGCGGCGGCGCCACCCCCCAGGGCCGCGCGCCGTCACGATCACCGCCGCCCCGGCGTTCAGCGCTTGGCGCGCCCTGACGATAAGGAGGCGTGCCTCCGGCAGTGCGACGCGGCGTGGTGCTCCTCATCGCGGTGGCCACCGCGTCGTCGTTGGCCCGGCCGACCGCGGTCGCCGGTCCCTGGTTGGCCCTCGCCTTCGGCGTCGCCTCGGCCATCGTCGTCGCCATCCGCCGGCCGGGCGACATCGCGCTGGCGTTCGGCCGCGTGATCGGTTCGCCCTGGGTGCTGGTGGCGGCCGGGATGGCGACGATCTCGGTGGCCCCGCTCGTGCAGTACGGCCGGGGCGGCCCGGGCATCTTCACGACACCGGTCGCCGCCCCCGTGTACGTGCTGTCGGGGATCTTCCTTGTCGCCGGCCTCCTGGGGCTGTTGCGGGCACGGGCACCGGGGCATGCGTTCGTGATGATGGTCGGGGAGAGCCTGATCCCCCTCGCCGCCGGTTTCCTCATCTGGGTCGCGGTCTTGCAGGTGCCGAGCGTCGAAGCGTTCGGGCCGCTGGCGACGACGATCGCCGTGGCCAGCGTGGCTGGTGAACTGGCGTTCCTCTGCGTGGCCGGGCTGTTGTGGCGCTTCGATGACGAGGAGCGGCCGGCCTTCGCCCTCTCGTGCGGGGCGTTGTGGCTGCTGGCCGCGTCGATGGGCTCCGAAGCCGTCCGCTCGTGGCTCGGCGGCACCGTGGGCGCCCACGTCCCGGTCGCCTTGGCCGTTGCTGGTCTGGGCGTGTGGTTCGCCGCCACCATCCACCGCTCGTTCGCCGTGGGCGCGCCCAGGTCGCCAACGATCCCGGGAGCACTCGGCGACCGGCGCCGGTTCGTCATCGCCGGGATCCTGCTCATGACCGGCCCGCTGCTGATCGCCGACTATGCGCAGCGCGGCACCATCTCGAAGCCGATGCTGATGGCCGCCGGGACGGCGGCCGTGCTCGCCGTCGTGATGGCGTACCTGTTGCTGTTGGCGGGGAGGGCCGGGCGGCTCGAACTGCTCGCCCAGCGCGACGAGCTGACCGGCCTGGCCCTGCAGCGGTTCTTCCATGACCGTTTGGCACAGGCGCTGGCCCGCAGCCGTCGGGATGGGCGGGGGCTGGCGGTGCTGTTCATCGACCTCGACCGCTTCAAGCACATCAACGACAGCCTCGGGCACGCGGCCGGCAACGAGGTCCTCCGCCAGGCGGCTGCCCGCCTCGAGCGGGCCGCCGGGCGTTCGGGCATGGTGGGCCGCGTCGGTGGTGACGAGTTCACGGCGTTCGTCGCCGACCTCGACCCGGACGACGATGGCTCCGCGGTGTGCGCTGCGGTCGTCAAGGCGTTCGAGCAACCGTTCACGACGCAGCGCCACGACGTGTTCGTGACGGCGAGCGTCGGCGCCGCGATGTACTCGGGCGGCGGCACGGACGCCGAGATGCTGATCCGCCATGCCGATACGGCGATGTACAAGGCGAAGCGGCGCGGCCGCGACACCTACGAGCTCTACCGCCCCGAGGCGAACCGCCGCGCACGCGACCGCGTCTCCATCGAGTCGCGGCTGCACCACGCCATCGACCGCGGCGAGCTGCGCCTGCACTACCAGCCCAAGGTGGGGCTGCGTGACGGGCTCATCGTCGGCGTCGAGGCGCTCCTGCGCTGGGAGGACCCGCGCGAGGGGCTACTGCTCCCCGGGACGTTCATCCATCTGGCGGAGGAGTCCGGGCTGATCGTGCGGCTCGACGAGTGGGCACTCGAACAGGCCTGCTGGCAGGCGGCTCAGTGGCACCGCAGCGGCCTCGGGAGCCTCTCCGTTGCGGTGAATCTCTCCGCCCGCGACTTCCGGCACCGCAAGGTGGAAGACATGGTCGCTGCCGTCCTCCGGCGCACGGGCCTCGATCCCCAGTTACTGGAGCTCGAGCTGACCGAAAGCTTGGCGAAGGACGACCCCGACGGGACACGCGCCACGCTGCTCGACCTGAAGGAGATGGGCGTCCACTCCTCGATCGACGACTTCGGGACCGGCTACAGCTCGCTCAACTCGCTGGCGACGCTGCCCTTCGACCGGCTCAAGATCGACAAGTCGTTCGTCGAGCGCATTGCCGACCGCAGGCAGTACGCGCTCATCACGAGCGTCATTGCGCTCGGCCACGGCCTCGACCTCGAGGTGACCGCCGAAGGCGTCGAGACCATCCAGCAGATGGAGTTCCTGCAGGCCCACGGGTGCGACGTGATGCAGGGGTTCCTGTTCAGCCCGGCGCTGCCGGCGGACGAGCTCGAGCGCCTGTTCATGCTGGAGCACGTCGGCAACGCGCCGGGGCGGCTGCAGCTGCTCGGCGGCGACTTCATCGCCCCCCGCGCGACCCACCACGTCGCGCTCCCGTCGTCGCGCCGCGAGGCGGCGGCGTGGGGTGCCTACGCCGCCGGCGGCGGCTGACGCCGCACCGCGCAACCGTCCTTCGACCGGGTCCAGGGCCCGGCCGTCGTTGCCCCGCCGCAGACACAACCTGGGCCCTGGCCCGGTGACCCTCCCCCTCTCGGTCGTGGCCCAGCGAACCTGAGGGCTCCCGGCGCGCGAGCATGGCCGGCCGGTGACCCTGTTCGACCTGACTGACGACACTGGCCCGCGGCGGATGAGCCTGACCCGGCTCGCCGGCCTCATCGCCCAGGCGGCGGGCGCGATCGGGCGCGTGGCCGTCGAGGGCGAGGTGCACAAGCCGCAGAGCGGGCGGACGGGCCGCCAGTGGTTCACCCTGCGCGACCGGGTGTCGCAGATCGCCGTGAGCGTGCCGTCGGCGCGGCGTGCCCGCTGCCGCGTCGTCGCCGGCGAACGGGTCGCGGTGACCGGCCGCCTCGAGTGGGTCACCGATTGGGGCCAGCTGCAGCTCGTGGCAGACGAGGTCGTGCCGGTCGGCGAGGGCGCAATCGCGGCGATGATCGCCGAGGCGCGCGCACGCCTCGAGGCCGACGGGCTGCTGCGCCGGCCGCGCCGGCCCGTCCCTCGCCTGCCCGCCGGGATCGGCGTCGTCTGCGGCCACGAGGCGGCCGTCCGTGCCGACATCGAGTCGGTCGTCGCCGCCAGGTTCCCCGGGTACCCGGTGGACTTCGCGGAGACGACGGTGTCGGGGCCCGGGGCCGTCGACAACATCATCGCCGCGCTCGAGGACCTCGCGGCCAGGCCCGGCATCGCCGTCATCATCCTGGCAAGGGGCGGCGGTGACGCGACCGCGCTGCTGCCGTTCAGCGACGAGAGCCTCTGCCGCGCCGTGTGCGCAGCGGGCGTGCCGGTCGTGGCCGCCATCGGTCACGACGGTGACCGCCCGCTGGTGGACGAGGTGGCCGACCTGCGCGCGGGGACGCCGTCGCTTGCGGCGGCGGCCGTGGTGCCCGACCGGCTCGAACTCCTGGCCGTGCTCGACGGCGCCGTCCACGCGGCGGGGGCGGCGGTGACCGTCGCGGTGGCCTCGGCGGCCGCCCGCCTCGCCCGCGTCGACCGGCGGGCCGCAGCCGCGGCGGCCCTCGACCGGGCCGGGGCCCGCCTCGAGCAGGCCGGTGCCACGCGCGAGCTGGTGGCGCCCGTGCGCGAGCTGGCGCGCGCCCGTGAGCGGCTCGCCGCCGTGGACTGGACGGCACCTAGCGCCCGGCGGCTCGAGCGGGCGGCGAAGGACCTGAGCGCTCAGTGGGCCGAGGTCGAGGCGCTCAGCCCGGCGCGGGTCCTCGAGCGCGGGTATGCCGTGGTGCGCCGGGCGTCCGACGCCGCGGTCGTGCGCCGGCCCGAGCAGGCCCCCGCCGGTGAAGTGCTCGACCTGACTGTCGCGGGCGGCGCGCTCCAGGCGGTGGCCCGATGACGGCCGAGGACCTCAGCGCCCTCACGTTCGAGCAACTGCTCGAACGGCTGGAGGGGATCACCCGGCGGATGGCGGCGGGCGACATCGGGATCGAGGCGGTCACCGACCTCTACGAAGAGGCGGGCAGGCTCCACGCGGAGGCGACCGAGCGGCTCGAGCGCGTCCGCCGGCGGCTGGCGACCGAAACCGAGGCGCCCGCGCCCTGAGCGGGCCGGCCACTGGCTCACGCCGCCGTGCGACCGGGTGCCGGCCACTGGCTCACGCCGCCGTGCGACCGGGCGCCGGCCACGCATGGCTGAAGCACCGGTGGCTGCGGACGCCGGGCGACCAGACCCCCCACAGGCCCCCGAGCACGCGCCGGCCCTGCTCGGTCCACTCCATCGCCGCCGGCGCGAGCGTGCGCCGCGTCACCTGCATGATCCCGCCCTCGTGCACGACGTAGCCCGTCCACGTCCCCGGGAAGTCCTTCGTCGAGCCCGATTCGGCGATGACAAGGCCGCGGTAGTCCCGGCGGCGGTGGCGGTGGGTGTGGCCGGCGATGACGATCGTGTTGGGGTTGGCCGCCGCCCAGGCGTTGAGCGCCCGGCGGGCGATCGGGCCGGGGATGCCCGGCGGGTACAGCGTCGGGAGCAGGAACCGCTGGGGGTAGTGGTGCAAGGCCAGGACCGCCGCGGGCGCGGCAGCGGCGAGCTCGGCCGCCTCGAGCGCCGCCTCACGCGTCACCCAGCCCGGATCGCCGTGCCAGCGTGGGGTCGGCACGCCGACGACGCGGATACCCGGCAGGTCGAACGCCGTCGGGGTGACGGCCAGCTGCACCCCGGCGGCGCGCATGACGGCGCGGCCGTCGACCGACGACCGCTGGGTCTCGTGGTTGCCCTCGATGGCGAACACCGGCACCCCGGCGGCCCCCAGCAGGCCGGCCACGACCGGCCACTCGTTCGGGCGGCCTTCCTGGGTCAGGTCGCCCTTGACCACGAAGGCCTCCGCGCCCCAGGCCAGGGCCTCTGCGATGGCGGCCCTGGCGCAGCGCACGGCGTGCGGGTCGCGGTGGTCGACCTCCCGGATGGCCCGGACGGGGCCGAACTCCGTCGCCCCGATGTGGAGGTCGTTCAGGGCGGCGAAGCGGCACAGCTCCCGCCCGGGCGGCCGCACGAGTGTCCTGGCATGGCCCGCCCACGCCCACCCGGCGGCGGCGACGGCGACGCGCACCCGGGTCCCGGGCGCCAGGCCGCCGACGACGACGCCACCGGGACCACCCGTGGACGGGACCGAGGCGGTCGACCGCCCCGCGGCGACGTGGACCCGACCGGGTGGCGCGAAGCGCCAGCACACCTGTACGGAGGTGTCGTCGACGGCGAACACCTCCGCCCGCAGCACGGGACTTGGTATACCAAGGCCATGAACGCTGAAGGAGTCGTCGCCGGGTTCATTGCCGCTCTCGAGCGCGGCGACATCGATGGGGCCATGGGTTTCATGGCGCCGGACTGCGAGTACGACAACGTCCCCATGTCGAAGGCGGTCGGCCACGAGCAGATCCGTGGCGTCCTCGGCATGTTCGTCGGGCCCGACAGCCCGCTCGAGTTCAAGGTGCTGCGCCAGACGGCGACGGGCAACGTGGTGATGAACGAGCGCGTGGACTGCCTCACTGTGGGCGGCAAACGCGTGGAGCTCCCGGTGGCCGGTGTGTGGGAGGTCGACACCACGTCGAACAAGATCACGCTCTGGCGCGACTACTTCGACATGGGGCAGTTCAACAGCCAGATGGCCTGACGGCTACGGGAACCGGGCGCGCAGCACGGGGCCCGCCGCCTGGACGAACGACGCGTTGACGCGCTGGCGCTCGAGGAGCTGCGCCACCTGCAGGCGCGCGTTCGGGAGCGGGTGGTCGGCCAGGAACGCGGCCGTCGCCTCGAGCATGTCCGGGTCGGTGAGGCGGACCATGCCGTCGAGCATCCGGCCCCGGCTGTTCTCGGGGAGCCGCTTCAGTACGTCTTCCCAGTGCTCGGTCAGCCACGCCCAGGCGGCCTTCCCCCCGACGCGGTTGGCCAGCGCGGCGGCGATCGTGAACGCGCCGTTCTGGGCGCGGATCTCGTCGAGGGTGGCGTCGAGCGTGCGGAGCAGCAGTTCCTCGGACGGGAACATGGGGAGCCGGTACAGGTAGCGCACCTCGTCCTGCGGCGTCGGTGCGTTGCGGATGCGGTCCCAGAACATCTCGTACTCGTCGGGCGACCCCGTCCACGCGATCACGGTGACGATGGGGCTGAGGAGGTCCGGTGACGCGGTCCCGTCGGCGTGCATCCGGCGGGCGGTCGACCACACCGAGGGGTCCTCGCCTGTGGTGCCGAGCGCCTGGATGAGCACGCCGCGCAGGCGGGCGAGGCCTTCGCTCTCGCCGGGCGCCGGCTCCCACCCCAGGGGGCCGAACACGCCGCCGAGCAAGCCGCGCACCCAACCGGCGAACGGCGCGGTCGCAGCCACGGACCGGTAGCACGTGCCCAGGCCGTCGATGGCCGCCTCCCACACGTTCGGGTCGCGTTCATCGCCGAGCTTGCCGACCAGGTCGAGGAACTCACCGACGCCCTCGACACCGGCGAGGACCGACGCCCACGTGTCGCCGACGAGGTTGAAGCGCTCCAAGGCGTCCAATGACCCCAGCCGCCCGATCAGCGCGTTGAACAGCGGCGTCTCGTAGCGCGTGCGGAAGAACCCCCACCCGCCGGCGTTCACGACGACCGGGTCGTCGGCCGACGCGGCCAGTGGGAGCGTGGCGGCCCCGTCGGTGAGCAGCAGCCGCGCCCCCTCGCCGGAGAGCCGGCGTGCCAGCACGGGCACTTGCCACAGCTGCTCGGATGCCGCAGGGAGGTAGCGGAACCGCGCCTGCGACAGCGCGCCCGACGCGGCGACCGACACGACCGGGTACCCGCCTTGGAAGATCCAGCTGTCCATGATGGCGCGCACCGGTTCGCCCGTCGCCTCTTCGAGGGCGTCCCAGAGATCGGTGGTCTCGGTGTTGCCGTAGCGGTGGCGGTCGAGGTAGAGGCGGATCCCCTCGCGGAACCGCTCCGCGCCGAGGTACGTCTCGAGCATCCGCAGGACGGCGCCGCCCTTCTGGTAGGTGAGCACGTCGAACATGCCCTCGGCGTCGTCGGGGCTCACCACCTCGTACTCGATCGGGCGGGTGGAGCCCAGGCCGTCGGTGAGCATGGCCGCCCCCCGCTCGGTGCTGAACGAGACCCACCGCTCCCACTCCGGACGGAAGCTGTCGACGGTCGCGACCTCCATGAACGTGGCGAACGCCTCGTTGAGCCAGATCCCGTTCCACCACTTCATGGTCACGAGGTCGCCGAACCACATGTGGGCGATCTCGTGGGACACCACGTCGGCGACCCGTTCGAACTCGAGGCGGCTGGCGCTGGCCGGGTCGAGGAGCAGGGCGGTCTCGCGGAAGGTCACGCAGCCCAGGTTCTCCATGGCGCCGAAGGCGAAGTCGGGCAGGGCGACGAGGTCGAGCTTGCCCGCCGGGTACGGGATGGCGAAATAGTCGGCGAGGAACCGCAGGGCGTGCGCGCCGATCTCGAGTGCGAAGGACGTGAGGTCCTCGCGGCCGGGCACGCACGCGACGCGCAGGGGGACGCCGTCAACATCCACCGGGTCGGTGGTGACGAGCGGCCCGACGATGAACGCGACCAGGTAGGTCGACATCTTCATGGTGGTCTCGAAGTCGACCCACCGGCCGCCGTCGGCCGGGCGCTCCTGTGCGACCGCCGTGTTGGACAGCCCGGTCAGGCCCTCGGGGACGAATAGGCTGACGCGGAACGTGGCCTTGAGCGAGGGCTCGTCCCAGCACGGGAAGGCGCGCCTGGCGTCCGCCGACTCGAACTGGGTGGTCGCGATCACGCGCTCGTTGCCCTCGGCGTCCGTATAGGTGCTCCGGTAGAACCCCCGCAGGCGGTCGTTGATGTAGCCGGTATAGGTGAGGGTCAGGTTCCCCTCACCTGGCGCGAGCGGCGAGGCGAACACGAGCGTCGCCCGCTCGAGGTCCTCGTCGAGGCTCACGGAGGCCTCCTGGCGCCGCCCGGAGGCATCCGTGGCGGCCGCAGTGTGCACGTCGATCTCGGCGGCGTTGAGCACGATTTCGCTGACGGGCTCGTTGACGGTGACGGTGATGGTGGTCGTCCCCTCGAAGCGGCAGCTCCCGAGGTCGGGCGCGATGGAGAGCTCGTAGTGCACCGGCGTGACCGTCGTTGGCAGCCGGTAGGGGTCGATGGCCATAGGGGCATTCTTGCCCGATGGCCCCGCTACGGTGGGCGCTGTGCCGGACCTCGATGTGTGCGGGATCGGGTCCGCGCTCGTGGACGTGCTCGTCGAGGCGTCGGTCGCCGAGGTCGTGGCGTGCGGCCTGGTGAAGGGCTCGATGCAGCTCATGGACCTCGAGTCGGCCGAGGTGGTCCACGCCCGGGCGCCCGGTGGCGTCGAGCGGTCGGGCGGGTCGGTCGCCAACACGGTGGCCGGGCTGGCGTCGCTCGGGGCGCGGGCCGGGTTCATCGGGAAGGTGGCCGACGACCGGTTCGGGCGGGTGTTCGGGGCGGGGCTCACCGAGCTCGGCGTGGCGTTCGGCCGGGCGAACGGCGTGGGCGCGACGGGCCGGTGCCTGATCCTCGTCACCCCCGATGCGGACCGCACCATGTGCACCACGCTCGGGGTCGCCGCGACCCTCGGCCCCGACGACCTCGACGAGGCCCTGATCCAGCGGGCGGCGGTGACGTACCTCGAGGGCTACCTGTGGGACGAGCCGCAGGCCAAAGACGCCTTCCGGAAGGCGATCGCCGTGGCGCATGCGGGCGGGGGGCGGGTGGCGATGTCGATGTCGGACCCGTTCTGCGTGGACCGCCACCGGGCCGAGTTCGCCGCCCTAGCGGCGCGGGACCTCGACATCCTGCTCGGCAACGACGCCGAGCTGTGCTCGCTGATGGAGGTCGACGACCTGGCCGAGGCCTGCCGGCGGGTGCGCCGGCCGGGGCTGATCGTGAGCGTCACGCGCGGCGCGCTCGGGGCGTGGGCGTTCGAGGGCACCGACGGCCCGATCGTCGAGGTACCCGTCGAGGGCTCGCCGCGTGTGGTCGACACGACGGGGGCCGGCGACCTGTTCGCCGCCGGGTTCCTCTTCGCGTTATGCCGGGGGTCCGAACTTCAGGCCTGCGCCCGCCTCGGCAACCTCACGGCCGCCGAGGTCATCTCGCACGTCGGCGCACGGCCCGAGCACGACCTCGCCGCCATCGCCGCCACGGTCCTCGAGGGCGTGGAGGCGCGCTGACCGGGTGAGCACCTCGACGTCCGC
>Ga0070741_10009861_pt1 | contig 18301 bp, 18 predicted proteins | sample Coa_R1_4_FD_66440 | JGI IMG/M metagenome (GOLD analysis project Ga0070741, IMG submission 66440) | Surface soil microbial communities from Centralia Pennsylvania, which are recovering from an underground coalmine fire - Coalmine... | ecosystem: Environmental > Terrestrial > Soil > Unclassified ...
AACGTGCGCGAGACCCTCTCCATCGTGGACCGCGCGTATTTGATTTACGACGGACGCGTGGAGAGCGAAGGCACAAAAGATTTCCTCATCAACGATCCCATCAGCCGGCAGCTCTATCTAGGCGAACGGTTCAAGATGTAGGTTCGAATGACGAATGATGGCGCGCTAACCAAACGTTCGGAAGTTTCGTTCGTCCTGGCGTTTTGCGCTGTCGCAATTCCGCTGGTCGGTTTCGCGCAACAAACGCCGGTTCCGGCAAACGCCAGCGCCCAGGAGACGGCGATGCGGCGCGCAGAAATTCAGAAGGTCGAAGGCTTGCTCGGAAAAATAGCTGACCGCGACGCGGCGTTGTTTTTTCTCGCAAGACGGTATGCGCAGGTGGGCGATTTGAATAAGGCGCTTTCGTTATTGAAAGAGTGCGTTCGCTAGGGATTTGACCCTGGGGACTTGCCGCAGTTCGAGCCGTTGCGCTCCAACCTGGAATTCCAGGCGCTCGTCGAACAGGTTCGCCGCCGTTACCCGTCCGTGCACCACGCGCGCGTGGCATTCACGGTCTCGGAAAGTGACCTGTTTCCCGAAGGACTGGCTGCCGATCCGGAATGGCGCGCATTCTACATGGGCAGCGTGAAACAAGAGATCATCAAGATTACTCAAGACGGCAAAGTTTCAGACTTCGCAAAGCCGGGCGCTTATCGATTTCCGGAACTGGGCGGGATCAGAGTGGACCCCAAAAATCATGAACTGTGGGTGGCAAGCGCCGACGAACACAATTCCGAACTGCTGCACTTCGATTCCAGCGGCAAACTTCTTGAGCATTTCGCGCCGCCGAAGAGCGGCGCGCATGTTCTGAACGATCTTGTTCTCCTCGGCACGAGCGAACTTTACGTAACCGACACATTGGCTAACGAGGTGTATCGATTCGACCGCGGGAAACGCACGTTCGCCCCCGTCGCGTTTCACCGGCCGTTGCTTTATCCAAACGGCATCGCGTTGTCGGACAACGGCAGATGGCTCTAGGTCGGCGATATTCTCGGCGTAATCCAGTTTGATCTCGATACCCATCAATCGCGCGAAGTCGCCCCGGGTGAACACAACACGCTGGCTGGAATCGACGGACTCTATTGGCACGAAGGAAGCCTGATCGGGGTGCAGTACGGCAGCGGACCTTATCGCGTCGCGCGCTGGCGGCTCTCACCCGACGGACTGAAGGTCGTTTCTATCGATGTTTTCGAGTATCGCACGCCGCTGATCAGCTTCCCCACAACTGGCGCCATTATGGCTGGAAACTTTTATTTCATCGCCAACACCGGGATTGCCAATTACAAGGATGGTAAAGTGGTCGATCCGGCAAAGCTCGAGCCTATTCACATTGCTGTGGTTCCTTTGAATTGATTCTGCCCGGGAAGGGAAGACGTGCATGCAGTGACGCACACAACGACAAGCAAAAGCGCGCATCAGAATTCGACGAACCTTTTGCTGTCGGTTGATCGGAAATAAAAATGCGGTAAGCTGTCGTTAAGGCAATGGAGTTTGCCGTCTCCCGCGAGTGCGGGGGTAAATCGCGTAAGCTGATGACTCCTTCCAGGCGGAAGGAGTTTTTTTATGCCCAACAGCAGCCCGCTTTGTTAGCGCGTTCCAATGAGCGCGCTTCCCCCCCGGCTCGCCGCAGCCTTGGCGTAGGCGGCCAACCGCCACCGGGCAAATGGAAAGGGTCCTCCCTGATTGCACAGCTGGATGAAGAAAATCTATGTTTGAAAATATCTGGTTCATAGCCTCCATCTGGATGGGCTTGGCGCTCATTGCCAGCCTGGTCTCGATTCGCATCGGAATCTCGGTGGCGCTGATTGAAATTCTCGTCGGTGTGATCGCCGGGAATCTCGCCGTTGGATTGGAAGGCGGGACGCTGCATATCGGCATTTCCGGGGCAGGCGCCAGCGCCGGGCATTTGCATCACATCCTGCAATCAACTGAATGGACAAACTTCCTGGCGTTGCTCGGCAGCGGCGTACTCACATTTCTTGCCGGCGCGGAAATCGATCCCGTTTCGTTGAAAGCCAATTGGCGTGCAAGCGTGCTGATCGGCATGCTTTCATTTGCCGTTCCATTTGTCGTGGTCTGGCTCTCTGCCCAGTTCGGTTTTGGCTGGTCTCTGCATCAGGCGCAAATCGCGGGCATCGCGCTTTCCACCACATCGGTGGCGGTCGTCTATGCAGTGATGATCGAAGGCGGTTTCAGCGACACCGCCATGGGAAAAATGATTCTGACTGCCTGCTTTGTCACTGATTTGGGAACGGTGCTCGCGCTGGGAACACTGTTCGCCAACTATGATCTGCGCCTTTTGCTGTTTGTCGTCGTCACCGGGATCGTTCTCTGGTTCGCGCCGCGCTGGACGCAATCGATCATCAGCCGCCTGGGCGCGACGCAGGTGAGCGAACCTGAAGTGAAATTTATTTTGTTCGTCCTCTTTTTTCTTGGCGGCCTCGCTACCGCGGCCAAGAGCGAAGCCGTTCTGCCGGCTTATCTGCTTGGTCTTGTTGTTGCAGGCGTATTTCTTCGCGACAAGACCCTTGTTCGTCGCATGCGCAGCATCGCTTTTGCCGTCTTCACGCCGTTTTATTTTATCAAGGCCGGGCTGTACGTCTCGCTGCCGGCGCTTTGGACTTCGCTCCTGGTGATCGGCGTGTTGTTGGCTTTAAAGATGGTGACCAAAATCGTTGGTATCTTTCCTCTCGCTCGAATGAACTACATGAAGGTCAAGGAAGCGAGCTACACCACGTTGCTCATGGCTACCGGTCTGACATTTGGAACAATTTCCTCCCTGTACGGTCTGCAAAATGGGATCATCGACCAGAACCAATACACGATTCTTGTCAGCGTCGTCATTCTGAGCGCGTTTGTGCCAACCTTGATCGCCCAAAAATTTTTCCAGCCAACCGTGGAGATGATGCACGCGTGGGGCCATCTCTATCGAAGGCGCCTGGGGACGCTTTCGGTGGAAGATGTCGATGGGGAAACTGAAGGAGAGGTTGAAAAGATAGCGGCTGATTACGCAGTGGAAAGTCAATCTGCGCGGACGTGAATGCGACGCAACAGAGTGTTCACAGCGCCCTGGCAGGGGTTCAGCGCGATCCCGATATCGCAGCTCCGAGGTTGGCGCAGCTTCTGGATGAAGCCGCAACCTGCACCCAAAGTCCGTCCACAAGTCAGGCAAAGCTTCTCCAGCGCCTCAATTCATTACGCGAAAGGCTGGCGACCGAGCGGTTTCAACTTGCCGTACTGGGTCAATTCAAACGGGGTAAAAGCACTGTGCTTAATGCGCTACTGGGACAATCAGTGTTGCCGATTGGGGTGGTGCCTGTTACGGCGATTCCAACATTTTTGGAACCGGCGGCCACGCCAGGGATTCGCGTCGCCCACGCTTCGGGTGAAGTGGAGGAATTTAAGCCGGAGACGACGGAAGCCATGCGTCAGACGCTTACCACATTTGTCAGTGAAGAACAGAACCCGCGCAACGCGCTGAATGTATCGCGTGTCGATGTGTTTTTGCCTGCGGAATTGCTTGAGCGCGGTGTGGTGCTCATCGACACGCCGGGAGTTGGTTCCACTTTGAGTTACCAAACCACCGCCGCCGATGCGGTGTTGCCGGAATGCGATGCGGCGCTGTTTGTGGTTTCGGCGGACCCGCCAATTACAGAAATCGAGATCGAATACCTTGCGCGGATCCGAGAGACCGTGGCACGACTCATGGTGGTCTTGAACAAGATCGACCTGATCGAGCCGCAGGAACGCAAGAAAGCGGCAACCTTTCTGCACAATGCGCTGGTGGACCATGGCCTTGATCCGTCCACCCCGATCTTCACTGTGTCCGCGCGCGACGCTCTTCGAGCAAAGGAATCCCGCGACCCCCGGGCATTCGCAGCCAGCGGATTTGCGGACTTGGAGAAATACCTGGTCCAATTCCTTGCGAATGAAAAACGCCAGACGCTTAACGCAGCGGTGGCGCAAAAGGCAGCAGGACTGGTCGCGCAACTAGAACTCGAGACCGAGATCGCACTGAAATCGCTGCGGCTGCCGGTGGAAGATCTGGAGCAGCGCATGGCCACCTTCGATGAAGCGGCCAAACAATTCGAGGTGGAACGCCGCACGGCCAATGATCTGCTGGCCGGCGACCGCCACCGCGCGTTGCAGGAACTGGAGACGGAGGCGGAAGCGCTGCGAGACAAGGCTCGCGCAGTCCTGCGACGCGGGTTGGATGAAGCGCTGGCTGCCGGCGACGATTCCAGTCGCGCAAGAGAGCGGCTTTCAGTGAAAGTTGTTCCATTCTTCGAGGATGCGTTGCGGAATGTGGTGCACCGCGTGGGCGCGCGGCTGGAAGAAGTTTTTCGCGTTCATCAGCGCCGCGCAGACGAGTTGATCACGCTGGTGAGGCAAACAGCGGCCAATCTTTTGGAAATCCCGTTTCACGCGCCGGAGAGCAGCGAAGCGTTTGAAGCCAGACGCGAACCGTTTTGGGTAACTGCGGCCCGCACGTCGGAGCTGAATCCGATTCGGCCGGATGCGTTCGATGCGGTGTTGCCTGAGGCGATGCGCAGGAAAAGAATGCGCAAGCGCCTGCTCGAAGAAATTGAAGCGGTTGTGATTCGCAATGTCGAAAACTTGCGCTGGGCCACCCGGCAGAATCTGGAGGACACCTTTCGCCGTTTTGGCGCTGAGTTGGATGAACGATTGGCCCTGAGTTTGGACGCGACGCGTGGCGCAATGAAAAAGGCTTTGGAGCAGCGGAAACAACACGCCGAACAAGTGGATTGCGATATTGAGAGCAGCCAGCGAACGTTAGCGAAGTTGACCGAGATCGAGCAGGCGCTGCTGGCACGTCGCGCAAATGGAGTAGTGGAGTGATGGAGTAGTGGAATGAATGTTGCGTCGCTCCGGCACTCCAATACTCCAGCACTCCGTTGCCTTATGCGATGACCACGTTTTATTGTCCAAACTGCTGGGCCGAGGTCCCAGAAAGCGCGACCACTTGTCCGCATTGTCACACTGACATTTCAGAGCGGATTTCGCAGGCGCATTATACGGACAAACTCATCGCCGCGCTGCGTCACAAGGAACCAACCACGCCCGTGCGCGCTGCCTGGATTTTGGGTGAGCGCCGCGAAGAAAAAGCCGTGCCAGCGCTAACCAAAATCGTGAGGAAAGCGAAGGACGCATTCCTCGTCGAGAGCGCGGTCGAGGCGCTTGGCAAAATTGGGGGCGACAGTGCGATTGCGGCCGTGCGCGACGCGACCCAGCATTCAAGTGTGCGCGTGCGTGTTAAGGCTCGCAAGGTCTTGCAACAGATTGAATCGGAGAAGTCGCCTCAGGCGACCATTGGCTGAGGAGGAAATGACAAAATGAACATCCGAAGACTCGCATTAGACGTAGATAAGGCGCGCGAGCGCCCCGATCTGATCACACTGGCGGCGGCGATCGAAGCGGTGCAAGGAGTAGAAGGCGTCAATATCACCGTTAGCGGAATCGACATGGAAACAGTGGGGACACAGATCACAGTGGAAGGTGAAAACATTGATTTCGAAGCGCTAAGGAAGGCAATCGAAAACACGGGCGCTGTTGTCAACAGCATCGATCAGATCGTCGCCGGTAAGCGCACCATCGAGTGGGTAAAACGGGCGCGTTAAAATGGCCGCTTCCTCATCGCGGGGCGATTATGGTTTCGCACTGGTTATTGGTCTGGTGGATGGGATTCTGACGGCGCTGATTCTTGCTGCCGGTAAAGTTGCAGGGGCTGGAGAGTCGATCTATTTGTCCGACCTTTTGCGGGTCGCGGTAGTAGCATCCGTTTCCGCGGCATTCACTTTTTTTGTCGCTCAGTATTCTCGTTTCCGGCACGAACTGGTGCACGCCGAAAGACATCTCACCCTGGGTTCGCGCGGACCGCTGGTAAAAACGCAACTCGGGCGGGCCGTTTTACTCGAATCGGTTGCTGGCAGTTTTGTTTCTGGCGGATGCAGTTTTGTGGGTGCAGTTCTGCCGCTTCTTTTTGCGATGATTCGCCCCGGCGCGACCTCGGTCTCGCTTGGAGCGCCGATCGTCGCGCTGGGAGTGCTCGGTGGATTTTTGGGTCGCTCCGTTTATGGCAACGTGCTTCTGTGGGCAATCGGCCTGATGAGCGTAGGAGTCGTTCTTACCTACATCGGCATTGAGGTCCACATCATGTGAGCGAGCAATCTCTGATCCCTGTCTGATCAGTCCGTCAGCCCAGCGCAAGCCGGAGAGTTTCAACGGCGCGCCGGAATTCGAGCTTCGCTCTTGCGCAGGCGATTAGCGCCACGGAACTTGCGCGGAATTACAATCTGGCCTTTCACCGTGAATGTAATGGTCTCTGTATCCGGCAATGGATTCAAATCCTCACCGATAAACCTCGCGGCGGTGCCGGACACGATTGCCGCGCACTTCGCGACGCGTGTCCGCAATCTCATAAACGATACGGTAGTTGCCCACTCGGATGCGCCAGTCGTTCTTGCTGCTGGTGAGTTTGCGACAGCCGGGTGGCCGCGGATTCTTCGCGAGCGCTTGGAGCGCCGCGATAACGCGGTCATGAATTGGGGATGAGACTCTGTCGAGATCTTTTTCTGCAGCGCGCTCAAGCAGGACGCGGTAAATCGCTGGTCACTTGCGTCCGCGATGTCGTCAGCGTCCTCCAGGCGCTCGAGCAGTTCTTCGTAGTCCGTAGTCCTTAATCGAGAGAATAACCGAGACAGGCTTTCCCTTTCGTGTCACGATTTCGGGTTCAGGCAATGTCGCTTTCATCGATTCTCGATCTTGATCTTTAACACAAAAGCTCCGCTTCAGCGAGAGGGCGAAACGATATGACCGAGGCGGGCGCCCATTACTTTAGATAGCCCCGAAAAGTTTTTGGGATCAACCGTTCAAGACGGCGCGTAGCATCCGTGGATCGCGCTTCACGCCGCGTTCATTTCGCCGGTTACTTCGGTGGATCGGCAGCGCAGCGGATGCCAGTGAGCAGAATGTTTGTGAACGCTGGCGTGTTGGCGCGGCGCATGGCGCAACGGAATTCGAGCTTGTTTTTGCGCAGGCAATTGCCGCCGCGGATGACGCGCCCCATTCCGGCGCGCGGCAATGCGAGATTTCCCGCAGCGTAACGCTTGTAAACGTCTGGCTGATACCAGTCGGCGCACCATTCCTCGACGTTGCCGGCCATTTGGAAAATGCCGTAGGGCGAGCAGCCGTTTTCGAAAACGTCCACGGGCGAAGTGGTTTCCGTTTCATCGTGGCTGCCCCACCAGCAAAGCCGGTCTGGGTCCCATTCATCGCCCCAGGGGAAAATGCGTCCGTCGATTCCGCGCGCTGCTTTCTCCCACTCAATTTCTGCCGGCAGCCGCAGCCCGGCCCATTTGCAATACGCTTCCGCGCCGAACCACGTGACGTTGACCACAGGATGCGTCTCAAATTCTGGCAGCGCGCGATAAGTCTCCGGCTTGTCCGGCGCGGCGACGATCCGATCGAGCCAGGACACCCAGTTTTGAAGTCGTTCAGGCGACGGTTGCGTTTCCGACAGAAACCGCGCGAACTGCGCGTTTGTCACTGTGAAAACGCTGAGGTAAAAACTGCCGATGTTGGCACGAAACTGCGGCGTCTCATGCAACAGCGGAAACTGCGGCCCGGCTTTGTCCATGCGTTTGGCCGCTTCGGTCTGTTCGACAGTTGAGCCGATGATGAATTCGCCTGCGGGAATCAGTCGCATCAGCGAACCATCTTTTTCGTTCGTCCACGTCTGACTCATCTGAGCGGCTTTATCGCTACAACGCTTCAACGTAATTCGTCCCCGCTTGATTTTGTTCGCCAACAATGGCTAGTTAAATAAGCAATGGAGTTTGCTCGCCCCGAGATCCTTCGGGGCAAAACGCCCCGTGTCCCAGCGGTGCTAATGACTCCTACCAAACCTGCAATTCAGTGTCTTGGTAGTGAAGTCAATGACAACTTTATCAGGGGATCCCTTCGGTTTGCTGCAGGGCGCGGAAGGGACTGTTGCCGGCGACCGCGCCCGAACACCTCCCGATGCGGTTCGCCACAAACACAGAGCTTCCATTGCCTTTCGCAGCATCCTGTTCGAACGATCTGCGGGCGGCACCGGGCGAGAAGCTGTTGAGGCGCCGGAGTTCTTTCGGGATCTGAGTCTGGATCAAATCGTGGACGCGATCACGGCGGGGCGCGACGAATACAATCTCAAGCCGTTTTTTTGCACGCCTCTGCGGGACCTGTCGGACATCGCGTATCGGCACGAAGTGATGCGCGATCTGGAAAACGACGCGCTTTTCAGAAGCATCCAGGCTTTTTCCAGCCAAATGCGCAGCGTCCGCGATTATTTATCGATCGCCGAGAAGGCCTCCGGCCAATACGAAAGAGATGGTTGGTTCCTTGAGGCAGTGGGGATGTACGGCGCTGCGGTTGAAAAACTCCTGCGCAACTTGCAGCAATTGAATCCGCGTTCGCGCGGCCTGCTCGCGTACCGGGGGTTTTTGAGCGGTTACGTGGCAAGCGCCGATTTCCGGGCACTTCTCGGAGAAGCACGAAAGCTCAAGAACGAGCTAGTAAACATCCGCTATGCTCTCCGGATCAGAGGCAACCGCGTCACCGTTTGCGAGTATAACGGCGAACCCGATTACAGCGCGACCATTGAAGAGGCATTCGCCAAATTTCAGCGCGGCGCGGTGAAAGACTACCGCGTTCAATTCAGGACTTCGGAAACCATGAATCACGTCGAAGGAATGATTCTGGAACGCGTGGCGCTGTTGCATCCTGAATTGTTTGCCGCGCTCGATGATTTCTGCGCCAGCAACCAAAACTTTGCAGACAAAACCATTTTGGATTTTGAACGCGAAGCGCAGTTCTACATCGCATGGCTGGAGTATGCCGAAAAGTTCAAGCGCGCGGGCTTGAAGTTTTGCTATCCGCAAATTTCCCGCGCGTCAAAAGCCATCAGCAGCAGGGAAAACTTTGATCTCGCGCTCGCGCAGAAGCTGCTCCGCGAAAACGCGCGACCCGTTTGCAACGATTTCGCGTTAAACGGCGCGGAGCGGATCCTTGTTGTGACCGGTCCGAACCAGGGCGGCAAAACAACTTTCGCCAGAACGTTCGGCCAGCTTCATTACCTGGCCAGCCTCGGTTGTCCCGTTCCTGGCGAACAGGCGCAGCTCTTCTTCTTTGACAAACTCTTCACTCATTTCGAGCGCGTGGAAGACATCACGAATCTGCGCGGCAAACTCGAGGACGACTTGTTGCGGATGCGCCGCATCCTCGGTGCAGCGACGCCGAACAGTCTCATCATCATCAATGAGATTTTCTCTTCCACAACATTGCAGGATGCGATCGAGCTGAGCCGAAAAATAATGGAGCGGGCCTCGGCGCTCGATGTGCTCGGCGTGTGTGTGACGTTCCTGGACGAGGTGGCTTCGCTGAATGAAAAAACGGTAAGCATGGTGGCTGGAGTTGTTCCCGAGAATCCGACGTTGCGCACTTACAAAATTGAACGCAGACCGGCCGACGGACTTTCCCACGCTCACGCGATCGCAGACAAATATTCTCTCACCTACACGCGGCTGAAGGCGCGTTTGCAACAGTGAAACCACACCTGATGTATCGCGATCGCGATTTCGATTTGCAGCGGCAATTACCCTGGAACCAGGAAGCGCTCACCCAGGATTTGGGGCTCAACACGTTGTTCAACGCCATGAGTGGCGGCGACGAATTCCTGGCCACCGTGGCCAGGCACGCCATCCTGCTGGGCCCACAGGAGGAATTGGAAACCGTTTTTTACCGACAAGCTGTTTTGAAAGACTGTCTGCGGAATTCCTCCATTGCCCGGCGCATTTACGACGTCGCCCTGGAAGCAATTGAGAACAAAAGGAAGGAATGGTTCCTGAGTTTTGCACGGCATCCCAGCGGGATTCTCTACGGCGCGGTGAAACTGATGGAGATGCTCATAAAATCGCTCGGCAAACTCCGATCAATCGCCGACGCGCACGCGCATGAATTCGAGTCGGAAGGGTTCAGAACGTTTTTCGCGCTGATCAAAAACGAATTGACCGATGAATACCTCGTCAGCGTCAAAGCGCATCTGAAGGAGTTGAAACTCGACAGGGGCATATTGGTCAGCGCCAGCTTGGGCAAGGGCACCCACGGCGCTAACTACGTGTTGCGCAAATCAGCCGACACAACGCCCCGGTGGATGGAATGGATGCCAGGGCATAGGCCGTCCGGACACACGTTTCACATCTCCGAGCGCGACGAGGCCGGAACGCGCGCGTTATCCGACATTCAGAGCCGCGCGCTGAATCTTGTGGCCAACGCGCTGGCCCAGTCTGTCGATCACGTGGTGAACTTTTTTAGCCTGCTTCAAGCGGAGCTGGCGTTTTATCTCGGCTGCGTCAATCTGCACCGGTGCCTGTCGGAAAAAGGAGGGCCGGTTTGTTTGCCTGTGCCTGCAGTGGCGGGAACGCGAAAGTTAAGCTGCGTTGAGCTGCGCGATGTTTCTCTTATTCTGACTTCCAAAAAAGAGGTCATCGGCAACGATCTGGAGGCCGATGACAAAGCGCTGTGCGTCATTACCGGCGCCAATCAAGGCGGTAAATCGGTGTTCCTGCGCAGCGTCGGCCTTGCGCAGCTCATGATGCAGGCCGGGATGTTTGTCGCGGCCAAATCTTATCGCGCGGATATGTGTCGTGCTCTCTTCACCCATTACAAGCGCGAAGAAGATGTCACGCTCCAGAGAGGCAAGTTCGAGGAAGAACTTCATCGCATGAGCGAGATCGTGGATGCGCTCACGCCCGATGCGTTGTTGTTGTTTAACGAGTCCTTTGCCGCCACCAATGAAAGAGAAGGCTCGGAGATCGCGCACCAAGTCGTTCACGCTTTGCACGAAGCGGGCACAAGAATCTTTTACGTGACGCATCTGTACGATTTCGCCCGCGGGTTATGGGAAGAGAACATTGGCAACGCGCTTTTTCTCCGCGCCGAACGCGAAGCCGACGGACGACGCACGTTCAAGATTCTGCCGGGCGAGCCGCTCCAAACCAGCTTCGGCGTGGATTTGTATGAGGAAATTTTCGCGGCGGGCCCTGCTGCCGAACGAGCCGCGCTCCAGCCGAGCGTGTGAGCGCGATCGAGCAGGCTCGGCTTAGTAAAGGAGCATAGGGGTGTTCGGCAGGATGCCGAACACCGCCCGCTGGAAGCAGGCGCTCCCGGGATGCGCTGCCACGCTTCAACGGGGGCGTATCGCGGCTTGATTTTGTTCACCAGCGGTGGCTTATTTTTGATGGCAATGGAGTTTGCCGAACTCCGGAGCAATCGGAGATAATCGCCCTGAGGCTAATGACTCCTATCAAACCAAAACCTGGGAGGATAGCGAGTCATGAAATTGCTGATTATCTCTGATGTCCACGCAAACTGGCCGGCTTTGCGAGCCGTGCTAAATGCCGAACCTGAAGTCCGCGATATTCTCTGTCTCGGCGATCTGGTTGATTACGGCCCGCAGCCGTTGCGCTGTGCTGAATGGGCGATCAATAACGTCCCCGTTGATCATCTCATTCAGGGAAACCACGACTGGGCTGTCGCTTTTGACAAGGAGCCGCGTTGTTCGGCCCCGTACCGGCGTTTGGCCCGCGTAACGCATGCACATTGTCTGCGCATTCTCAGCAAAGGTTTACGCAGTTTTCTCGCTGAGCTGTTGCCGAAGCGCGCTCTCACGCTCGACGGCGCGCGCTGTGTCGCCTGTCACGCGGTGCCGAGCAGTCCACGGTTTCGGTATCTGGCGATGGACACCGATGTGAAGAAGTGGCTGACCGAAATCGATGTGGCAGGTTATCCGGACTTTCTTTTCGTTGGGCATACTCATGTGGCGGGGAAACTGCGGCTCGGCAAAACGCAAATCGTAAATCCAGGCAGCGTCGGTCAACCGAAAGACGGCGATCCGCGCGCTGCCTATGGCATCTGGCAGGATGGCGAACTGATCCTGCGGCGTGCGGCGTACGACGTGGAGGAAACCGTGCGCGCCTACGCCACCCCTCCATTCCTGCCTGAGGACGTGGCCGCTCTCGCTCAAGTGCTGCGGACCGGCGGGAAGTTGCCGGACGAAGCTGCGGCGGAGGCGGTTTTATGAAGATCTATTTCGTCGAGCCGGAACTATCGGACATCCCGGTCTTCGAGGAAGCGCTGGGAGAACACGAGCTTTCGTTCGTGGAATACGATTCGGATGTGGAACCGGACTGCGAGATTCTGTCCGTTTACATTCACTCCAAAATCGACGGCGCGTTTCTTAATCAACATCCTCGGCTGAAGTTCATCACCACGCGCTCGGCTGGTTACGATCACATCGATGTGGCCGAGTGCGCGCGTCGCGGCGTCGCCGTGGCCAATGCTGCCGGCGCAGACGCGAACACGGTGGCGGAGCATACCTTTATGCTCATTCTCGCATTGGCTCGACGGCTCTACGAGGTGCGCGAAGCCAATAAGAAACCGGTCTTTCACTACGAAGCGCTGCGCGCTGTCGATCTAAAGGACAAAACGCTCGGCGTGATCGGCACCGGCCGGATCGGGCTGCATGTGGTCCACATCGCGCTGGCGTTTAGGATGAAGGTGATGGCCTACGAGCCGCATCGGCCGTCGCTCATGGCGGAAATTCTCGGAGTGCGCTACGTGTCCTTCGATGAATTGTTGCGCGAATCGCACGTCATCACGCTGCACGCGCCGCTGACCGACGAAACATTTCACATGCTGGACCGCGCCGCGTTCGCCAAGTGCCGCGACGGGGTCATCATCATTAACACCGCGCGCGGCGCTCTCATCGACACCGATAGCCTGGTGGAGGCGCTCGATTCCGGGCGCGTCGCTGGCGCCGGGCTCGACGTTCTGGAAGAGGAAAGCGTGATGCGTAAAGAGGCCGACAAGATTATCGCCGATCAGATTATTGATCGGCTGAAAAACCAATCGCCTTTCGACGAAGCGGCAATGAAAGATCCAAGCCGTTTGAAACAGTTCGAGGAGGTGATGCGCGATCAACGGCTCCTCAACCGGCCAGATGTGGTGTTTACCCCGCACGTGGCGTTCAACAGCGTGGAAGCAGTGGCGCGCATCAACGCAATCACAGCCGAAAACATCAGGGCTTTCTTAAAAGGCGAAGCCGTCAATCTGGTGCATGGCAGCGCGGCGCTCGTTCACGGAGCGGCGGCCGCGCTCGCAAAGCCGTTCGGCGTTTTTGGAAAGCGCCGCGCCTTGTGAATCAAAATGGAATCGGTCCTTGAAACAGCGATAGTGGCGCCTGTGACAAAACAGCGGGCTGCCACAAAAAAATCTGCGGCGCTGAAATTCGTGTTGCTCATCGGCGCGCTGAGTTTTTTTGCCGATTTTACCTATGAAGGGGCGCGCAGCATCCTCGGCCCGTATCTGGCGCTCTTGTCGGCGAGCGCCGTGGTGGTGGCGGTCGTCAGCGGGCTGGGCGAGTTGTTAGGCTACAGCCTGCGCCTTGTTTCCGGCGGCCTGGCGGATCGCACCGGCAAATTTTGGCCCATCACCATTTTTGGTTACTTCGTGCAATTGCTCTCCGTGCCGGCGCTGGCGCTGGCCGGCAACTGGCCAACAGCCGCCGCGTTGATCATTCTCGAACGCGCCGGCCGGGCCATGCGCAATCCGCCGCGGGACGTAATGCTTTCGCACGCGGGAAAACAACTCGGACTCGGCTGGGCCTTTGGCCTGAACGAAGCGCTGGACCAGTTCGGCGCGCTGTTTGGCCCACTTGCCGTGGCGGCGATTCTGGCCTGGCGCGGCGACTACCGCTTTGCGCTGGCGGCATTGCTCGGTCCGGCGATTGTTTGCCTCACGCTTCTGCTCATAGCGCGCTGGCTTTATCCGCGCCCGGAAGAAATGGAGAGCGAAGCGCCCAACATTCGCGCCAAAGGATTGCCGCGTGTTTTCTGGATTTATCTAGCAGGCGCAGCGCTGGTAGCAGCGGGCTACGCGGATTTCCCGCTGATTGCCTTTCATTTTCAAAAAACGTCCTCGGTGCCGCGAGACCTGGTGCCTGTCGCATATGCGATCGCGATGGGGGTGAGCGGCGCAGGCTCGCTTGGGTTCGGGCGATTGTTCGACCGGTTCGGAATCGGGATTCTGATTCCGCTGACGCTTGTCTCCGCATTGTTCGCTCCGCTTGTCTTTCTCGGCGGCATGTGGCCGGCGCTGTGGGGCGCGGCGCTGTGGGGCCTGGGAATGGGGGTGCACGAATCGATCATTCCCGCAGCGGTGGCGCCGATCGTGCCGCGCGAGCGGCGCGCATCAGCCTACGGACTGTTTACCGCCGGTTACGGACTGGCGTGGTTTCTGGGCAGCGCGCCGATGGGCTTGCTTTACCAGCAGTCTGTTATCGCGGTGATCATCTTTTGCGTCGCCCTCGAACTAGCGGCCATTCCAATTTTCTTCGTCGTTCAACGCCGGTACCGCCAGTTTGAGTACTAATGGACAAATCTGTGGACGCACGGGACACAACGGCAATGGCCAAACAGGATAATCTCGCGGCGGACTTGCGGACCCGCGGCTGCCCGGTCTGCAATCGTGTGATCAAAACTGCGCGAGATTTTTTCGCGCAATGGCAGTACGCGCTGTCGCGGGATGAAGCGGCGCAGCAAAAATTTGCGGCGGAACTTGGCTTTTGTCCGCGGCACATGTGGCAGTTGCACAGCATGTCGTCGCCTTGGGGAGAATCGTACGGACTCGCGGGGCTAACGGAAACAATTTCGGCACGGCTCGCGGAAGCGTGCGCCAGTGAGGAGCCCGCGCTCCAGCGCGGCCGGGCGGTTGGGGGACTCCAAAAGGATTCGCGGACGAGGTCGCTGTTGCCTGGAGGAAATGCCTGCCGCATTTGTGCGATGCTCGAGGAGGCGGAGGCCGATTACGTTAAAAAGCTGGCGGTTTTCATTTCCGACAGGAAAGGGGCGGAGATTTATGAACGTTCGCAAGGCGTTTGTCTGCGCCACCTGGCGCGCCTGCTTGCGCTGGTGTCGGACCCGGCCGGCGAGTTTCTGCTTAGGACTGCATCGAGTCGATTTGCGCAGCTCGCTCAGCAGATGCGCAGTTACGCGGCCAAGCGCGAGGCTGTGCGGCGGGACTTGATCAGCGCAGATGAGGAACACGCTCCGGTGCGCGCGCTGATTCACCTTGCCGGCGCAGAAGAATACAGCGGACCGTGAACAAGAGTTTCGCATTCCTCGGGCGAGCGCGGGAGATCGATCAGCTGCGCACTCTAGGCATGCTGCGCAAGCACGTGCTCATCGTCGGCGCAGCAGGCATCGGAAAAACCGCGCTTCTAACTCAGGTTCGCCAATCTTTTCCGATTTTAATCTGCGAAGATACATCGAATCTGCGCCGGATTTGCAACAGTTTGGAAGCACAGCTGGGATGGAGCCATCACAAGCTCAACGTCATCGAGCGCAAAAACCGGTTGCTCGCGCATTTGATCCGTCGGGACCAGCCGGTGGCGTTTGATCATGTAACGCGCACTTCCCTGCGCGTGGCCTGGTTCATAGCGTTTCTTGCCCAGAAAATTCCAGTCTGGATCGCGTGCCGCTCGGACGGGCCGCATGAGATCGGCCATGTTTGGGAGCATTTGTATAAATTCACACGGCTCGAGCTTGCGCCGTTTACAGTCCAGGAGACCGGCCAGCTCATTCTGCGGGCCATTGCAGAAGGAAACATTCAGCCTCAGGCCGCGGAGCATCTCGGTGAATTACATCGGATGAGCCAGGGGAATCCGCGCATTCTGGAAGAACTTTTAATGGAACTGGCCGCGCGCAGATACAAGATGGATGGAGCGCGCGGTCTGGAGCTGCTGGATCTGGACCGGCGCATCCACGCGATAACCCAAGGAGCAGCGGTTTCCCAGCCGCCGAGGGCGCGTGGCAAAGCGCCCTTCCTTGGACGCTAAGCATGAGTCAGGAAACACACGCACACGGCCTCAGCGAGCATCATCAGCGGCATGTGCGCACCACGTTTCAGTACATCGACAAACTGCTCTCGGAAGCCGAGCGCATCATGGCTGATGCCGGGTCGCCGTCGCCGTTCCGGATGCATGCAGACGATACCACGCCAGTCCAGCGCAAGGTCACGCATGATTACATTCTTCGAATTCGCGAAGCGATGCGGCGTGTGATGGAGGAGCTGAATATTCCGCCGTCCGAGCCACACTCGGGCGCGGTATGGGCCGCGGCGATTAACTTGCTGTACTGCTCGATCTCGCTCAACGAGCTGGCGCCGGAGCGCATGCGCGCCTACGGACCGCTCTCAGAAGAGGCTGTGGATCGAATAGACGCCATTCGCGCGGAGTTGGACGGGTTGGTGGGCAGGTTGCGAACCTATCTGGGCAAAGGCGCCGGTGGCGATCTGCAACAGCGCCTTCAACAACTGGGCAAAACCGGCGACGAGATTCGGTTGCTTGGCGAGATCGAAAGAATCATCACCGCCCACGGCCTCGTGGAGTTTCGCGGGACTTTGAGCATGCTGCTCGATCGCATGGAATCGGCAGCGTTTGAAATTGGCGTTTTTGGCCGAGTCAGTTCCGGCAAATCGTCGCTGCTCAATTACATTTTGCAAACCGACGTGTTGCCCATCGGCGTCACGCCGGTCACGGCCATCCCCACCCGCATCAGTCATGGGCCTGTGGCCGAAGCGGGCATTGAATTTGCCGAAGCGCAGTCGCAAATCATTCCGCTGTCGCAACTGCCGGAGTTCGCGACCGAACAGAAAAATCCAGGGAACAAAAAGCATGTCACGCGGATATTCGTGAAACTGCCTTCGGAACGCCTGGCGGAAGGCGTCACGTTTGTTGATACGCCTGGGCTGGGCTCGCTGGCCGTTGCCGGCGCGGAGGAAACGATTGCGTATCTGCCGCGTTGCGATCTTGGCATCGTTTTGATCGATGCGAGCGCCGGGCTGACTCCGGATGATCTGGTGGTGGTGCAGGCGTTGTATCAGGCAGGCGCAAATGCCATGGTGCTTATCAGCAAAGCCGATCTGTTCGGCGCGTCTGATCGCCAGCAAATGATTGCGTACGTAAAGTCCAAGCTGCGCGAACAGCTCCGGGTCGCCCCGCCGGTGCACGCCGTGAGCGTCGTCGGCGCGGACGCAGCGTTATGTGATCACTGGTTTGAAAGTGAACTGCGACCGTTCCTTGCTCGCCATCACGAACTGGCGATCGCTTCGCAAAAACGCAAGATCGGGGCGCTGCGCGAAGCGGTGATCGAAGCCTTGGAGCGGAGATTGCAGGAGGAAGAAGCTCCCGCGACGCCTGGCTCGCAGGAGCTCGCCCCTCCACAAGCAGCCACGGACGCACTGCGCAATGGCGAGCGGATTTTGGAACGCGCGCAGGGCGAAGCGTTTTTCTTGACCAAGAAGATTGCGAAGATGCAGCGGGCCATCATCGATGTGGCAGCAGAGCGAATCGCCACCGCATTGCTGCGAACGGATGAGGTGGATGCCGGCGCAATTTTTTCCGAAACACTGACCAGTCTTATTGCCGAACCTGTGGCCGCCACGCTGCGCGCCATTGAGGGAACACGGGAGACATTGGCAAAAGCAATGAACATCGTCGCCTCAGCTTCAGGCGGCGCTCCTGCTGAGGAACTACCGAAGCCGGCCGGGATGCCGACGCTGGACGCGCAGGAAATTTCGCAACAGATCGCGATCGAGAAGCCGCGCATAATTTCGTTGCTTGGCCAGAACGCGCTGGCGTGGCACGTCCGACGAACACTGGAAACCGAACACGATCGGGCGTTGCTGGAATTCCTGAGTCTTTACGCAAATCGACTGCGCCGTTGGATGGAGCAGAGCATCGGCGCGCTGCGCAGCGCGTTTCGCGCCTTTGCGGATATGCATCGCGCCCGCCTGGAAACGGCGCTGCCTGCTTTGAACGAAGCAGATGTGCAAAAGGATCTTCGCCTTCTGCGGGAATGGGAAAGCGGATGACCAATCCAAATGACGCCACCCGATGCAAATTGGAAATCGTGGCGCATTCACGCTAAGAGTTAAGCCTGATGGCGGAACAAACCGGCACGATACAAACCATCACTTCGCCGGCTGACCAGCAGAAGAGCATCCCGGTGGTCACCGTGGAAAGCTTTTACAATTCGCATGCAGAAAAACTGCAGATGAAACTGGAAGGGCCGCGGGTCGGCTTTCATCGCAAGATTCGCGAGCCTACCATCAATCGGCCGGGGCTGGCTCTTTCGGGTTTCTACAC
>Ga0070741_10009862_pt1 | contig 18299 bp, 12 predicted proteins | sample Coa_R1_4_FD_66440 | JGI IMG/M metagenome (GOLD analysis project Ga0070741, IMG submission 66440) | Surface soil microbial communities from Centralia Pennsylvania, which are recovering from an underground coalmine fire - Coalmine... | ecosystem: Environmental > Terrestrial > Soil > Unclassified ...
TCGGTGCTAGAATCGCGCGCCTTGCGTGGGGCGGTAGCTCAGCTGGGAGAGCGTCGCGTTCGCAATGCGAAGGTCGAGGGTTCGATCCCCTTCCGCTCCACCACCATCCCCTGGGGGTCCGTTCCGATCACATCGGTAACGGATTATTCCGGCCGTGGGTGTCAAGGTAGTTGTCGCCTAATCATGGATTGGGTACCTCGGAGACACCAGTCGGATTGAGCGTCACGGTGTGCACGGGCGTCCAGTTTCGGGTCGCGCCGGTCCATCGCTCGGGATTGCTCTGATGGGCCCTTTCATACAGACGCTGGCGTCGAGCCAGGATCTGCTTCTCTCGACCGAAGTGACGCTCATCCGGGGTCACGTATCGGATCGCACTGTGCCTGTAGGATTCGAACCCATGAAAAAATCCTTGCTCGGGTTCACTGCTGCATTTCTCGTATTCACATCCCTGCATTCAGCAGCTGCCGATAATCCTGTGCCGGAAATCTGGATGTTTGCTGGTCCCTATGTCGAGCATCCCGCTCCGGGATGGGAAGATGTGCGCAGGGATATGCGGAATGTATGGAATGTGGATGCGCCATGGAAAACCGTTTCCGGCGCTGTGAGTGTTATTCAATTTCCTCCGACGAGCGTTGATCGGGCAAGCGGTAGCGATTTGCGACAGGCCGTCAGCGATATCAAGCGGCGCAATATTACATTCGCTATTGGCACCGGCCTTTTGATCCGTTCGGATCGTTGTCGGGCCAAGACCGAAGCTTATGTGGATTTACGGGCACTAGAAGGCCTGCTCGATAAGCTTCGTCGCAACGGCGCCGATGTGAAGTACGTAACCATGGACGAACCCTTCTATTTTGGGCACAAGGATTCGAGCCCTACGGCCTGCCATGAATCCGCCCAGACACTCGCTTCGGCCCTCACTCAAGGCATTGCGGTTGTCAGAAAATACTTCCCCAATGCAAAAATCGGCACCGACGAAGTCGTTACGAAGGACCGCGCATGGGTTGATGAGCTTGTTGCATGGGTGGATACCTATCAGCAGATCACGGGGGAAAAGCTGGCCTATTTACATGCCGATGTGAGCTGGAAGCCGGAAGGCGTGCAGAACCTTGTGCCGCTCAGCAGAGCCTTGAAAGGGCGTGGCATTCCTTTCGGCATTACCTATGACGCCGCGGCCAAAGGTGATCAGCCATGGTTTGATCCAAATAGTGTATCCAACAGTGATATAGGATGGGTTCAGAACGCGGTCAGTCATTACACCGAAGTCGAATCCGATCTCGGCATTCATCCTGACCACGCGGTTCTTTCCACATGGGTTCATTATCCGACCCGTATGCTGCCGGAAACCGAACCGGGTACGTTCACCAATCTTGTCTATCAGTACGTTCAATGGCACAAGTGTGATGGTCCAAAGAGGTTTCGAGGACCGACATGCTCTTAACTCGAACTTATCTCAAAATCGCAGAGCCAACTCTGCGCGAGTAAATTCGGTGTGAACCATATGCGCTTGGCGGCGTGGTCGTAGACCAGACGCCGATCCCGCATCAGGTCGGTTCCAAGGATCATCACTCGCTCGCCGACCCCGGCGGAGTGGAACGCCGCCAGGTCCATGACCCGTGCGGTGACGTTCGTCATGGCGACGCCAGCGAAGTGGACCTCGCCGACTGGTCCGTCAGCCGAAACGGCCACCGTCGCTCACGGCCCCGAGCGTATGAATGAGAACGTCTATGAAGCTGGTGACGATGCGCGGCAACTTATGCTTGCGTAGAGCGATTACGTCGATGGTGGTATCCGTGAGGCTCGGATGATCCAGCGACACGGCGTGAAGCCAATTATAGGTGCTTTCGCGCAACATCGCCCGATAAGGCAGGATGGCGGCCCCCGCATCGCATCTGACGAAGTCGCGCAGCGCCTCGAAGCTATTGGAATTGACCACCGGTGTGATGTCCCGGGCCAAGCCGGCCTCCTGGATGGCCCGGTCGAATATCCGGCGGACGCCGAAGGTCACATCCGGAAGGGCAAGCGGTATGCCCTTGAGGTCTTGCAAGGCTGCCTTTCGCGCGCTTGCAAGAGGATGGGTCTTGGAGACGGCGAGAATGATCGGCTCCGGAACGCTGGTCAATGTCAGGACATCGGGCTGTGGCGGGCAGCAGAATGTAATGCCGACGTCGCACTCACCGCGCTGGACGTCTTCGACCACCTTTGGCGCAGGGACTATGGTGATCCGGAAGAGGACGGAGTCGAATTTCGCCCGAAAGTTCGCCACGGCATCGATCAATCCGCCGGACACGATGCTCTCCACCGTCTCCAGACGCACCATTTTGTGCCGGCTTCCGCGCGCATCGTTGAGATCCGCGCGCAGGCTGTCATAGTCCAGGACCACCGACCGCGCGTATTCAGCGACCATCGCGCCTGCATGAGTGAGAGCCACGCCGCTCGAGGTCCGCTGCAGCAGCGCTGTGCCGATCTGGTGCTCGAGCAGGGAGATCTTGCGGCTCACCGAGGACGGCGCTACTTCCAGTACCTCGGCCGCTTTACGGATGGACCCCGATTGCGCAACGGCGTGGAAGGCCCGCAGCTCGCTCGGAAACACCGGTGGCCCCATCGATGGCAGCCCGATGCCCGGGCAGGTACCGATGTTAATGAGCTTTTCGCTGCTTGGCCACCGACGCGGCGATTGCTGCAGCGGCGGCCGTAGGCTGATCCGTCGTCCCGGGGACGTCGAACTCAGGCTCAGCGTCACCCTCGAGATAGCGGTTCATCCACTTCACCACGTATTCACTGAGTACGGATGGATCGCGCGCATCGGCCACTTTCAAGAGACAGTGGCCGGCACCCTGTACGCGAATCAACGCCGTCGGCACTTTGAGGTACTGCAAGACCCTGAACATCTTCTCGCCGCCGGCCGACGGTGGCGTCCTGAAATCGTCGCTTGCGGTGATGAAAAGCGTCGGGGTCTTGATGTCTCTCCAGTAGGAGATCGCGGATTGGCTCATCTCCTCCGGAGTGGCCCAAGGCGCCAGATCGCCTACGGTTCGCGCGAGGTCGGGCTGATCCGAGAAAAACCAGTCCTGGCCGAAGTCCGCGATATCGCTTGCGGAGACCGCGGCTTTGAACAGATGTGTGTGAGTGATCGCCCAGTCGACCATGATCCCGCCGCCGGAACAGCCGGCGATGCCGATGTTCGTTGCATCGACATAGGAGTGCTTGGCGATCTCACGGACTCCCTGCATGACGTCCGCAAAATCGTACCCGGGCCAGTGATCGAGGAGTGCGCTCTCGAAACCCTGCCCATAGGACAGGCTTCCCCTGGGATTCATGTATAGAACGATGTAGCCGGCACCGGCAATCGCCTGCACGTCCGGCTCGTACCCGCTGTTGAACCACGAGTACGGACCTCCATGCACCCAGACGACCATTGGATATCTCTTGCCAGGATCGAAGGCGTAGGGTAGCTGCAGATAGCCATGAATCGTCTGGCCTCCAGGTCCCTCGAAGAAGATCTGCGTGGGCGCGGTGAGCGACAGCTCGTCGCGCAGTGCCCGGTTTTCCTCTGTCAGTTTCACCGGGTGTTGCCTGACCGAGATGTCGTAAAGCTCCGGTGGATCCGTGAACCCGGTCGCAATGGCGACGATCTTCCCGGACTGCGACGAGCCTGCAACTTCTCTCACCAGCCGCGGTCCGCTCCACCAGGGGCTGACCCGTCCCCTCCGGCGGTCGATCTCCACCAATGTCCCGTTGCCGTGGTCCAGCGAAAGGGCGAGCAGATCGTCGTTGCTGCGCCATACCAGCTGAGTCCCGAATCCATAGGGGCCGGACCCAACCGGCCGATCGTACCCAGAGGTCAGGTCTGTGGTTTTGCCTGACCGAAGGTCCATGATCATGACGTTGGGTTGGGCAACTATCTCCGGGAATCTGGGATCAGGCTGGACGAACGCGACGTAGCGGTGGTTGGGGCTGGGGACGAACTTCGAGGGGACCGGGCCGCCGCCGGGAGTGCCGAAGACGCGGATGAGCCTCGCCGGACCGCCCGCGACTGCGACGGCATGGAGACCGACTTTCCCGGTGCCACCGTAGTACGTGGGCCGCGGATCGGCGTATGTGAAGTACACCGTTTTCGAGTCCGCCGACCAAAAGGCGAAGGTGGCCGACTTGTCGCCATCGGTAAGGGCTCGAGCGGCGGCGGGCTTCAGTGTGCTCGATAGCGGCATTATCCACAGGCGGGGTCGGGTGTCGAAATTCCGGTAGCCGAGAAAATCCCGGTAATCGGCGCGCGTTACGATCCGAACATCGGGCGGTGTCTTGGCGCGCGCAGTCCCAACCGGGGTGGGAACCGTGAGCAAAATGCCGCGCGAGTCCGGTGCCCAGGAGAAATCGTCGACGCCGCCCGCAACGGCCGAGAGCGCTCTCGGCGGGCCGCCGTCGGCCGGCTCGGCGTACACTTGACTCACTCCGTGCTCGATGCGCAGAAACGCAATCAGACGTCCGTCAGGCGACCAGGCAGCGCGGCGATCGCCCGCGGCCTCGGTCAGCGGGCGAACGAGCCAGGGGGCATGAAGCTGCACGCGCCAGAGACGGCGATCCCGCTTACGCCCGCCGGGGCTGAGAGCATCAGTCATGAAGAGCGCCGCCCGTCCGTCAGGGGCGACCGCCGGGTCGCTCAACTTCGTGACGCGAACGACGTCGAGAGGCGCGGCGGGACGTTTTGCACCCACCACAGGACTGACGGCGGTGATCGCGACAGCCGCGGCCGTCGCGAGGGAAGCCACGGCCAAAGGACGTCGATATATCCGGTTCGTTTGCCGCTTAAGGGAATGCATGGGATCTATAGAGGCCGTAGTTCCGAGACGAGGGCTTCGAGATCGGATTCGGTGTTCCAGACGTTGGGCGATATCCGTAGGAATCGGCCCCTCGCACTGACATGAATCGAGCGGGCCGCGAGAAGCCGCGCGACCCGCCGCGGGTCTGACCGGCTCATGCCGGTGAAATGGCAAGGTGTTGCCGTGCGGAGGACCTGATCGGGGAACTCGCGCCGCAGCCTGGCGACGATCGCCGCATTGTGCTCCAGAATACGGTCGGGCCCGATTTTGCGCACGAGGTTGGCTCCCGCCAGGGCCATTCGCAGCGTCAATGGATTGTGAAGCCCGGAGGCTTCGAATCGTTGCATGCCGTCCGCTGGCTGCGGCGGGAGTTGTATCGTACCGTCCTCGTCGAACATGCTCACGCCGTTGCCCGCATAGCTGATCCAGGAGTGCTCGAAAGGCGCCAGCGCGCGAAGCGGCGGAGCCAGGTAGAAGTAGGCGACGCCGATCGGACCCAACAGCCATTTGTAGCCTGAGAACGTGACCGCATCCGCCTGCGAGGCCGGAATGTCGAAGGGCCTTCCGCCGACGCTCTGGGTTGCATCCACGATCAGGAGCGCGCCGAGCTCCCTGGCACTCCTCGCGACCTCGTCCAGTTCGATGGGCCTGCCGTCGATCCAATGAGCCTGCGGTATGTTGACAACCTTCACCGCAGGGCTCAGCTGCGTGAGGATTGCCTCCGTGAGATCAGGAATCGAGGTGCTCACCAGACGGACGGTGGCGCCCGCCAGGCGGCACGCTGCATACCATGGCAACGCCGACGCGGGGTGCTCCGTGTCGAGCAGAAGTACTTCATCGCCGGGTCTCAGCCGCACCAACCCTCGTATGAGCGCCATGCCATAGCTTGCCGACGGAACGAGCGCCAGGTCATCCGCCCGGAGGCCAACGAGTCGAGCCACTGTATCCGCCAGTTCCGTGCGAAGCTGCTCCGCGTGCTCCGGTGCCAAGGGGCCATCAAAAGCGGTTGGGCTCTGTGCCGCTGCCGCTGCGGCCTCGAGCGGCGTCAGGCTCTTGTAAGCGCAGTCGAAGTATATGCAGCCTTCCGGAAGGACGAAGTGCGCACGAGCATCCACGAGAGGATTCAACATGACGGGTCACGTTGCCGCGCGAGCGATGAGCGCGCGCCGGATGTAATAGATCGGCACGCCCGCCGCGATCACGAGCAGGGAAATGACGGTGTCGTGGGGATCCTCATACAGCGAGCTGTAGAGCATGCCCAGCGAAATGGCGACGAAAAGCGCGGGTACCACCGGATAGCCCCAGGTCCGGTAGGGGCGGGGAAGGTCCGGCCGCGTACGCCTGAGGACATACACGCCGGCGACGGTGAGCATGTAGAAAGGCCACAGCCCGAGAATGACGCGGTCGGCGAGCTGGGCGAAATCGCTCTGCAGGACATAGGTCACGCCGAGCCCCGTCGTGATCCAGATCGCCACGGACGGACTGCGAAACCGGGGCGAAATGGTGGCCATGGTGCGGAACAGCAGGCCGCGATCGCCGAGGGCGAAGAGCACCCGTGAGCCGGTCATGAGAGTAGCGTGCAAGGCGCTCAACGTCGATAAGAGCACCACCGTCGCTACGACGGTCGCTCCCGCGCCCCGGAACATGGGGATGCGCGTGGCGACCGTGGTGGCGACCAGAGGAGAGCGTGCGAGCAGCGATTCCGGCAGCGCATGCCAGAAGCCGAAGTTGACCAGCAGATACACCAGCATCACGCAGCAGGTACCGAGAACCAGGGCGAGGGGCAGGGTGCGCTGTGGATTGGCGATCTCCCCGCCCATGAAACACACATCGGCCCAGCCGTCGTAGGTGTACATGATCGGCACCAACGCAGTGGCCATCACCGACAGACGTCCGCCATCGGACCAGAAGTCCTGATGGTGCGGAACGCCAGGCGATGAGATGGTAAATGCCAGCAGGCCTAATGCGAGCACGGCCACGTACTTGGCGAGAGTCGCGGGCGCCAGCACCGCCAGGGCGCCGCGGACTCCCGTATAGTTTATCGTGCCGATCATGAGGATTGCGGCCGCGGCGACCCCGTGTACCTGCGCCCTGGTCAGTGGGACGAAGTAGCCGAGATATTCAGCGAAGATCATGGCGGTGGCCCCGAGGGCCGACGCCCGGAGCACCGCGAGCTCAGTCCAGCCGAACACGAACGCAGGCGCGGGGCCGTAGCACTCCAGCAGATACGCAAATATGCCACCTGAGCGGGGTAGTGCGGCGGCGAGCTCTGCCATCGAAAGCGCGCCCAGCAGGACCACGACGCCACCGACGAACCAACAGGCCAGCGCGGGTCCCGGAGACTGAACGAGCCCGGCAACCGTGGCCGGGACTCTGAAGATGCCGCTGCCTATCGTGATGCCGACCAGAACGGTCACTGCGCTCCAGAGGCTGACGGTGCGCGGCAGGCGCTCACCCCAGCGGTCCGCTTCCTGCGGCAGCTCATCGGGAATGCTCATGATGCACTCATCAGAGTGCCCGCTGGAGCTTTGCGGGCGCCGATTCGCGAGTAAACAGCATGGCAAGCAGACCGACGACCGCCGAGACTTCCCCGAGAATGGCCGGCGCGAGCGGACTGCCGGTCGCCGAGATCAGCCACGCCACCACGAACTGCGTGCAGCTCCCGAATATCGTCACCGCGAGCGCGTAAAGCAGCCCGATGGAGCCGGCCCGGCGCTGCGGCGGCAATGATTCCGATATGTGGGTCGTAATTGCCGTGCCGACGAGACCGGATGAGCCCACCAGCGCTACCACGCCACCGTACAGCACAACGACACTGTGGACGTGAATCATCATCCAGAATGCGGGAATGAAGATGACGCAGAGCAGCAGGCTGGGCACGATCATCATCGGCCGCCGCCCGATCCTGTCCGATAGAGCGCCGCCCAGGATGCTGAACACGATCGTCGCTGCGTTCGATGCCACCGCCGTTCCGAACCCGACCGTCGATGATCTGTGAAGGGTGACAATGGTGTAAGTCGTGAGGTACAGCTCGATGTATGCCGCGACGGTGGACGCGGCAAGCATCACGAATCCCAAGCTCACGATGCGAAGGAACCCGGCTTGGGGCTGGAGCATCGCGGCGGCTTTCCTACTCGCGTCGCGCGCCCGCTCCAGGCTCTCAGAGAGTCTGCTGCGCAGCATCGTCCCGAAAGGAACGATCAACACGCCGAGCATCAGCGCGATCCGCCATCCGTAATTTCCGAACGCGTGTTGGCTCAAGAGCGCCGACAGGGCGATTCCCACGAGCGCGGCCAGTCCCGCACCAAGTGCCTGACTGGCGTATTGCATGGAGGCGTAGATGCCGCGCTGCGACTCAGGAGCCGCCTCGATCAAATAGGCCGTGGACGGGCCGACTTCACCTCCTACGGCGAAGCCCTGTAACAGCCGGAAGAACACCAGCAGAGCCTGTGCCGCGACACCGATCGATGCGTACGATGGAGTGAGCGCCAGCCCGGCGTCGGCAAGGCCGATCAGGGAGAACGAGAGGATCAGTGCCGGCTTGCGTCCGGCCCGGTCGCCGATCATTCCAAACACCAGCGCTCCTAGCGGACGGGCCAGGAACCCCACCCCGAACGCCGCGAGAGAGGCGAGAAGACTGACGGTGGCGCTGCGGGACGGGAAGAAGACCTGCCCGATGTACACCGCGTAGTAGGCGTAGATGAGAAAGTCGTAGAACTCGAGCGCATTGCCGATCACCACGGCCCCGACCTGGGGAATCGAAGGTGTGACTGCGCGGCTGCCGTCGCTGACCGGCGCCTGTTGTATGTTCGAGGACATTCCGGTCAGATGGGTTCCGGGGATTTTGCCTCGGTATCGCTACGCGAATTGTATCAAGCGTGCGCCATTTTGCAGGGCCGCGATGACGCTCGCCGCAACGTTGGCCGAAGTCTTCGGGTTGCTGGAGGGGTTACTCGACATGGTCAGCGTCAATGTCGATGAGTGGCTGACGGCCTCGAGCGTGCCGGTATTGCGCGTGGCGCTCGGATCCGCGATCAGCTCGACCTCGGTTCTCTCGAAGCCGATGCCGGCCAGGGCCACCGCGGCGGCCAGATTCGCGTTCTTCGGAAACAGGCGGGCCGCATCGCGGGCGTTTCCCTGAAAAATTATGGTCCGCTCCGTCATGTGATCGAGACGGTGGCTCGCGGATGCGACCGTTCCCCTCCATGCGTTGCTGGGCTTGGTCGAGGTATATTTGACGGATCGGAGACCGTCGCAGCGCATGGTGAGGAGTCCATCGAATCCGGCGAGCGCGCCTGCAGGGATGAGCACGCGGCCGTGTCCCGCGGCCGCCGCCTCTTCGAGGCGGCCACGCAGTGCATCGGGAGCGAGGCTGCCAACCGATAGCAGGTAGAGTGAGCAGCCGGCGCGCAGGATTTCGGCGCCGTGGGATTCTACCGTGGCCTGTCCGGCCGCCTCGATCACACAGTCGAGCCCGGCCGCCAGCAGGTCGCTGATGGAGTCGGATATCATCACTTCGGGGGCCAGCCTGGCGCGCGCCGCCTGCAACTGCGCCGTCCGGACGCACACGCCGGCGAGAGTGAAGCGTTCCGGGGACAGTGCGTTCCACAAATCGACTATCGAGCGACCGATTGCGCCCCAGCCGACCAATCCGACTCTTACCATACGTGATCCGTTCCCAGGCTCACCCCCACGGAGTGACAGAGGTTAGCGAAACGGCGGGTCGTGGGTAGAGCGAGCTATGCGCCACGCTGTTGCGTGAGTGGCAACGCTCGCGGCCGGAAGGTCAAGGCCGTTGCGCATTCTGCAACGCGGCCATCGCAACTACGCCCTAGCTGCATTCGGCCGCCGTCGGCTAGATTCGAATCGCTGAATCACCGCAAACAGCTGCACACAAGATTGTATGCGAGTCGCGGAGAGGGGCCATGCATAGTATGAGCGCTCTGAATCGCCTGATGGTGTCAACGATCCTGGGCGCACTGGCGCTGGGGGCCGCCGTGGCGGGCGCCCAGGAGCAAAATTCTTCGAGCCCGTCCCCGGTGTTGACCGAAGTGGTGGTCACCGGATCGCGCATTCCGCAGCCCAACACGGAGGCGATCAGCCCCATTCAAACCGTCGGCCAGCAGGAGTTCAAGCTGCAGGGAACGGTGGACGTCGAGACGCTTCTCAACAATCTACCGGCCGTGTCGCCGGCTGACACGCAGTTTAGCAATGGCAACGCACAGACCGGAATCGCCACGGTCGATCTGCGCGGCTTCGGAGCGAGCCGGACCCTCGTCCTGGTGGACGGTCGACGCATGCCGCCCGGCGATGCGCAGGAGCCGGTCGCCGACCTCAACCTCATTCCCTCCGCCCTGATCGACAGGGTGGACGTCCTCACGGGGGGTGCGGCCTCCATCTACGGATCCGACGCGATCGCCGGAGTGGTGAACTTCGTCATGAAGCACGACTTTCAAGGCGTGCAGGTCGACGCCCAGTACGGATTTGCGCAGCATGACAACGACAACGCCGCGGCTGACAGTGTCTTGATGGACGCGGGCCTGACGCCGCCTCGCGGGAACACCATCCAGGGACGCAACGTACACGTCACGGTCACTTTCGGCAGCGCATTGGCCGACGGCAAGGGAAATGTCGAGGGTTATCTGAGTTATGTCGATCTGAAGCCGGTGCTGCAGAGCGCCTATGATACCGAGTCGTGCGTCATCGCCAGCACTTTCAACGACGCCGGCGCCAACGGCCATTTCTGTCTCGGCTCCTCGAACTCCGCCTACGGTAATTTCCAGGGCAATTTCTACGGATCTGAGGATGCGGCAGGCAACTGGCTGTCCTCGAACACCCTCAATCCGGTGGTCCAGACGCTATCGAACAATCCGCATGCGGCCAATTTCGTCGACTACCACGGCAACACTCCTCCGGGGGCGTCGACCCGCGCCTACAATTTTGCGCCACAGCAATATCTGCAGCGCCAGGACAGGCGCTACCAGGGAGGATTCCTGGGGCAGTACGACATCAACGCCCACGTCAAGGCCTACTCTGACCTCATGTTCGAGGAGGACTCCGCAACGGCACAACTCGCGCCCGGCGGCCTCTTCGTGGACAATGGCCCGATCAATCAGATCAATTGCGCCGATCCATTGATGACGGCCGGGCAACAGCAGGCGGTCTGCGGCCCGAACGCGGGCAATGCGAGCGTACTCTCCGACTTCTTCTCGATCGGGTATCGCCTGCAGAATCAGCCGCGGGACTACCTGTTCGTTCATCATGCCTTCAAGATGGACGTGGGTGTCAAGGGTGACATCGGCGACGCTTGGTCGTATGACGTCTACGAGCAATACGGCCGCGCCGACAGCTCCGCCAAGACCATCGGTGCGGCCTCGCTCTCGAAGGTCGCGAACGCGCTGGATGCCATTCCGGACGGGTCGGGCGGGGCGATGTGCGCCGATCCGGCGGCGAGGGCGGCGGGCTGCGTGCCGCTGAACATCTTCCAGCCGCTGAGCGCAGGCATCACGCCCAGTCAATTCGCCTACATCGAGGAGGACGGCAGCATCTCCGGCTACACGACGGAGGAGGTGCTGGCCGCCAACGTGGTCGGGACATTGGGCAGGTACGGACTCAGGAGTCCGTGGGCCGATGGGGGCGTCGGGCTCGCTGTCGGGGCGGACTATCGGCGTGACTACTTGAGTGATTCTTCGGACGCAGCCATCAGCTCCGGCGATCTGGGCATCGATGGGGTGCCGTCGGTAGCCGGGTCGACCAATGTCAAGGAAGCGTACGGCGAGGTATCCGTTCCGATCGTCGCTGACCGCCCCTTCATGAAGGATGTCTCCATCGACGGGTCCTATCGCTGGTCGGATTACAATCTCTCGGGCTCATCCGGTACCTACAAGTTTGGTGTCAACTGGGCGGTGGCCAGCGACTTTCGTCTGCGCGGAGCCTACGCGCGTACCGAGCGCGCTCCGAGCGCCGTCGAGCTCTTCATCCCGCAGTCGATCGGGGGCGCCCCATTCGAAGATCCCTGTGCCGGAGCGAGCCCTGCCTACTCTGCCGACACCTGCTATCGGTCGTCGAATCTGGCGGCGGCCGGCGTGTCGGAGGCGCAGTTTGCGAGCAATATCTACGGCCATATCGTCGACTGCCCCGCGGGAGCGTGCAACAACAAGACGGGGGGCAATCCCGCGCTGCAGCCGGAGGTCGCCCACACGATGACCGTCGGCTTCGTCCTGACCCCTGACTCCGTTCCCGACTTTCATGCGTCGGTCGACTACTGGGACATCAAGCTGCTGAATGCGATCGGGACGATATCGCCCAGCAGCGTCCTGCAGGGCTGCTATGCGTCCGGCATCTCGGCGCTTTGCGATGACATATCGCGCAATCCGCTGAACGGCAGTCTGACCGGCGCGTCGGGCTACGTCCTCTCCGTGAACCAAAACCTGACTTCGATCCACAAGCGCGGCGTCGACTTCCAGGCCGGCTACCGGTTCCTCTTGCCGGGATGGGGCAGCATCGTCACGAATTTCCAGGGCACGCGCCTGGCGCGTGACGAGTTCGCGATCCCCGCCGAAGGCTCGTACGATTGCGGCGGCCTCTTCGGACCGACATGCGGGATACCGGAGCCTCGATGGCGGCATACGGTCCGTTCGACATGGGTCACGCCATGGTCCGTCGATCTATCGCTCCAGTGGCGCTATCTGGCGCACGTCAACGCGGACATCAACTCCACGAACCCGATCCTGGGGAGCGGATGCTGCACGCTCATCGATGCGAAGATCCCGAGCTACAGCTACTTCGACTTCACGGCGGCGTGGCATGTTCTGGAGAATGTCACCGTGCGGGCCGGGGTGAACAACGTCCTCGACAAGGACCCACCGGTGCTGGACACCATATTCCTGGGCCTCGCCTATTCGCCGACGAACAGTTGGCCGTCACTGTATGACCCCCTGGGTCGGACCGTCTTCATCAGCTTCACGGCGAAGCTCTGAGCGGGCGAGACGACTCAGAGCCACTATGAGTCGACCGGCCAGGACCTCCCCTTGAGACTTGGAAGGACCTGGTCGCATCACCAACGGGCTACGCGGTTGACTGTGGGCATTTCGTCCCGGAGAAGAAGCCGAACGAAACGATACGCGCCCTTCGCGAGTTCTTTCGCGCCTGAGGCGGGTTTTGATCTGGCGTACGGCCGTCGGTCGACGCCCGACAGCGCATGTTCGACACAGGCAGTTTAGAATTGAGACGGAAAGTAATGATTCATTGGCGTGTTGCAGGGCCATGATATGCGGTCCGTGAATATTATTGACACGCTGCAAGGGCCTGCGCGCACGAAGAGCCGCGTATTGACCCAGGCGGGGGAGGCCGGATGAGACGTTTTTTGGCCATTGCTATGCTTACCGCGTCCCTGCTGACAGTCGGCCTTGCCGGAGCGGCCGCGCCGATGGTGCGGATACAGGCCCCAGGCTTTTATCGTGTAATGGTCGGCGGCCTCGACGTCACAGCCTTGAACGACGGCGTCGTGCCGTTCAGGACCCATGACGTCCTGCCGACCGCGACCGAGCGGCAGATCTCGGATTTTCTGCGGGACAACGGTCTGAAAGAGCCGGTTGGCATGTCCTACAACGCCTTCCTGATCAACACGGGCGCGAAGCTGATCCTGGTCGACACCGGCAGCGGCGGGAAGCTCGATGACGACCCCGTCTTCCATGGAACCGGCCGCCTGATGGCCAACTTGCGGGCCGCCGGATACCGGCCGGAGCAGGTCGACGAGATCTACATCACCCACCGAGGCCAGGATCACCTCGGCGGCCTTTCGATCGCCGGCGCAGCCGCCTTTCGGAACGCCGTCGTGCGGGCGCCGCGCGCGGAGTTCGAGGTGGTGGTCGACCCCGCAAAGGCGGAGGCGCTCATTGCGCGGTCCCACGATCCAGCGTGGGTGAAGGCCTGGATCAGCTTCGCCCGCGACGCCTTCGCCCCCTACATCGCCTCGGGCCGCCTGCAGCTGTTTGATGGCGACGCTACCTTCCCATCGGGAGTCCGCGCCTTGGCGACGCCCGGCCACACTCCCGGGCATACCTCCTACATCATCGAGAGCAGAGGAGAGCGCCTGATCCTGCTCGGCGACCTGGTTCTGAGCCCGATGCAGTTCGCCAGGCCGGATCTGGGCAGCAGTTTCGACTCCAGACCGACCGTCGCCGCCGCGCAACGCGCGAACATTCTGCGGGCCGCTTCGATTGCGCATGCGTGGGTGGCCGGCGGCCACCTCCCGTTTCCGGGCATCGGGCATGTGTTGAGCGAGGCGGGCGGTTTCCGGTTCCTCGCGCCCAATTACGAGTCGCCCGCTGCCGCAGACTAGCTTGCCGCCCACGCCGAGGCAGCTTCCCGGCCGTCAGTCGGCATCTGTCCGCACGAGTGAACGCGCAATCGCTAGCAGGTCCAGAGACGCCCCGCGCAGCTACACCAACGCGCAACGGAATGCAACACGAGAGGGGTGCCCCGATCCTTTTCCGGGGACTTCAGGCGGATTCGGTCATTGGAACGTATAGCTCACATCGATGCCCGCGGTGAGCGGCTGGCTGACCACATAGCGGGAAAATGCCCCATCCTGCAACGAGATCTGGGGTTGCGGGTCGATCAGCACGATGTTGTTCGTGAGGTTGTTCACGAACAGCGTCGCGGACCAGCGATCGCCGTTATCCCGCTCACCCTTCATCCCGAGGCGCAGGTTTGCGATATTGTAGGCAGGCATGCGGATCAGCTGCTGATTGATCGTGAGGAGCGTCGCGGTCACTCCGAAGGGCAGGTCGGTCCTGCTGCCCACGTAGTCATCCTCGAGCGAGCCGTAGAGCGAAAGGTCGTTATTCAGATAATGCGTCCAGCCGAGAATGGCTGAGCCCGACACCTGTGGCGCATCGGGGACCCGTGTGCCAGCGGGGTATCCGGTCAGGGCGTTGGTTTGGATGAACTTCGCATCGACGTAGCTGCCGTTCAGAGACAAATCGAAGCCGCCGGGCAGCAGCGCCTGCAGCTGGCCCTCGAAGCCTTTGATCCTCGCATTGCCGCCATTCACGTTGAAGCCGAATCCGGCGACGTTGGTGGCGATCTGCGGGTGATACCAGTCCTCCAGATATCCATCCAGGTTGAGGAGCAGGCGATGGTCGAGGAATTCCGATTTCTCGCCGAGCTCATAGCTCCACAGCGAGTCGGAGCCGTAAGTCGTCGGCGCCTGTAAGAAGACGTTCGGCGTGCAGGTGGTGACCAGAAGAACTTTCTGTTGCAAGCCGCATTCATTCGCAACCTGGACCCCGAGGACGGGATCGGTAGTGCCGATCGGTGCCACCGGGACAGGGCCGGTGTCGGCGCTGGCGCCGCCCAGGCGGAAGCCCTTGTCAACGCGCGCGTACAGCATGTGGTTCTGGTCGAGGTTGAGCGTGAGATTGACGCTCGGCACTGTTCCGCTGGCCGCGATCGCGGTTGAGAAATTGTACGGGACGGTATTGCCCTCGGCGGCCAATACGGTGTTCGAGCCAAACTCAGTGGACGTCTCGTTCAGGCTGTAGTGGTAGTGCCGGAACCCCGCAGCGATCTCAAAGTGCCGTGAGAACCGCCAGGACACGTGCGCGTAGACGGCGCTCTGAACCATGGTTTCCGGATTACTCTCCACGATCACGTTGGGTCCTCCGAGGATCGTGACGGCCTGCGGAGCCAGCGCGGAGTTGTCGTCCTCGGAGTAGAGGTCCTGGTAGAAATAGCCCGCGACCCATTGAAACGGTCCGGGAGCGGTGGAGGTGAGACGAAACTCCTCGGTGAGCTGCCGGGAATAATCCTGCTCCAGGGTGCCCGGCCCGTTGCTGCTCGACTGCAGCCCGATCCCGCCCGCAGATGCGTCGTACACCGGAATACCGAATACGGCAGCTACGTTCTCCGTGTCGCCCTGCTGGTCGAGAAAGTTGCGGTGCCAGAACCCGGTCGCGGAGGTCACCGAGAAGGTCGGCAGCTGGTAAACGGTGTTCAAGCTGGCGAAAGTCAGGCTGTCCGTCTGCGGCTCGGGCTCGTCGTAGATCTCCCAATGCGCCAACACCTTCGGGGTCGTGGGGTTTGTGGGAGTCCCGTCCACATCTACCGTGGGTGGGGCCCCCTGTTTGACCTTCTGATAGAGCAGGGTGGGTTGAATCGAGAGATTCTCGGTCGGCTTCCACAGTAGCTCGGCCCGAACCGAATTGACTTCGGTCGTATTGACGCCCTTGAGGTCCTCCTGCAGGGGCGCAGTATAGAAATTGCTCGGACGGCTCACGTTGGGAAAGCTGCCGGCATCGACCGCGACCGCTCCGTCCTGGATCACCCGTCGCTCGATCCAACCGCTGTCGCTGGTGAAGGAGCCTACGACGCGCACGGCAGCGGTATCGCCCAACGGCATGTTGATCATGCCGTTTTCCTGGTGGTTGATGCCACCGCCTGAGACGGTGTCCGACACTACTTCCTGCGTGCTGCCGGTGAAGGTCCTGAGCTGCGGAAGCCGGGGGAGTACGCGGATGGTTCCACCCATGGAGCTCGACCCGTAGAGCGTGCCCTGCGGACCGCGTAGCGCCTCGACACGTTCGACGTCGTAGAGCCCCAGGCTCATCATGTCCTTGCCCACCTGGGAGTTCAGGGCCGTCGACAGCGGGATCTCCCCGAGGTACATGCCCACCATGGAGGAGCTGCCTCCCTGGGAATTCAGGCCGCGGATCTCGTACTCCTGCTCGCCGGGTCCGCCGGTGTTGCGGACGGCGATCCCCGGAACCGAGCGCACCAGGCTGTCGACGTCGACCAGGCCCCGGGAGGCGATCTGGGATGAGGTCACCGCCGAGATGCTGATCGGGGTCGTCTGAACCGTGGTCTGCTGGCGTGTCGCCGTGACCACAATCGGCTGCAACACAAGCGGCTCGGTCGTGGGCGCTGTGGATGTCGTTGTCGCGGCCGACGCGTCACTCGCGAGTGCCGCTTTTCCCGCGGATGCCAGTACGAGGCAGCCGGTGGCGGCCGCGAAGCCGCGGCAGGCAGTGCGCACTGCATCTCTCAGCGCGGCATTTTGAGCATTCCGCGTGGCAGTCAATCTCATTTCAACCCCCGTTCGGCTCTTGTGGCGGACCGCGAATGATCGATTCGCGCGCAGTCTAGCGGGTCTACAAAAACGATACAATCATGTAATACACCGCATATTGTTGCGATAAGGCAATTATTACGCCAAGGGCGCCCTCGCGGCGGGCTTTTCGTCGTCGTTGCAGGGGGGCAACGATTAGTGTGAAAGAGGGGATATTGTCACCCAAACCCGAAGTGCGATATGGTGTCGCGACGGTCACCGAGGTTCGAGCTGTGGCATCCATCGCAGAAGGGGGAACGGGCAAACTGAAGGCTGAGCCCGTATCTCCGCCGGCCCTGGAGGGCCGGACCGGCCGCTATCCGCGCTCCATGCGGGTTCTGCATTGGCTCATGGCGGCCATCATCATCGTCCTGCTCGTCGCCGGTATCACAATGGTGCGGCTGGATGATCAGGTGCCGGCCAAATTCCAGGTGCTATTCCCGTGGCACAAGTCTTTTGGACTCCTGGCCTTCATCCTCGTGATGATTCGCCTCTGGGTAAGAGCGAGGAGTCGCGTACCTGCGTTGCCGGACGGTATTTCCGGCTGGGAGAGGAAGGCGGTGCGCGCCGGATCCTTCCTGTTTTACGCCCTCATGATCTTCGTTCCCTGCATGGGCTATGCCCTGTCGAGCACCTATACGCAAAGCGATGGGGAGTTCTTCTTCGGCGTGAATCTGCCGGAGCTGCTGCCCAAGAATGATGCGCAATACGAGGTGTTCTGGCTGTTGCATCGGATCGGCGCGTTCGTATTGCTCGGGCTCCTGGGGCTGCACATCCTCGGGGCCCTCAAGCACCGTTTCCTCGATCGCAATCGCGCCAACGATGTCCTCTCGCGCATGACTTGAGGCTTACTGTGGGCTAGAGGTAGATCCCGCGGGTGATTCCACCGTCGACACCGAGTGATTCGCCGGTGATCGATGCGGCAATCGGGGAGGCAAGGAATGCCACCGCCGAGGCGATCTCTTCGGGCGCCAGTATTCGCCGTATCGGGGTGTCCGTGACGAAATCCGCCTCGACTTCTTCGCGGGTGATCCCCCGCTTGACGGCTTCTGCGGCGAACAGCTCATCGAGATGCGGGGTGCGTACGACCCCGGGATGTACCGTGTTCACCGTAATTCCATCCGGGCCGAGCTGGTCCGACAGAGTCTTGGTCAGGTGAGTGAGCGCTGCGTTGCGCATGCCGCTCAGCGTATTGGATCCACGTCCGGTGAGGCCGCCGATGTTGATAATCCGCCCCCAGCGCCGCTCCTTCATGGGCGGCACGACGGCCCTGCAGCAGCGGGCATACCCGACCACTTTGACGTTCAGGTCCTGGAGGAGAGCGGCGGAGTCGAGCTCCTCGATCCGATTGCGCGCCAGCCCCGCGGGTGTGG
>Ga0070741_10009864_pt1 | contig 18299 bp, 18 predicted proteins | sample Coa_R1_4_FD_66440 | JGI IMG/M metagenome (GOLD analysis project Ga0070741, IMG submission 66440) | Surface soil microbial communities from Centralia Pennsylvania, which are recovering from an underground coalmine fire - Coalmine... | ecosystem: Environmental > Terrestrial > Soil > Unclassified ...
CTGTTCGATTTCTTACGTGTTCCTAACGTCAAGCAGTATATGAGACTCCTTGATGCACAGCCTCTTCGCGCTGTTCATCTCTTACTCAAGTCCCTGACGGAACATTAAAAGGCCCTGATGCCAGGGTGCCTGGAGTACCTTTTCCTGCCAGCATAAAACATGCCTGAATGCAAAATCGCGCCGCGCAACTCAGGGCCATGCAACTGTGCGGTGCTCAAGTCAGCTCCCTGCAAGTTCGCACCTTGCAACATCGCTCCGCGTAGATCGCTCCCATTCAGATCGGCGTTGCGCAAGTCGAGATCCGTCAGATTGAAGCCGCGCAGATCGAGATCCCTCAGGGTCGCATAGCAGAGATTCGCGCGGTGAAGCTTTGCGTGATTCGCCGCATTCTCACCCAGCTTTGCCTGACTCAGATCCGCCCCATCCAGATCGACCTCGCTCAGATTCGCCGCTTGCAGATTTGCCTCGCGGAAATTGGTCCCGCGCAGATTGGCTCCCTGTAAATCGGCACCTTGCAAGTTTGCCCCCTGCAAATCCATATAGGAGAGATCAATCTGGCGCAGATTTTGCCAGCGCAGATCAAGCTGGGAAGCCTTCTCGACGCTGCCACGCAATCGTTCGACATCCGCTCTTGTCAAAGGGGACGCCGCATTTCCAGCTTCAACATCGCCCTCTTTATCCACAATCGCTCTCCTCTCGTATGATAGCTTTTTACTGTTGAGAAATAAACCACACAACAGTATATCCTACAGACACGCAAGTTCTAGATACCTTGAAGCAAAATCTGCTTGTTGTCCAGTCTCTTCTTACGTCCATATAAATAGCATATGTTCCGATATATGAGTATGCGCTTATCATACTAAGAGGGAGCTATCGAATGATCACCTCAGAATTGGCCGCTCTGCTGTTCATTGTTGTGCTTTTGCTGCTGGTGGGGGCTTTAATCTATCTTGCACGCAAGCAGACGACTCATAGAGCGCCGTATGGCTCCTGGTCAGATATCTTTATCAGGCCGAAATCGGGACTGGGGACGATTTTAGATACCAATGAAAGATTACAAGAGCAACTCGGCGCCATGAAGCACTGGAGCCATAAGCATCATAATCATGCTCGCAACAGCCTGGGAAAAAGCCGACCTAAAGAGCTGTAGAACGCCTTTTACGGCCTTTAGGCCGCGCCCCTGATCATCTCTGTACTGATAATTTCGAGGGCAGTCGTCCAGGCATCCTGCATTTCCTGGGAAAAATGGCCGCCGAGGGCTCGCTTAAAGGTTGTAATGAGGCACGCGCCCACGATAGGATAATGTTCAGGTTTTGCTCCAAAGTGACTATGCTTCTCACCCAATTTGTGGAGGGTAGGCATCAGATTAGCCCCTCGTTCCACTCCGCTGACAACGGTAGCTATCGTTGCCATCAATAATTGATACTGTTTTTTCCAATCTGTACGAGCGAAGAGAGGGCGAGCATCAGGAAAAGTATTGAAGAGAAGCCCATAAAATTGATGAGCAAATAGCGGTAGATCAGGAATACTTTCGAAGCTGATTTTGAGCAATTGCGCGTCCATAATCAACGTCTTTTGCTTATCCTTCAGGCTAATGCGTCCGCTGACAGTTAAGGCGCGACAAGTCTCAAGGATAGCATCAACAGGTCGATGTAAGAGCATTGCAATACGTTCAACACTCCGATACCCATCGGAAAGGATAAAAACCTGGCGGTCGATGCGTTCCCATTCTGTTAACCATTCGCTATCATCTACGATAAGACGTTCTCCATGGGGTGTACGCTGCGGGATAAGCTCTACACTATCCATATTTTCTCCTATGAAAAAGCCCCAAAAGAGGCATACTCATTAAAACTTGCAGATCGCGTTAGCTACGAAATGTTCATTTTCGTTTTAATAAGGATGCCAGTGATTTATCAGAAAGGAACTGTATATCCATGAATAGGTTCTCGTGAAATGAATTATATCATTAAAATATTTAAATACGCAATTGATACTTTATGAGTTTTAGATTTTCTAGCTCTTTGCAGAAGATTTTTGTGAGAGCGATCTCAAAAAGATATAGCTCCAACTGGAGCGTTTCATGCTCAGATTCGGATGGTTGCTCCCTTTTATGCTATAATTCCGTTGTACGTAAAGGAGGAAGCGTTTATGGATCTGCACATGAGCAAGAACGCTGAAGAATGGCGTAATACGACGGCACGAACCGCTCGCGAGAGAACCGCAGAACGACAACCACGCTTTGCCACCAGCTCAGGGATAGAAGTTCCAGACCTGGCTACTGAGGAAGATTTACACGGTTTCGACCCCCACGAAAAGCTGGGCTACCCTGGCGAGTTCCCCTTCACGCGCGGCGTTCAGCCAGGCATGTACCGCTCGCGCCTGTGGACGATGCGACAGTACGCGGGCTTTGGAACGGCAGAAGAGTCGAATAAACGCTATCATTTCCTGCTCTCACAAGGCACGACGGGCCTCTCGGTCGCCTTCGATCTGCCCACCCAGATGGGCTACGACGCGGACCATCCCATGTCCGAAGGCGAAGTGGGCAAGGTCGGCGTCTCCATCTCCAGTCTGGAAGATATGGAAACGCTGCTCAACGGTCTGCCGCTCGACCGCATCAGCACCTCGATGACGATTAACGCAACGGCCAGCATCCTGCTGTCGCTCTACATCGCGGTCGCTAAGAAGCAAGGGGTGGAGATACGCAAGCTTTCCGGCACGGTACAGAATGATATTTTGAAAGAGTACACCGCACGCGGCACCTATATCTACCCGCCTGAGCATTCGATGCGCATCATTACCGATATGTTTCAGTATTGCGCGGAACACCTGCCACGCTGGAATACCATCAGCATCAGCGGCTATCATATCCGCGAAGCTGGCTCAACCGCCGTGCAAGAGGTGGCGTTCACGCTCTCCAATGCTATCAGCTATGTGCAGGCCGCGCTTGATGCCGGACTGAATGTGGACAGATTCGCGGGTCAGCTCTCCTTTTTCTTCAATAGCCATAATAATCTGCTTGAAGAAGTTGCCAAGTTCCGCGCCGCTCGTCGCATGTGGGGGCGGATTATGCGCGACCGCTTCCACGCGCAAGATCCGCGCTCAATGATGCTGCGTTTCCACACGCAAACAGCCGGTTCGACCCTGACCGCGCAGCAGCCGGATAATAACATTGTGCGTACCGCGTACCAGGCGCTGGCTGCCGTCCTGGGAGGCACGCAATCGCTGCACACCAACTCGAAGGACGAGGCGCTTTCCCTGCCGACGGAGGATGCGGCCCGCGTGGCGCTGCGCACCCAACAGATCCTCGCCTACGAGACCGGCGTGGCTGAGGTCGTCGATCCTCTGGCAGGCTCGTACTATATCGAGTCGCTAACCAATGCGCTTGAGGAGCGAGCCTGGAAATATATCGAACAGATCGACGCGCTTGGCGGCAGCGTCCGCGCCATCGAACGCGGCTTTATCCAGTCCGAGATCGAGCAGGCCGCCTACGAGTACCAGATGGCCTTAGAGCACGAACGCTCAATCGTCGTGGGCGTCAATCGCTTCGTGGCGGAGCAGGAAGAGCGTCCCGAGTTGCTGCGTGTCGATCCCGCAATAGGTCGCAGGCAGGCCGCGAAGCTAGCAGCCCTGCGCCAGCGCCGCGATAATGCGCTAGTGGGACAAAAGCTGGAGGCGCTCAAAGAGGGAGCAACCGGTACGAAAAATCTTGTCCCGCTGATCGTTGATGCAGTTGAAGCCTATGCGACTCTGGGCGAGATCAGCGACAGCATGCGCAGCGTCTTCGGAGAGCAGCGAGCGTTTAGCAGTGTTGAATAATATACGCAGGAAATGATAGATGCGTAGGGCAAGGTCATCGCAGGCGGCCAGGGCAAGCGCAAGGGATTGCCCCTACCCATCCGATCCCGCGTTGGGCAAGATCATCGGGGGCCCTGCGGCGGTGCCCCCCCAGGCGTGGCACGATGATGGAGGCGGCAGGGTGGTCAACCGGACGCGATCAATCGGGTCGGGTCGGCAGAATGGATGGATAGGGGCAATCCCTCGCGGTTGCCCTATCGAAATATATGACAGGGGAGAAGTTGGACAGTAGCATGGCGTCGGAGCACGAAATAAGCGCAGAGTCACCGGTGGGAGTCTTTGACTCGGGGGTGGGAGGGCTGACTATCCTGGCAGAGATACGCAAAGCCTTACCATTAGAAAATTATGTCTACTTGGGAGATACGGCTCACTGCCCTTACGGCATGCGTAGCGAGGCCGAGATCGCGGAGTTATCCATTATCAACTGCCGCTTTCTGATCGAGCAGGATGCAAAATTGATCATCGTAGCCTGCAATACCGCATCACAGGCGGCACTTAACGCCTTGCGCGCAACATATAGCATTCCGTTTATCGGCGTCGTACCAGCGGTGAAGCCCGCCGCCCGGGCAACGAAACGCGGGCGCATCGGCGTTATCGCGACCAACCAGGCAGCTCAGGCAGCCTATCTGCACCAACTCATCGCCGATTTTGCCAATGACAACGAGGTGTACACGGCTGGCTGTCCCGAGTTAGTAACGTTGGCCGAGCAGGGTCAGTTCGATGGTCCAGCTGTTGAGGCAACGCTACGTCATGCTTTGCAACCCTTACTGCAACGCGATATCGACGTGCTTGTGCTTGGTTGCACGCACTTCCCTGCCCTGCGTCCGGCCATCGAGCGCGTCGTGGGACCAGATGTACAGATCATCGATAGCGGCTCCGCCATTGCGCGGCGCACCAGAACCATTTTAGAGAGCGCCAACCTTCTTCGTGCGGCTGATACTCAACCTGGCTTCCAGGGTACATTACAGGTCTGGAGCAGCGGCAATGCCGAGTCTTTCGGCGAGATCGCCACCAGATTGCTCGGCTATCCTGTAATTGCCCAACATGCCAGTTTATAAGGGAGAGACATGTCAGATCAATTTGCCCTGAACCAGAACGAACAGGATATGATGCAGCCCGAGCTATCCAGAGCTTTTCGTATACAATTTGCGCGACAAGTATCAACGATCCTTTCTCCCGTTGCTGTATCGCTGCCACTGGTGGTCCTGGTCGCTCTGTATCGCTCAACTAACACATTGAACGCGCTGGGCTATGCCATCATCACCCTCTTTTTTCTCAGTTTCGGTCCCATGATCTACATCCTCATCGGAGTACGCAGCGGCAAATACACCGACGTGGATTTAAGTCTGCGCACGCAGCGCGCGGGTCCATTTTTATTCGGCATCGTCTCAACCACGATAGGCTTGCTGATCCTTACATTCGCTCACGGACCCAAAAACCTGCAAACGCTTCTGCTGATCACGACCATCAGCGGCGTCATGATGATGGTGACTACGCTCTGGTGGAAGATCAGCATTCACGCCTCATCGCTTGCCGGGGCCGTTACCATCCTGACCAGCCTTTACGGCTCTATCGTGCTGCCCGCTTATGTGCTGGTCGTGCTGGTGAGCTGGTCGCGGGTCGTGCTGCGCCGCCACACCATCGCCCAGGTCGTCGTCGGCTCCATCGCCAGCATCATTCTGCCGATAGTCACCTTTAAGATACGCGGGATGTAGCATTTCCTCACACTTCTTGTTCACCACGCCCTTAATATGCGATACTGCGAACATAGTGATGAAGTTTGACTCACAGTGAAGGAGCATACACCATGACGGACCAGAGCGCACCCAGGCCGAAACCGATGAGCATTCACGATCTGCTTGCCGACGCGCCCACCAATTGGGGACGCTGGGGAGATGATGATGAGGTTGGCTCACTCAATTTTTTGACCTCGGCAGAGGTTATGCGCGGCATTATGAGCGTGCGGCAGGGTAAGGTTATCACGCTAGGCATGGCTATCGGCAATCGAGGCGGCGATCCGGTGTGGCCTGGACGTACTCCAGCTCGCCGCATGATGACGCGCGATAAGAGTCACTATGCGACCGGCAAGGCACGCAATACGCACGAGGGGCTGGAGTTCGCCGACGACTTCGTGGTAATGTTCCTGCAAGGCTCAACCCAATACGATGCGCTCGGTCACGCGTGGTACGATGATAAAATCTGGAATGGCTACGATGCTATGACCACGACCGGCGGACTGGAAAAGGCCAGCGCCTACCCGATTGCTCAGCGCGGCGTTGTTGGGCGCGGCATCATGCTCGATGTGGCGCGGGCGCGCGGCGTGGAGGCGCTGCAAAAGGGCGAAGAGATTAACCTGCCGGAGCTGCTCGCGGTAGCGCAACAGCAGGAAGTGACGATTGAGAAGCACGATATTCTCATCCTCAGAACGGGCTTCCTGACGCGTTTCTTCAAAGAGGGCGCAGCCAAGTTCTACGAAGAGCCTTTCATCGAACCCGGCTTGAACTATAGCAAAGAGCTGGTGGACTGGTTCCACGAGATGGAGATTCCGGTGTTATGCACCGATACCATCGCTAACGAGACGACGCTGCACAAAGAGAGCGGCGTGGCTCTTCCTCTACACGCTGCATTGATGCGTAATCTGGGCATCTGTCTCAACGAGATTTGCGACCTGGAAGAGCTGGGGCAATCCTGCGCTGAGGATAAGCAGTACACATTCCTTTACGTTGCCGCCCCTATCAAGTTCAAGAACGCCAGTGGCTCGCCGGTCAATCCTGTGGTGATTAAGTGACGACGGCTTCTGTATACTGTGTGGCTGCCTTCATGCCAGATGGAGGAAAATTAAAACATGGAATGCTATGCACTGATTGAAGAATGGCCGCGTGAGAGTCTGGTCAGTTTTCGAGAATTGCCTGGTTACCTCTCAGCCGCACCAACTACTGAAGAGGCTATCCAGCAAGCGCCAGAGGCAATTGCCGAATATCTCCGCTGGTTAAAGCAACACAAGATTTTTTTTCTCGAAGGAGAGATCAATCCTATCAATGTCGTGATCAAAGAACGTTTGCGAGCGGATCGAGTCGGGCCATGTTTCGCAGCCGAACTGGTCCCCCCAACTGATCAGGAGATGGCAAATGCCCTCACGGTAACCGCAACCGCGCACAAGCTGCTCGTTGACCTGTACAACGCAGTATCACCTGCTCAAAGGAGTCAGCGATCCAAACCAGACGAGTGGTCGCTCACAGAACATCTTCAACATATTCTCAAAGCCGAAGCGCACTATGTCGGCTGCCTCTCCGATCAGCCGCCAGCAGCGATGCCGCCTGTACCCGAGACGGAGCTGCCGACGAAGCTTATAGAGCATGGCATGAAATATGAGAAGTTCCTGTACGGGCTGACAGCCGAGCAACGAGCTCGGGTGTATCTCCACGGAGAAGCAAAGTGGACCGCAGCTAAGACATTGCGCCGTATGACCGAACATTTGCGAGACCATTATCCCTGGATGCAGGCCATCGCCCGGCGGCTCCAGCCTTCAACGGATTGACATGTCTGACAAGGCTTTGTTATACTCATAGTCAGAAGCGCATTGTACGCTTCTACCATCCTACCAGGAGGTTGCCCCTATTATGGGTATAACTCGGATTCGGCCAGAGACACATGCTAACAACGTTGTTTCCGGGTCGAAGTAATCACATAGGTATCTGACAACCTCATTTCCTCTTTTTCTTCGTTTCGTCAATACGAAGGAGTTGAACTCACCCCAACAGCGTGTGTTGGTATTGCGCTGTCTGGGGATTTTTTTTGCTTCGCGCTGCTTTCTTTGCGCTCGTGTGCTCCATCGTTTCCTCAGACAGCTAGCAGGGCAGGGACCAGCCCTGCCCCTACAGTCGTCAGGGAAAGGAAACGATTATGACAGCAAAACGTTCACACAATGTACGCAACACCAATCAATCAGGCTTACGAAAAGCAGGAAGCACAGCAAATCAGAGGGCTGGACGGAGCTCCTACACCAGTTGGGAGCCGTTAGCGGACTGGTATGATGGCTGGATGGGCAAAGATGGTGGCAAGCATCATCGCATGCTGGCTGTTCCGGCGTTACTAGATCTGTTAGAGGTTCAACCAGACGAGAAGGTACTGGATGTCGGTGCGGGTCAGGGTGTGCTGGCTCCCCATATTGCTCATGCCCATGCCTGCTATACCGGCGTCGATGCCAGCCCGGCTATGTTGCGTCTGGCGCGGCTGCATCATGGCAATACAGGTCGCTTCATTCTTGGCGATGCCCGCAGGCTACAGGAGATTTCGGGCATCCAGCAGGGAGAGTTTGACGCCGTCGTTTTTCTGCTGAGCATTCAAGATATGGACCCGCTGCCCTCTGTCATGGAGGCAGCCGCCTGGGCGTTGCGCGGCGGAGGACGCCTGGTGATACTGATGACTCACCCCTGCTTTCGCGTCCCCAGACAGAGCGGCTGGGGCTGGCACGAAGAACGCAAGCTGCACTACCGACGGATAGACCGCTACCTGACCCCTCTTTCCGTCCCGATCAAAGAGCATCCAGGCCAGCAGAGAGGCGCATCGATTAGCTTCCATCGCCCCTTGCAGCAATATATCAATACGTTATCGGCATGCGGTCTGTTGATAGATCAAATGAAGGAGATTACTACTTATAAAGTGAATATAGATAAATCAGCAGGACAACAGGAGGCGCACGCGAGGGCTGAGAGGCTGGCAAATCAGGAGATCCCGCTATTTCTGGGCCTGCGCGCCCGCAAGCTCTAACAAAATCACCTGTAAAAGCTCCATCAATGTAACATTTCGCAGCGATTAAACGATGTGGTTAGCGAGATTTTACAAGGGGAGAGAAATGTGCAGCACAACGATCCGAGTACGAGGGGCAAGGCAATAGAAGAGCTATTCGAACAGCATGGTGAGAAGCTCTTCGCGTTCCTGCGAATGCATACACTGTCGCGGGAAGATGCTGAGGATATTCTGGTCGAAACCTTCACGGCTGCTCTGACAGAGATAAAATTCGCGCATCTCTGCGAATCGGAGCAGACCGCCTGGCTATGGCGCGTCGCACGCAATAAGGTCGTGGATGAGTTTCGCAGAGCCAACGTGCGGCGTAAAGCGTTGCTGGAGCAGATGGACGAGCCTGTTTCTAGCGACGAGACGCACGACCCGGAGCAGATGGCGCTCAGACAGGATGAGGCGCGCGAGGTACACGAGATGCTCCAGCATCTATCGGCGCAGCAGCAAGAAGTGCTCCGGTTGCGCTTCGGTTACGGCCTACAATGCAGAGAAATTGCGCTGATTCTGGGCAAACGCGAGAATACTGTGCGCGTCATGCTTTCGCGAGCCATGAATCTTTTGCGCCAGTTATATTCTCATCCATCATCCACGTCCAGATAAATTTCAGCACGAGAGAGGAAGCAGAGTTTAAGGAGCTATCCTATGACATCCAACAACGAATACTTCACCCCTGAGCAGGTTGATGAACAGATAGAGCAACTGCGCCGGCAAAGCGCAACCCATGAACAAACCGGTGAGACTCAGCTTGTAAACATGTTGCAACGCCACTACCACATCCCCCCCGTCGAGGAGGATCAGGCAACGCTGGCACACGCTCGCCAACGTATATTGGACAACCAGCCTGCACTTGATTACGAACCGCAATTCGTCAACATAGGCGCTACTCAACCGGTTGCTCGTCCTAAGCGCGCTCGCCTCACACGCCTGCTCAGTAGTATAGCGGCGGTGCTGGTTGTGGGTACACTGGTGGCGAGCTGGTTCACGGTGACGCATCTAGATCTGGCTAAGCCGCCTATCGCCTCTACTGGGTCAACTCAGAGCAATCTGTATACCATCCACAGCGGCATTGCCTATGGCATCGATGGCCGCACCGGCAAAGTCATCTGGCAGCATCCCGTACCTACAAGGAAGCTGACTAATTTCAATCATGGAGGCAGCGCCCAACTGCTAGTTGCCAACGCCACAGTCTACGCTATGCTCGATTTCGACATCTATGCGCTCGACGCCAGCAACGGCAATCAACGCTGGCATATTATCAATCACGGCCAGAAAGAATACTTCTATATGGTGGTAGATCGCGCGCGGCTTTACCTCTTCTCGCTCGACAATACCTTCAGCGCCTTCGATGCCGCCAGTGGAGCCCAATTATGGCACAACACTACCTTCACCACGGAAAATGGGTACGGCTTTAGTGTACTCAATAGCAATCTGTACACACAGACGAGCGATCCCAATTCACAGGCTCAAAAACTCTATGCCCTTGATGGCGCCACCGGCAAAGTGCGCTGGAGCTATCCCCTTCTGGATGGTTCTCTGTCAGCTCCCCCTCTTGCGGCAAATGGAATGGTGTACTTTTCGTCGGGCAATATCCTCTCGGCAGTGGACGAGCAAAACGGGGATAAGGTATGGGGGAAGCAGATGCCCAATAGAGGCGGTCTTGAGAGCCTGTACGTCGCGAATGATAGACTTTATGTCAATGGGGGTTCTGTGATCGCAAGTTTAGTCGGCGACATCGGCACCATCGATAATACTGGGGGGACCGATAAGGCAATTTATGCATTGGATGCCCGCAATGGACGGATATTATGGACTTCCGAGCCAGATTTCAATGCTTTCCAGCTTCCTATAACCAATGGCCTGCTCCTCAGTCAGCGTCAGCACAATGGAAACTACAGCATAGCAGGACTGAACGCTGCCACGGGCAAAGCAATCTGGCAGGTACCGTTTACCTGTAATAGTGTAGTCGGTAATCCAGAGTCACCAGGAGCGGCGTCTCCCTCTTGCGGCGTCCTCTGGAGCGAAGTTACCAATAGGGTACTGTATTTGTTGGAGTCGGATATTAAGCCTCCAAATAGTAACCAGCGCACTTCGACGGTCTATACTCTAAAGAGCTTTAACCCGCGTACCGGCCAACTTCTTTCTGAGCACCCGTTAGAAAGCAATCAGAGCCTTCCGTTCGCGATTGGAACAAGCAATGGACTGCTCTACGCGACAATCTATATTCCACGCGAAGCAAATACTATCCCATACAGCGATATTGTCTTCGTTGCCTATCGCCTCAACGACGGCACGCAGGCGTGGCAGCATGCGATGCCACCGTTTCCCGCCCCGCAGGGTGCGAATACCTCGCCCAATACGTCTGGAGCGGTGCTGTTCCCTTGATTCGCCACAAAGCTATACAATAGCAACATATACACTTGCTCCCGTCCAATCCGTTATTGGATTGGACGGCTTTTTGCTTGCTTTTATCACAGCCTTTGACATGCCTGCTGGTCTGATACCTCTCGCGTTTGCACTCCCTTCACCCTCTGATGTATAGTGCAACTATAGCAACAAAGCGCACTGGCTTTCTTTGAAGGACGCCATATCTTTATTTGCTAACTGGACACGCGACCCTGCAAGCCCTCCTGAAAGGAGCAATGCTCATGACAATGACCAGAACGTATGAACTGATCGAGCTGGAGTTCGATCATGATTTTGCGACTATCACGATGAATTGTCCCCAGCGCCGCAATGCGCTCTCGCTCAAGCATATGCTGGAGTTGACCGACGCGTTCAGGCAGGCGGGCGAGAGCAATGTGCGCGGCGTCTTTCTGGCTGCCAACGGACCCGCCTTCTCGGCAGGCCACGACTTCGCCGACATGGTGGGACAGGATATCGCCGCGATGCGCAAGCTTTTACAGGTCTGCACCACGCTGATGGATACGATTCAGGCGATCCCGCAGCCGGTGCTGGCACGCGTCCATGCCATCGCCACCGCTGCGGGCTGCCAGCTCGTCGCCACCTGTGACCTAGCAGTGGCCTCGACAGACGCGGCCTTCGCGACTCCAGGCGGCAAGGGCGGCTGGTTCTGCACCACGCCGATGGTGGCCGTTAGCCGCGCCATCGGACGCAAACGCGCCCTCGAAATGCTTTTCACAGGCGACGCGATAGACGCGCAGACGGCTCTGAACTGGGGCTTGGTGAACCGCGTCGTACCGCCTGACCAGCTTGTGGAAGCGTCACGGAAGTTGCTGGACGCGGCCACGCGCGGCAGCCTGCTGTCAAAAGGCATCGGCAAGCAGGCGTACTACGCGCAGATCGATCTGCCGCAGCCGCAAGCCTATAACTACGCCGTCGAAGTCATGGCCTCGTCTTCCCAGCTCGCCGACGCGCAAGAGGGCATGCACGCCTTCCTGGAGAAGCGCAAAGCACGGTTTAATGCTGATTCGTAGAGGCGGGCCAGGGCAAGCGCAAGGCCCCACCCAATCCCTGCCCCGATCAAAATTGGTATATATTCCGTGCGGATTGGATTTGGGCGTGATGCGGCGTAAGGCTGGTAGGGGCAAGGGGCGGGGTTAGAGGGGATGCGGAGGCCTTGCGCTTGCCCTGACGGTTTCGCTTACCCTTTGGCGGTTTCATACGATTTCGGGGGAAAGCGATAAATCGCGCAGGACGCGGTAAACCGGGTCCCTACGATGGGCATGGGCGATTTATCGGATACGGTAAACCACGTCGGTACGAAAATATACATCAACGAAAATATATTTCAACAAAGGAAAAGTGTAAGATGGATCTGGGACTTAAAGGAAAGGTCGCGATTGTCCTGGCGGCGAGCAAGGGGCTGGGGCGGGCCAGCGCGGCAGCTCTGGCGGCAGAGGGCGCGCAGGTGGTGATTGGCGCACGCAACGAACAGGTTTTGCGCGAAGCTGCTGAGCAGATGAGGCGTGAGAGCGGCAGCCAGGTGCTCGCGGTGCCCACGGATGTGACGAAACCGGACGATCTCGCCGCAATAGTTGAGGCTGCAACACGCGAATTCGGGCAGATTGATGTTCTGGTCAATAATGCGGGCGGGCCGCCACCAGGAACATTCGAGATGTTTAACGATGCTCAGTGGGAGGCGGCGTTCGAATTAAGCCTGCTCAGCGTCGTGCGCCTGATCCGACTCGTCCTCCCGCAGATGCGCAAGCAGGGCAGCGGGCGCATCGTCAATATCGTCAGCACCTCGGTCAAGCAGCCCATTGATAATCTCCTGCTCTCCAACGCGATCCGTCCAGGCGTGATTGGATTGGCGAAAAGCCTGTCTATCGAGCTTGCGCCGGAGAATATTACCATCAACAACGTCTGTCCCGGGCGCATCCTGACCGACCGCATTCGCCAGGTCTACCAGCTCGACGCTAAGAAGCAGCAGGGCATCAGCGAGGAGGAGGCGCTTAAAGACGCTGCACGCGAGATCCCGATGGGGCGCATCGGCAAACCCGAAGAGCTGGGCGCGCTCGTCGCTTTCCTGGCTTCGGAGCAAGCGGCGTACATTACAGGGACGACCATCCAGGTGGATGGCGGGGTGACGCGCTCGCTGCTATAGTTTCAATCCCATCAGCGGGTCAAGATAGTCACCATCTCCGTCATCTTTGAGAGAGAATAAGCATCACATCTGAAGATGTCAAGCAGACATCTAGCCGTCATCAAGCATTGCAAGGAAGGAAAGAGCAGATGACCACCACTCCTATCGATATCCTGATCCGTGGCGCGCAGATTGTGGATGGCACGGGCAATCCGTGGTTCTACGGGGATGTCGCCATCGCGGGCGAACGCGTGCTGGATATTACTGCTCCTGGTCAGATTGCGCCTGAATCCGCCCGCGAGGTGGTGGATGCGACAGGAATGGTTGTCTGTCCAGGCTTTATCGATATCCTGAGCCATTCCCATATCCCGCTGATGTACGATCCGCGCGATCTTTCCAAAATCACACAGGGCGTCACGACCGAGATTATGGGCGAAGGATGGACTCCCGCGCCTGTGGGCGGTCAGATCAGCGATGGCTTTGAGGATGTTTCTGCTCTCACGCGTACGCAGATTAGCGAGTGGGTTGAACGCTCGAAGGGCTGGACGCGCTTCCGTGATTGGCTGGATGCGCTGGTCGAGCGCGGCGTCTCGCCCAATATCGGCTCGTTCCTGGGAGGTGGCACGCTGCGTCAATATGTGAAGGGCATGGAGATGGGTCAGCCAACGCCTGATGAGCTGGAGACGATGCGGCGCGTGATGGCCGAAGCGATGGAAGATGGCGCGCTCGGCGTCTCTTACGCGTTGATCTACCCACCTGATACCTATACGTCCACCGACGAACTGGTGGAGGTGGCGAAAGTGGCGGGCCGCTATGGCGGTATCTACATCACCCACCTGCGTTCGGAGGGCGATGAGCTGCTGACGGCGCTCGACGAGGCGTTTGAGATCGGGCGGCGCGCCAATCTGCCGGTGGAGATCTACCATCTCAAAGCGATGGGCAAACGCAACTGGCCTCTGATGACTGAGGCTATTGCACGCATCCAGGCGGCCCGCGACGCCGGCGTGGATGTCACCGCCGATATGTATCCTTACGCCGCTTCGGGTACCGGCCTGGACTCGGTGTTACCGCCGTGGGTGGCGGAAGGTGGGACGTACTTCGAGACACTGGCCGACCCCGAGCGCCAGCAACGCATTCGCGCCGAAGTGCTCGCTCCCTCCGGCGGCTGGGAGGCGCTGGCGCACAGCGTCGGACCCGAGGGTGTGATGCCCGTTGGCTTTGAACAGCCGCAGAACCGGCAATATGCGGGCAAACGGCTGACGGAGATTGCGCAGATGCGCGGCCAGCACTGGCTTGATACCGTGATCGATCTGTTGCTCTCGGAACGCCAGCGCATTTTTACCATCTACTACACAATGGACGAAGCCAATGTCGCGCTCGGCCTGCGTCAGCCCTGGGTGAGCATCTCGACCGACGCGGGCGGCATTGACCCCGCCTGGGAGCCGACGCCAGGACCAACGCATCCACGCGCCTATGGCACATATCCGCGCGTGCTGGGAAAGTACACGCGCGAAGAGAAAGTGCTGACATTGGAAGATGCTGTGCGTAAGATGAGTGGCGCACCGGCAAGCAGGCTCGGGCTACATGACCGGGGCCTGCTACGTCCTGGCTACTTTGCCGATGTGGTGCTCTTCAACCCCGAGACGGTCGCGGACCACGCAACCTTCGAGGATTCACACCGCTTCTCGACAGGCATCCAGCATGTCTGGGTCAACGGCACACGCGTACTGCACAATGGGCAGCACACCGGCGCAACGCCAGGACAGATTGTGAGCAGATAATTACGCTCTACCATCTATACCAGCAAGCACCCCATCCATCATCGCCTGCACGGCGCGGAACTCGTCTTCGTTGACCGTGTGGCCCATGCGGGGATACAGGCGCATGGTGACGTTGCCGCCCAGACGTTGCAGCACTTCGGCAGAGAGCTCCACCCGCTTCTTGGGGATGTGGGGATCGATGTCGCTGCACCCCAGGAAGATGGGGGTATTGGCAAGCGAACCCTGATAATCGCGTGGCGTGCCCTCGGGACCGATCAGGCCGCCGCTCAAGCCGGCAACGCCTCCGTAAAAACGGGCATTACGCGCAACATACTCCAATGAGAGACAGGCCCCCTGCGAGAAACCGAGCAGGATGGTGCGCTCAGGCCCGATGCCAGCTTGCGCCAGCCGCTCAAAGATGGAGGCGATGAGCGCCAGCGCGGAAGAGAGGTCTGGCTCGTTGCTGGCAAGCGGGGCAAGAAAACTGTTGGGATACCAGGCATGGTTGGCTGCTTGTGGCGCAAGGTAGACGAAGCCTGGCCGGGTGATTTCAGGCAACAGCGTCAGAATGTCTTCCGCGCTTGCTCCCCTGCCATGCATCATGATCATAGCTGCCCTGGCTTTTTCTAGCGGCTCGCCTGTCACCCGTAGCTCCCCGATTAATCGTGGGAGGCGTCCCTGATGTGGCCCTGTTATCTCACTCATTGGTCTTTCCCTTTTCGCTTTGCCATTTTCAAACAAGACAATGCTGCCGCAGCCCAACAGGGCAGGGGCCAGCCCTGCCCCTACATCTGCCGAGGCGACCCTCGCGGTGTCCAACAGGGCAGGGGCCAGCTCTGCCCCTACATCGTTCGGAGTCGTTCAGCGCCGATGATGACCCGACAGGCATCGTCTAGCTCCTGCTCAGAGATCCCTGGTCGTCCGCGTATCCAGGCGCGCGGACCCGTCTCTTGATGAAACAGCCCAATATCTATCATTGGTCGAAAGCCAGCCAGCGCCATCCCTTTTTGCGAGGCAACGTTGTCCTCGTCCGCCCCGATCCAGACCCGCGCTATCCCTCCGGCCCTGAGCTCCTTCAGGATATACGCGAGGAGCGCGGGATAGAGGCGCAGGCCGCGATAGGCGGGCAAGGTGGCGCAATCCCAGATATAGGCATTGTTAGCTGGCATCCGAATGGTAAGGTCAAGCTCGCCAATATGCTCGTCGTCGAAGCTCACCCAGCCATAGGTCGCGATCTCCTGCTCGATCTTGCCGAGATAGCACTTGCAGATCCTGGCAAAGCGTTGCAGCACTTCCGTCGGGGCCGCCAGTCCCATCGCCTGGGAGAGCGGCAGGGCCATCTCTGACCCCGCGCACTCCCAGCTAACAGATGCCTGTGCGTCCGCTTGCATGGGGGAAGCGCCGGCAAGGTCCAACATCCAGAGCGTGCCGTGATGCCGCAGTTCTTCGCTAGCATTGTCGGGCATATCAGTTCCCTTTTCTAGGCAATCGGTAGGAGATAGGGCAACCGGTAGCTCCCCGATTCATCGTGGGAGTTGCCCCTACCTGGCTACCTCGGGTTTCAGTCCGACCGATTTCCGTTCAACGATTTCGTTGATGGCGTCGGCGAGGTGGACCTCTTCGATGTTACCGGCGCCCGCCGCAACGCGGATACGGTGCGCGGTCGCCAGCACTTCGGCGTAGGTCGAGCCTTCCGGCGGGACGAATTTGTAACAGGCCAGTTCTAACAACTGGCCGTTGGGATCGCGGAAGTAGATCGAGTCCATAAAGCCGCGGTCGATATTGCCGGTGTTCCAGATGCCCCGCTCCTTGAGCCGCTGCGCCACCTGGGTGTAGGTGGCGTGCGAGACGGTGAAGGCCAGATGGTGCAGGTTGCCTATGCCCTGCGGATTGGGCGCCGGATCATCGCTCCTGGTCGGTCGGACAAAGAACGTGAGCAAGCGTCCATCGCCTGGATCGAAATAGAGATGCGTCTCCTCAGGCACATCCAGATTGGGTTGTTCGAAGATGAGCGGCATGCCCAGCACACCCTCGTAGAAGTCGATCACAGTGTCACGATTTGAGCCGACCATCGTAATATGATGCACGCCCTGGACCTGAAGTTTCGTCATGATATCACCCAATTATGTTTCTGCTTGACAATTTCTGTAAGCTACAGGGCAACCGCAAGGGATTGCCCCTACCGTACCGTTGGTAGGGGCAGGGCTAGCCCCTGCCCTGCCGGGTTCCCCTGAGGTGAAACCTATATTCTAAAGAATAGCTTGCTCACCTGGTCGATGACATGCTGATCACCGGTCGCCTCCCACGCCTGGAAACGCTGGTAGGTGGTCAGGACGAAGTCGGAGGCGCTCTTGTAATGGAACACGGCCTGCACGTCGTCAAGGTTGTCGGCGGGCGCGTAGGTAAAGGTGCCATCCTTGATGGTGACACGCCACTGGCCGCCCCATTCGCCATCAACTTTGATGCCAAAGGTGGCATCGACCCCCTTAGCCGCTTCCTGGTCAACAGTCGCTTGCATCAGGATGAACATGTACGGGGTGAGGACGCCGGCGGTGCGTTCGTCCAGCTTTGCATCCTTCTCGCCCAGGCCCCAACGCATATCCCAGGTATGCACGCCGTAATCCATGATGTGGAAGGCCGGATAGAAGAAGGTCGGCAACGGTCCCATGTACGGGTGCGGTACGTTGAAGCCGCCCCACTCGTCAGCTGAGAGGGAGTCGAACGTCGCCAACATCTTGTTATAGTCACTTTTAAGACGACTGATCGCCTCGTCGCGTGACAGGCTGCGGAACGCCTGCGCGTGCTCGTTGAGCAGGCGGCCCATATCGACCAGGCCGATCCCCTGCGCCGTTCCCCCTGCGCGCGCAACATCCCAGGCCGATAAATATCCTTCAGTCACGTCAATCATATGACCAACGATGTCACGCACCTCCCAATCCTCACAACGCGTCTGGACATTCCAGTTCTGGGGCTGATCGACGATGGCGAAGAAGCGGCCCGATTCGGTGCGCACAACGTCGAGGACAAGGTCTTTGCTGCCGTAATCCATTGGATTGACTGTCATGGCAAACCTCCTACGTATGTGTAAAATATTGCTTGCGGGCAGGTGCAAGACCTGCCCCTACCAGGCTGCCCGCAATATGGTTTCGAGCTGGGCGGCGCTGGTAATTGGTCGAGGATTGTTGTGGATCGCGCGGCTCTGCATCCCCACCTGAGCCAAGTGCGACAGGTCGTTCTCCTGCACGCCCACGTCGCGCAGGCGTCGGGGAAGGTGCATATAGTCGATCATGGCGTCGATGCGTTGGATGGCGGCCTCCACTGTCGCCACAGGGCTGCTG
>Ga0070741_10009865_pt1 | contig 18298 bp, 16 predicted proteins | sample Coa_R1_4_FD_66440 | JGI IMG/M metagenome (GOLD analysis project Ga0070741, IMG submission 66440) | Surface soil microbial communities from Centralia Pennsylvania, which are recovering from an underground coalmine fire - Coalmine... | ecosystem: Environmental > Terrestrial > Soil > Unclassified ...
CCGCGTCGAGCCCGGCCTGGAAGGCGGCGGCGAGGCCGCGGTTGCTGGTCAGCCTGACCAGGTGGTCGACGCCGTTGCGGCGGGCGACCTCCACCGTGCGATCGGTCGAGCCGTCGTCGACGACCAGCCACTCCACCCTGTCGAACCCTAATACCTCTCGCGGCAGCTCCGAGAGCACCTCGGGCAGCGACTCCTCCTCGTTCAGGCACGGAATCTGGATGATCAGCTTCATCCCGGCTGATCGTACGGTTTGTCCAGTCATGTTGGCGAACGAGCTGGCTTGCGAGCGAATCGGCGAGGGGCCGCCCGTCCTCTTCGTCCACGGCAGCGTGGTCGGCCCGGAGCTCACCTGGCGGAAGCAGCGCGTCCTCGCCGAGCGCTGGCGGGTGATCCTGCCGAGCCGGCCGGGGTTCGGGGAGAGCCCGCTGCTCGAGCGAAACGACTTCGAGGTCGAGGCCCCCCTGTTCGCCGAGCTGCTCGGCGACGGGGCGCACCTGGTCGGGCACTCCTACGGCGCCGTCATCGCCCTGCTCGCGGCCGCGGAGCGGCCGGAGGCGGTCCGCTCGCTGACGGTGTCGGAGCCGGGCGCGCTCCGCCTGGCCGCGGGACACCCCGCCGTTGACGAGATGATCCGGAACGGCGAGCAGCTCTACAGCGATCCCGGTGCCATTCCGGCCGACGTCTTCCTGCGGCTGTTCCGGACCGGCGCCGGCTCCTCGCACGAGACCCCGGGCGAGCTCTCCGGCTGGCTCGCACACGGCGCCGAGCTCCTGCGGCGTGAGCGGCCTCCGTGGGAGGCGGAGATCCCGGTCGAGCGGCTCGCCGCGGCGGGCTTTCCCGTCCTCGCGATCTCGGGCGATCACTCGGACGCCTTCGAGGCGGTCTGTGACGCGCTCGCCGAGAGGCTCTCCGCGGAGCGGGCCGTGATCGGGGGGCGCGGGCACACCATCCCCTCGACCGGCGCGCCGTACAACGAGCGGCTCGAGCAGTTCATGTCCGCGGCCGAGGCGCAGCGGGCGGGGTGACGAGGTCGCGACGCGGGGGCGTCCGGAGCGGGTCAGAGAATCACCCGATCAAACGCACCTACGTCAACGCCGTCGGCGCCAGCGGGAGCCTGCTGGTCGCCGTCCTGGTCGGCTTCATCAGCCTGGTGGGAGCCGTCTCCTTCGAGCAGTGGCCGCATTCGGGCGATGGTGGCGGCGCCGGGCGCGCGGGAGGCGACGTGGCGCTCGCCCTCCCGAAGGCCGCGCGAGGCGTGAGGCCGCGATCGGCCCTAGCGCACTCGCCCGGACACGCGAGCGCGGCTCGGCCGGCTTCGCCTCCGGGCCCGGTAGCTCGTGGCCATGGGGCCCGCTCCGCGGCGGGACGCGGCTCGGGCGGCGGCGCCTCCCGGCACGCGGCGCCGGCGAGGCCGAGCCCGGTGGCGGCCGGCCACGGTCACGGCGGTCCGCCGCCGGGCCACGGGAACGCGAGCCACGGTCACGGTGGCTCGGCCCAGCCGCCCGGCGAGGGCGGCGATGGCTCCGACGGCGACTCCGGGGATCAGGGGGCCGGCGGCGGCCGGGGTCATGGGCGCGATCCCGCCCACGGGCGGCCGCCCGGCAATGGCCACTCGCACGGCAACGGCCACGCCTATGGCCACGGGCGCTCGCACGGCAACGGGCGCTCGCACGGCCCGGAGTCCGACTAGCCGCCACCCGCGAGCGCCCCGAGCAGGATTCGAACCTGGGGCCTACTCCTAGGAGGCGGTTCGGGGCGAAAACGGCCGGGTAAGGCCGGGCACGAAAGTCCTGCAATTCGTTGGTTTCTGGCGGTTTGGTTTACCCGCGAGGACCCGCCGGAACCCAACCTGATGTACCCATTTCGTACCCACATTCCGAGCCCTGAATGGGACAGGACAGAGCGTAGGGTTCCCTCAATCGCACTTCCGCTCGCCGCCTGCGACCTGCAGCGCCCCGCCGCTCCTCGTCATGCTGTTCGGAGCCTCTCTGGGCATTTACGCCGCCGGCGCTGGGACGTAGTGCTTGATCTCGACGTTGTCCCGATCGAGGGCGAACCGCACCCCCTCCTCGGCGAGCTGGTGGGCTTCCTCGTAGGTGTCTCCCACGACAGTCCAGTTGGGCACCTCGGGTGACGACGCCACCCAGGTGTCCTCATCCTGCTCGTAGATGACGCGCACTTGATCCATCGTTCGTCTCCTAGAGTAGCTTCAGCGCCTCATCCTCAGTGAGGCCGACCTGGTCGCACAGAATCCGCTTGACCGTGCTCGGCCTGATGGTCTGTCGATCGTGGAAGCTGAAGGTGATCGGTGGTCTGTCCGGCGCCTCCATCCTCCGGTGAGACCCGGAGCGACGAACCACGCGGTAGCCGAGCGGCTCCCGGGTCAGCACTCAGAGGAGGGCTTGAGCCTTGAGCGACGGGAACCTGGCCACTGCGCCGATGGTTGCGAGCCGCCCGGATGCTGCTGGACCGCAAGAGGGGGCGGGGCCTCAGCCCCAGAGGATCCCGGTGGGATCGGCTTCGATCATGCCGAGCAGCGGCTCGACTGTCTTGGTGGGTGCAGCCTGATCGAACCGGTGCCAGCGGCCGTTGCTGTCTGAGCAGTAGAGCGTCCACGCTCCTGCTGCCTCCTCGTATCTGAGCTGAGCGACCTTGACGGAGCTCCACTCGGAGCCGAAGTCCGGATTCCAGGGTGGCCCGCCGTTCGACGATCGTGATCGACTTACCCCGCCGACCGCACTCGATCCGCATCTCATCACGCAGATCCTCTGGTACGCGGGACTCGCAGTAAGCCTCCACTGCGCTCATCGCCTCGCCGACTTCGTCAGCCATCTGGATCGAGCCTTTCAGATCCGGACGGGACGCGAGAGGGCAGCGTCGGCCAACCGATGTACCCATTTCGTACCCATGCTGCGCCTGAGGCGACTCTTCCGCAAGGAGTAGGCCCGAGAAGGCCCAGCAAACCACCTGCAAATCACGAGCGCCCCGACCAGGATTCGAACTGGGGCCTACTCCTTAGGAGGCGGTTCGGGGCGAAAACGGCCGGGTAGGGCCGGGCACGAAAGTCCTGCAATTCGGTGGTTTCCGGCGGAATCGCTTACCCGCGAGAAGCCGTCGAAACCCAACCTGATGTACCCATTTTGTACCCATCTTTTGCGCGGGCGGTCCGTGCCGATCCCGACCCTACGATGAGGTCATGCCGAGGACCGAAGAAGCGGGTGCCGATTCCGAGTGGACCCGAGCTTGTGTCCTGAATGCTCTCGAGACGAGCGACGTCGAGGTTCGCAACCCGGGCCAGCCCGGACGCTACCTGCTTGTCGCAAAGGTCGACGACGACTCGCTGTCCGATCGATGGGCCGCGTTTCACCCGAGCAAGGAGGCCGCTTGTAAGGCGATCACGGAAGTCCCAGCCGGCTGGTGGCCCGACTGCCTGATCGATCTGGATGCGCCGGTCGAGGTCGCGGTCCAGGACGCCGCGGTGGGCGACGGAAGCCTCGGGAATCCCTACCCGTTCGACGCCGACCATGTGATCTTCGCCTGAGCTGCTGATTGGTTGCGGCCATTGCAGCGATGTGATGAGCTCGCGCGGTGCCGCGCGCGTACCCAGCCTGGAAGTTCTATCCCGCGCGCTCACCTGAGCCCGAGTGGACGGCGGGTGTCGTCAAGGTGTTCAGCGCAGCGAGATCAACGATCGACTCGGCCAAGCACCGCGGCGTGAGCAGCAACGCCGCCCTGGCCGCCGTCAGATCCGGGCTCAACAAACTGGGCTTCACGGTCGAGAGCGGCAAGACCGGGGCCAAGAAGATCACGCGCCCGGTGCTGTTTGGCGAGCAGGGGAAGCCGATCGTCTCCTACGACGTCGACGGCTTCCATCCCGACCACCGCGTCGTCCTTGAGGTTGAGGCGGGCCGGGGAGCGGCCAACAACGCCGACTACCGCGATCTCGTGCGCGCCAGCCTGATGGTCGACGCTGACTATCTGATTCTGGCGATGATGCTCGAGTACAGGGCCGGCAACACCCTGACGCGCAGCTATGAGCAGACGCGCAATCGCCTCGATGCGATCTACGCGAGCGACCGCCTGAAACTGCCTCTGAAGGGTGTGCTGCTGGTCGGCTATTGACCTATCGGCACAACCGCCCGCAGCTGCCGCTATCTGAATCGCCACTCCGGCCAGGTCTCTGAGTCGACGATCTCATGGGCCCGCACCCGCTCCTCCAACTCAACTGGGAGCTGCGTATCTGCATCGACAACCGCGTTGAGATCGTTGCGCTCCTCGATGCCCTCGCACCAGACCGAAACCTCTTCAACCTTGCCCGATTTGATATCCACGATCGCGGACACCGGTACGTCGTAGTGAACCTGGATCTTCATGGCGCCTCCAATCCGGTCAGGCTGGAACTCGTTTCCGCCGCCGGCGCCTGGCACGGCGTGGGGTGAGCGCGACCGTTTCATCGTCGAACTTCGCATCGGCCTCCAGCCGGCCGCCCAGCGCATCGACGTAGCGCTCCAACGTTGAGATGTTCAGGTCCTCCGCGCGCTCGATGGCCGAAACCCTCTTCTGGGTTACGCCTAGGCGCTTGGCGAGGTCCGTCTGGGAGAGCCCTCGCGCGGCGCGAAGCTCGCGTAGCCGGATCGCCCCAAGCAGGAGCGTGCGCTCACGCTCGATGTTGGCGCGCCGCTTCGGTTCGGCGAGTGCCTCTCGCTCCAGCTCTCGAAAGTTCTTGGCCATCTGTGTCAGCGCTCCTTGTTGATCTCAGCGAGGTGTTTCTCGTACAGCCGGTCAGCCTTGGGAATTGCACGCTGGTACCACTTCTGCCACTGGTCCTGTTTGTCGCCACCCGTTAAGAGGACGGCGATCCGGCGAGGGTCAAAGGCGAAGAGGATGCGGATCGTGCCTACGCGAAGCTCCTTCATCGGATGTTTCGAGCCTTTGACGGAATCGACGAGCGGCCGGCCAAGTCCAGGTCCCTGATCGCGAAGCACCTGTGCCGCCGCGATGATCCGGTCCTGGGTGCCTTCCTCAAGGCCTCGGTACCAGCGCTCGAAGTCGTCTGTGAACTCGACTTCCCAACTCACCTGGGCACTATAGCATTAGTCTAGAACAGTATTGGTATGCGTTTTCCGGCTGATCTTCGGCGATTAGCCGCAGCCCGGCTGGGCGGCGGGCGGCCGAGTTTGGCACGGCAGAGCCGTGCTGTTGGCCGCCCTCATGGCCGCCCAGCCGAACTCACGCCCAAGCGCAGATTTGCGCGAGCGAAACTCACACTTGCTCGAGCAGATCCTTCACCGAGACGAACACCGGCTCCGCCGCCAAGCTCAGCGGCATGCCCAGCTCCCATCCGATGTGGACGACGCCCTGCAAACGGCTTACCTGCGTTTCATCGAGCGGTACGCGGGGATCGGAGAGCCGCTTGCGTGGCTGTACACGACGGTCAAGCGTGAGGCCTGGGCCATCCGGGGTCGCAGGTCGCGTCAGGAGCGCAGCTTCAGCATCGCGTCAGCGGAGGGCGAAGCCGAATTCGATCTAGCCGAGACTCGTGCAAGTGACTGTCCCGGGCCGGCCGAGCAGGCTGAGCGCCACGAGACGCTGAACCACCGGCGCCGCGCCGTCGCATCGCTGAAACGGGATGAACGCACGGCGCTGTGGCTGCTCGGCTTGGGCCTCAGCTACGCGGAGATCTGCAGGACGATGGGCTGGACCTACACGAAGGTGAACCGATGCGTCAGCGAGGGCCGGTCATCCTTGCGGAGCGAGCAGCTCGCGGAAGACCGGGGATAGGGTCCTGTCCGTCTCTGACCGCGGTACGTCCTGCCGTGGGAGACGCCGGGCTCCGGCTATAGATACGACCTCAGGTGGCGAGCGACGGCTGCAGCGAGCGGGGGAGGTACTGCATTCGCCACCTGGAGCGGCTGCTCCGCGCGCGGTCCGCAGAAGAAGTAGTCGAGGGGGAAGCCCTGCACGACCGCGGCCTCCCGGACGGAGATCGTCCGGTGCTCGACGGGGTGGACCGGCAGCGCACGGTGCCCCGCGATGATCGTGCGAGCTTCAGTCGGTCCCAGCCGGCGGTAGGAGATCGGCTCCTCACCGGGCTTGAAAGACGCGATGCGCTCGATCACCTGCTCCGAGTGACGCATCGTCGACATGTTGAGAAATTCGCGGCCATCCTCCGTAACCAGCCGCTCGGCATCGGCGCCGGCAGCCAGTACCGGAAGCTCATCCAGCAGGTCGACCAAGGCGGGGGTTTCCGGGAGGCCCCGCTCGTCCGGAAGCTCCCCGTTACGCCGATGCGTCTCGGGCGGTCTCGGCACGGGGCTCGACCGCCGACCTCGCCGCGCGAGAAAGAAGTAGCGGACCCTCCGCTGCGGGACTCCAAAGTCGCATGCTCGCAGCAGGTGCGGGGCGACGGAAAACCCAGCGTCACCTAGCGAGTCGACGATCGCATGGAGGAAGCCGTGCCCGTTGACCCGCCGGACCCCGGGCACGTTCTCCAGCACCGCGTACTCGACGCCGAGCTGGCGCGCGAGGCGCGCGACGTCCCCGAAGAGCTGGTTCTGAGGATCGTCCGGACGCCGCGATCCCGCGGCCGAGTAGCCCTGGCACGGCGGCCCGGCGAGGAGGACGTCGACGTTGCGCGCCCGCGGCATGTAGCGCCGGAGCGAGGCAGCGCGCGTCTTGTCGGAAATCTTCGCCTCGACCACGGGCACGCCGGGATTGTTCAGCCGGTACGTCTGGGCGGCGTGCCGCTCGGCCTCGACCGCAAGAGCGATGCGATACCCCTCGCTCCGAAATCCCGATCCCAGGCCGCCCGCGCCGGCGAAGAGGTCCACGGCGACCGGCGCGCCGTTCGTCTCCGAAACCGCGTCGCGACCCCTGCCGCAGAACGAGACCAGGATGCACTCCCCGCAGCGCTCGTTCTGCGAGCGGCAGACCTCGCGACCGTGGTGCACGAGGTTGATGTGAAGGCGCTTCCGCCGTGCTGCCGGCACCGCCTCCTGAAACGGGTCGTGATCCGCCTTCCGACCTGCGGACGGCACGATGCCAACGCGCCGGAAGACTCGGTGAACGTGTGTGTCGACCGCGAACGTGTCGCGGTCCAGGGCGTACGACAGGACGCACCGCGCGCTCTTCGGACCGATGCCCGGGAGCCCTATGAGAAACGCCTCCGCCTCGCCGTCGTCGAGCTCGTTGAGAAAGTTCAGTGTGAGGTCACCCCTGGGTTCCCCCCACGGCCCGACCTCCCTCTCGCGATTCGCGTCCGCGACAGCTCTGAGGAGCTCCTTGAGCTGCCCCGCCTTGCGCCGCTGGAATCCAGCCGGCCGCATCAAAGCTTCCAAGCTCCTCAGAGGGGCAGCGGCGGCGTCGGCCCAACGCGGGTACCGGCGGCGAAGGACCTCGTAGACCTGCCGGTACACCGCCTCCCGCGTCTGCTGGCTGAGGAGGATGAATACGACCTCGTCCAGCGGATCGTCCAGGTTGAACAGATCGGCCGACCGGTACCGCGCCTCCAGGAGCTCGTCGATGCGCTCGATGAGGCCCGCCCGATCGATTGCCGTTTCGATCACGCTGGAGTCATAGCCGGTCCGCCGCGACCCTGGGACGAAGTGCTCAAATCTTTGCCGCTGCCTCGGACACTTCCCGTCGCTGCGCGTGCCCCGCCTGCGACAGCTTGCCCAGCCCGGAACCGCCGGTTTCGCGCGGCCATCCGGCACCCGCTGTGTGTTTGCATAAGCGCCCGGTGCACGCGGAACTCGAACCTGCTCCCGCTCTCCTGTACTGCGGTCCCGATGGCTGGTCGCCGCTGCCGATATGGGCACGGTTCATGCTCGATGCTGGTTCCCGTGCCGCCAGCGTTCAGCGCGACGGTGCGAGGGTCGTCATCGCGCTCTCGCTCCCGGCGCGCGCCTTTGCTGCGGTCCTCGCCGCAGCCGGAGCCGTTGCTACCGCCTTCCGGGAGAACCCGCCCGCGAGTGACGCTGCCGAGCACTTCGACTACCTCGCCTCTTTGCCCGAGGGAACGGCGATCAACCATCACCGCTCGAACAAGGTCGAGCAGGGCCGCCTCGCAGGGGTCGAGATCGATTCAGTCGACGGCACCGCGCGCGTGCGCATCAAGCTGCGCAAGGAGGACAGGCTGCTGCCCGTCGGGCTCTGCACGGAAGTGCAGGTCATCGACGATCCCGGCACGCTCAAAGCGCGTAAGCAGACCCTCGTCAAGGATCCCGAGTTCCTCGCGTGCGCCCTCCCCGGAGTCGACACCACGTCCCTCTCCGCGACCACCCGCCTGGACTGCGTCCTCGTTGGCGTCCAGCGCACGCTCGAAGGCGAGCTCACCGCGCGCGAGTTCGGTGCCGGCGACGATGAGGCGGTGTACGAGGGCAACCTCCAGGGAATCGTGCGCGCGCGCGACATTGGCGGCACCAAGGATGCCTACCGCTCGGCTCTCGTCCCGGCGGCATCAGAGGACGGAGACGCGCCGATCGCTGCCTCCGTCCCCAAGGTCGCGATCTTCGACGGTGCCCGTGCTTTCAACAACTGGCGCTCCCGCTGGCCCGACTCCAACTGGCTCGTCCTGCTCGACCGGGGCCTGCCCTCCGCTCCAGACGGCGCGGCGGCGGTGAACCAGGGCTACGCGACCCGCCTCGCCGAGTCCGACGCGCTGGGGGATCTAGACATCCCCGCGGGCGTCGAAACCCTGGCCTATCTGGAGCGCCAGTGACCCCGTCGCTCCATGACACGACGGCGCTCTACGAGGCGGCCGGGAGCCTCCAGCTCGACCGCGTCTGTGTCCAGGACGAAGAGTTTCAGCGCTTCTCCCTCGCCGTGCGGGAGTTACAAAGCCGTCTCGGCGACGATGCCAGCGACTCGTACTGGCAGCCCGTCCTGCGGCGACTGCGCCGCGCGCGCTGGGAACTCGCAACCGTCCCCCTGCCGTTCAGCTACGCGGGATTCGAGATCAGCGAGGCAGTGACGTACCTGACCGACCGCCTGAGCGACTGCGAGCACGTGTTCCCGGCCCATGCTGCCGCTGCGCGGGAGGTGACCGCGTGCCTCGCGGCGCTCCCGGAAGGCAATGCCGACCCTCTCGGGCCGGCGGTCCGCGACATCCCGTTCGAGCCGCCGGGGGCACTGCTCCTCAACAACGCGCGGCACGCGGGAGCCGTCGAGGAAGACCTCGCCGGCCCGCTCGGTCTCGCCGTCCTGACGCCGGCCCAGCTCCCCGGTTCCGCCGTGTACAGCACGATGGCAGTCGTCGGCCCCGGCTGCTGGTTCCCGGTCCATGTGTTCACGGCGCCGAAGGCACGCGAGATACGGGTCGTCCAGTTCGCTTGGCTTAGTGACCCACCGATCGACGCGCGCATCTTCGCGGGCTCCCAGATGGGCGGCGGCAGCTCCTCGCTCGCCGCGCATGGCGGCGGCTCGCAGGGCGCGACCCTTGCCTCGGCAGAACTGCTCCCCGTCACCAACTGGGCCGCGATCGCTGCAGGGACGGGCGGAAGCTCCGACATGCAGGACGAGCGCCCGGACACGGTGAGCGCCTACCTCCTGCTTCTCGCGTCAGAGCAGGCCGTGTACCTCGAAGCGGAGGAGGGGTCGCGCGCCTACGTCGCCGAGCTGGGCTCGTCGAAGGAACTCCACATGGTCCCCACGAGATCGATCCAGCCGGGCACCTACCTCGTCAACCGCGTCGGCGGCGAGGGCGACTACATCCCCGCGATCGCCGACAGGCTTCTCGGTGCGCACGCTCCCGGCCTCCGAGCAGCACAGCAGCGCTGGAAAGAACCCCTGCGCGAACTGGCCGCCTCCATCGGGGTCCAGGGCATGCTCTCGCGCCTGGAGGCCGCTGGCTCGGAACGGGCGAATCGCGCCAACCTCCGCCGGTGGCTCTCGGCAGGTTCGATCAGGACGGAGCACCTCGCGGACTTCGCCGCCCTCCTCAGGGTCGCGGGTCTCCAAGAGGAGACGGATGAGCTGTGGCGGGACATGGAGGTCATCGATCAGGCGCACCGACGCGCCGGTCAACGGGTCCGAGCACTACTGGTCAGGGAGATCCTCGAAGGCGACACTCGAGAGCTCGAGGTTCGCGGGTGGCAGGACTACGACGTCGAGGAGATCGAGGGCGAGGGAGCCCTGCGCGTCGCCCGGGTCGAAGATCGCCACCCCGACCCCCTCCGCGTCAGCACGCGCCTGACGCGTCAGCTCCTCCCGGTGGATCGTGACCTATGGCAAGGATGATCCCCGCAACGATCGATCCCCATACCCCGAGCCCGGGGGAAAAGGACGTGTTCCAGCGCCTCGCATCCGACCCGGCCGCCGAAGATTGGACGGTCATCCACTCGCTCGATCTGCCGCATCACGTCCGCCAAATCTCCGGCGAACTGGACTTCGTCGTCCTCGTCCCGGAAAAGGGCATCCTCTGCCTGGAGGTCAAAGCCGCTGCGTCGATCTCGCGGCGCGACGGGCTCTGGTACTACGGCAAGGAGCCGAAGGGCGATCCCCGCGGTCCCTTCCGGCAAGCATCGGACGGCATGCACAGCCTGCGCGAGCGGCTGACGAAGCGCTACCCGCCCGCTGGCAGCGCAGTCTTCTGGAGCGCGGTCGTGCTGCCGTACACCTCGCTCGACTTCCAGTCCGAGGAGTGGCACTCCTGGCAGCTCATCGACAGCCCTCGTTACCGCTCCGCCTCGCTTGCCGAAACGTGCGTGGCCGTGCTCGACCGCGCCCGCGAGTTCCTCGCCGGCAAGCAGTCCGCAGGCTGGTTCGATCCGGACTCGACCGTCCCGACCGCTGAGGACTGCGAGAGGATCGCGCACGTCCTTCGCCCCGACTTCGAGGTCTTCCAGAGCCCGCGCGAAAGGCGCAAGCAGGTGAGTGAGGAGCTCAAGCGCTACACGGAAGAGCAGTTCGCCGCTCTCGACGCCATGAGCCGCAACCCGAGGGTCGTCTTTGAGGGACCCGCGGGTACCGGAAAGACCCTTCTCGCGATCGAGTCGGCGCGGCGAGCGGCGGCAGAGGGCAAGCGCGTGCTCTTCGTCTGCTTCAACCGCCTGCTCGGCGCCTGGCTGCGGAGCGAGACAGAACCCCTCGGAGAGAGTGTCACCGCCGGCACCCTCCACTCCTACATGCTCCGCCTTGCGGGGCTAGACGGTCCACCGCTCAGCGACCGCGACTTCTGGGAAGACGAGCTACCACACCTCGCGCTGGAGCGCTTGCTCGACACTGAGGGCGCGGCATCCTTCGACATCCTCCTTGTCGACGAAGCCCAGGATCTCCTCGAAGAGCGTTACCTCAACGTTCTCGACCTCAGTCTTGCCGGAGGGCTGTCGAGCGGGGAGTGGCGCCTGTTCGGGGACTTCGAGCGCCAGTCGATCTACGGGACGGGCGCGACCTCGCTTGGCAGCTTCCTGGAACGTCGAGGAGAAGCCGTCCCCGTCTACTCGCTTCGGACCAACTGCCGCAACACTCCCCGCGTGGCGACTCTCGTCCGCCTCCTCAGCCACCTGGAGCCCGACTACTCGAAGGTTCTTCGCCCCGATGATGGCGTCGAGCCGGAGTTGCGGTTTTTCCCCCCGGAACGCCCGCGGGCGGACGCCTTGACGCGCGCACTTGATGAACTCCGCGCCGATGGCTATAACGGGCGCGACGTCGCCGTCCTCTCGCCGCGAGCAACGGGCTCGTCCGCGGAGAGCGTGTCCGATCAGCCGTGGTGCGACCGTCTCCGTCCGTTCGGGGACTCCAGCGGGGGCCACACCGTGTATGGCACCATCCACGCATTCAAGGGACTGGAGGCGCCGGCAGTGGTGGTGACCGATCTCGACGAGGTCTCCGGCCCGGCGGCCGAAGCCCTCTTCTACATTGCTGTGACCCGGCCGACCGAGCGCCTCATCCTCGTACTCCCCGATGCCGTCCGAGGCTCGATGGCGCAGTCGCTGGCCGGCGCACCCGCGACCGAGGGGAGCGCGCGTGCCTAATCCCGATCACCTGCAGGGACGGGAAGCGCTTGTCATGGCCCTGCGGGAGGAACTCGTGGGCCCGTGCCCTCGCGGAGCAGCGATCGACTGCACCGGGGACGTCGCCTTCCCGGATCGCGAATCGGCGTACGGACCCTTTCGCCAGGCCGGCTCTGGCGAGGAGATCCTCCAGCGCGACCGCCCCATCAAGCGGTACGGGATCGGCGTCCTCTACCCCCCCGACACTCCGGGAGAGAACGACCCGGCGGAGGAAGCCGACCAGGGCGAGCAGGCGGCCGACGATGTGCCCGGTGGCGACGGCGAGGAGATAGTCGAGGACCACGCGGCGACCGCCCTCCAGCGCATCGCCGAGCGCTCATCCTCGCGCGACTTCGACGAGAGTGATTTCGACCTCTCCACTGCGAACTCGTATCGCCCGAGCGCGGTCGGACTCAGCTTCCTCTGCAAGCTCCCCGCCGGGTCGGTGCTCGCAGTGGATGTTGAGGGAGGGCGCTACCGGCCGAAGCAAGTCACGATCAGAACCGGCGGGGACGGAGAGGGGGACGCCGGTTCTGGAGACGCGGCACCTCAGCTTCAGACGCGCCGCTGGTGGCTCCGCAGTCCCGTACGCCTCCGAGCGCGGTTCGTCGGCGAAGAGCTGACTTCCGGCGATGAGCGCGCAGTCGCTCCTACCAGCGATCCCGAGGCAGAGAACCTCGAAGGGCTGGACATCGCTCTCGCGGCGTACGCGCGCCCCCGTGAAGACGGCACCTCCCTCATCACGATCTCCCTCGTCAACCGCAGCCGGTCTGACCCGATCGACGAGGGCTGCCTCTTCCAGGTCCGGTTCAGCGCAAGCGTCGAGGAGGCGGAGGGGGGCGTAATCCTGCCGTACGAGCACGTCCGGACCGCCGATGCGGCTGACGATCCAGAAGAGGCGTCGCTTGACCTCCTCTACCGGAGCTCGCGCACCTTTGCCGTTGGCCATGGATGCGCCGCCGACTGGACGGCGGAGTCCGAAGAGCTGGCATCGAAGGTTTGCGGTGAGTGCTTGCCGGCCTACCAGGCTCCGAGCATCACCCCGGACATCCACGACGAGAACGGTCAGCGCGTCACCATCCCGATCGCGCCGCTTGCCGGCCTCGTTGACGGCAATGACGGGATCGCGAGCGTCACAGCACTGGTCGATCGGTACGTGAGCTGGATCGAGGAGCAGCGCGGGCGGATTGCCGCTCTTGGCCCCGAATTCCGCGACGCGGCCGCTCGCCACGTCAGCCAGGCTGAGCACGTCCTGTCGCGGATGCGTGCTGGCATCGACCTGCTCCGGAGCGACGAGCGCGTCCACCGCGCGTTCCAGCTCGCGAACCACGCCATGCTTCTCCAGCAGCTCCGAAGCCTCCGCCGTAACGCTCGCGAGGTCCGGTACAACGGCGACACGCAGCGGATCGAGGTCGTCGAACCCCTCGACGTTCCGGACTGGCGCGACGTCACGGACCGCGGAGACTGGCGGCCGTTTCAGATCGCGTTCGTCCTCATGGCGATCGGGTCCACCGCATCAGCCGGCTCCCCCGAGCGCGACACCGTCGAGCTCATCTTCTTCCCGACCGGCGGTGGCAAGACCGAGGCATACCTCTGCCTCGCCGCCTTCTCGATGTTCTACCGGCGCCTCGCCGATCCCGGCGATACCGGCGTCGATGTGCTGATGCGTTACACGCTGCGACTGCTCACCGCGCAGCAGTTCCAGCGAGCCGGAGCTCTGGTCTGCGCGATGGAACACCTCCGGAAGGCGGAAGGCGACCTCGGAGACAACCCGTTCACCATCGGCATCTGGGTCGGCGGAGCGGTCACTCCCAACGACCGCGCGGAGGCCCGCGCGGCCCTCAGGAAGCTCAACCGCGGGGACAGCTACGCGGAGAACAAGTTCGTCGTCCTGCGGTGCCCGTGGTGCGCCGCGCAGATGGGCGAGATCAAAAGCACCGGGCGCAGACAGCGCAACGCCCCGAAAGTCGCCGGCTACGAGGAGCGTGACAGGACGGTCATCCTCCGCTGCCCCGACGCGGACTGCGAGTTCTCGGCTGGTCTCCCGATCTACGTCATCGACGAGGACATGTACAGCGATCCGCCGACCCTTGTCATCGGCACCATCGACAAGTTCGCGATGCTCGCCTGGAAGCCGGAGGCGAGGGCGCTGTTCGGTATCGACTCCGATGGCTCGCGATGCGCATCGCCACCGAATCTCGTCATCCAGGACGAGTTGCACCTCATCTCGGGGCCTCTCGGCTCGCTTGCCGGTCTGTACGAACCGCTGATCGACGAGCTGTGCACGGACCGCCGCGAGGGGCGCAACCGTCGGCCGAAGTTCGTGACGTCCACCGCAACGATCAGGCGCTCCGAGCGGCAGATCCAGAGTCTCTACGGCAGGAGCGAGTCCGTCCTCTTTCCGCCGCGCGGCCTGGATGCCGACGACTCTTTTTTTGCCCGGTATGCGCGCGAGCTCGACGGGACGCTGAGCCCGGGCCGCACCTACGTCGGCGTCCACGGTCCCGGTCTCGGCTCGCTCCAGACGGCACAGGTCCGGACCTTCGCCGCCCTTCTCCAGGCGCCGATGGCCCTCGACCGCGAAGAGCAGGACCCGTGGTGGACGCTCGCCGTCTTCTTCAACAGCCTCCGCGAGCTGGGAACCTCGCTCTCCCTCCTCCAGTCCGACATCCCCGACTACCTCAAGGTTCTCCGAAACCGCCTGGGCTTGCGTCCCGAGGACGTTCGCCGCCTGTGGAACGTCCTGGAGCTGACCGGACGCCTCCGCAACGACGAGATCCCGAAAGCGATGGAGGAGCTGGAGATCCGCACGACCGGCTCCCGCCGCGCGGTCGACATCTTCCTCGCTTCCAACATCATCGAAGTCGGCATCGACATCGACCGCCTCTCGCTCATGGCTGTCGTCGGCCAGCCGAAGACCACATCTCAGTACATCCAGGTCACCGGTCGCATCGGCCGCAGGTGGTGGGAGCGCCCAGGCCTTGTCGCGGCCATCTACAGCGCCTCGAAGCCTCGCGACCGCTCCCACTTCGAGAAGTTCCGCACCTATCACGAACGGCTCTACGCGCAGGTCGAGCCGACGAGCGTTACCCCCTTCTCTCCGCCCGTCCTCGACCGGGCGCTCCATGCCGTCCTGGTCGCCTACGTCCGCCAGCTCGGGACGGAGGGCGCGCCGCCGCGGCCGGTGCCGGACGACCTCATCGCCGCCGCGCAGGATCTTCTCGAAGCCAGGGTTGCCATCGTCGACCCCGCGGAGCTCGACAACCTCGAACAGGTCTTCCAGGCGCGGTACGACGAGTGGAAACGCTGGCGGCGCATCGAGTGGAGCCAGGCCGCGGATGGCGAGATACCCCTGATCCGGGCGGCCGGCAGCTACGCGACGCGAGCTGCCGCGCGGCTCTCCTGGCCTGTACCGCAGTCCCTCCGCAACGTCGATGCCGAGTGCCGCGCCGAGATCACAACGGCATACCTTCACGAGGACGACGATGTCTAGCGGCCCCGTTCGGCGGGCCCACCTCATCGCTCCATTCGGAGTCGGGGCCATGATTACCGCTCCCAACGGCACCGCCATGCTCGCCGCCGGTCTGGACCACTGGTACGAGCGCGACGGCGAGGACGACGACTCCCGAGACCTCGACCTCAGCGAGTTCCGCGTGGAGGAATGGCGCCTGGAGCGTCTGCTCCACGTCAACCACTTCCGCGAGCCGCCGGACTTTCGCTTCGCGGAGCGCGGCCAGCGCATCCCCAATCTCAACCTGACCGTCCCATTCCTCCGGTTCCCGCTCTGGCACTTCTGCTGGCGCTGCAACCGCCTTACCGAGCTGGAGCTCGTGACGAAGGGTCGGCAGAAATGCCCGTACTGCCACCGGGAGGGGAAGACCGCTTACCTCGCCCAGGTTCCCTTCGTCGCCATGTGCGAGGACGGCCACCTTCAGGACTTCCCCTGGCGCGAGTGGCTCCACCACAGCGCTCAGCCCGCGTGCGACCGGCCCATGAAGCTGCGGTCAACGGGCGGGGCGACGCTGGCAAATCAGGTCGTCGAGTGCGAGTGCGGAGTCCCACCACGGACGCTCGGTGGCGTGGTCGAGGGGCATCCCGACGGCTCCACCTACTTGACGGACACTCTTCAGCCGGGCAACCCGTACCTCTGCCGCGGCACCTCTCCGCAGCACGGCTCGACGGATCTCTCGACCTGCGCGCGCCCGCTCCGAGGCTCGCTCCGGTCTGCGTCCAACGTGTACTTCGGCCAGGTTCGGAGCGCGATCTACCTCCCGAGAACCACTGACACGGTGTCGGAAGAGCTCCGATCCCTCCTCGAAGGCCCGCCCTTCTCGACGTTGATCCACATGTCGGTTCAGCTCCAGCAGCTCCCTGCTCCGGAGATGCTTCGCGAGCAGAATCGCGAGCTCCTCGAGCCGTACGACGACGCTGAGCTGGAGGAAGCAATCCAGCTCATGGCTAGCGAGACACCTGAGGAGGAGGACACCGACCTCACGCCCGAGGAATCCGATGAGGTCGCCTTCCGTCGCCAGGAACACGAGGCCCTCCAGAAGGTCCGCCGCGAGCCCCAGCTCTCCGTGATCCCGGGCGAACTGGCGGATTACGACGAGCAGCTTCGCCCGTACTTCGAGCGCATCCTTCTCGTCGACCGTCTGCGGGAAACCCGCGTCCTCACCGGGTTCAACCGCATCTATCCAGAGCAACCGCTCAGCGACGATGCCCGCCTGGCCCAGCTCTGGCACCACGTTCCGGAGTGGCGCGACCGCTGGCTTCCGGCCTACAAGGTCTTCGGCGAAGGCATCTTCATCGAGCTGAACCTCGATCGTGTGCGCGAATGGAGCGCTGGTACCGAGGTCACCCAGCGTGCTGCCGATGTCGAGCACCGCTACGGCCACGCGCGCGCCGACCGGCATCTCCGTGCCCGCCATGTGACGCCCGCCTTCCTCCTGCTCCATACCTTCGCCCACCTGCTCATCAACCAGCTCACCTTCGACTGCGGCTACAGCACGGCGGCGCTTCGGGAGCGCCTCTACGTGTCGGACTCGGCGGAGGCACCGATGGCCGGCGTACTCATCTACACCGCGGCTGGTGATGCCGAGGGCACCATGGGCGGGCTGGTGCGTATGGGGAAGCCCGGGTATCTGGAGCCGGCCGTTATTGGCGCTTTGCGGTCCGCGCTCTGGTGCTCAGCCGATCCCGTTTGCATGGAGATCGGCACGCAATCGGGTCAGGGCCCGGATTCGTGCAACCTCGCCGCCTGCCACAACTGCTGCCTAGTCCCTGAGACAGCATGCGAGGAGTTCAACCGCTTCCTCGACCGCGCCGTCCTCGTGGGGTCGCTCGAAAGCCGCGAGATGGGCTTCTTCCACGGCATCACTTAACGGCCACTCCGCGCGCGACTTGCAGCTACCTACTTAGCTCGACCTGCGAGCGAAGTAAGCGCCGCCGCGGCGGCAGTCAAGGCGCGGAGCGCCGTACCCCGGAGGGGTTGACGGGCGCCGGCAAGGCGGCGCCACACTCTGAGCAGGCGGGCGCAGCCATCTGATCGCCTGACAGGAGTGGACTGAACCGTGGATCGTCGGTCCACCGCCGCGCCGCGCCCGGATGCGGTTTGCGGTGTCTCACCGCCGCCGACCCCGCCCGCACACCATGAAGTGTGCGACCGGGGTCGGCGGCTGAGTAAGCGAGGAGTCTGCGGGCGCGGCGCGGCGGAAGGGCAGTCGCATGGGGAGATTCGCTGGGACAGACGGGCCCCAAAGTCGTCATACGGGGCGATGGAGACGACGAACGGAAGAGGAAGAGAGGTAGCGCCTGTTAGAGCGGACCAGCGTCGTGGGGCGGTTGAGGAACTTCTTGGCGAGCTGCGCGCTGAGGCACCTGGTGCGGCCGGCCGGATGGCTCCCGACTACGAGCTCGTTCGCTTCGTCGGCCGGTACGGCGCGGTTTCTATCAACCACGTCATGGAAGTGCTCGGCGTCCGTCGCTCGATGGCCTACCGGCGCGTCGCGGCTTGTGTTGATCGCGGCCTGCTTGAGCGGCTCGACCTGGTGCGCGCCGAGCCGACCCTGCTCCGAGCGACCCGGCCCGGGCTCAGGTACGCCGGACTCGGGCTGGAGCCGGCGATCGTCTCGCCGGGCTCGATCAACCACTGGCTCGCCTGCGCCTGGACGGCACTCCAGATGGCGGGGGAGGCCGGCCTCGATCAGGTGGTCTCCGATCGCGAGCTGCGGCTCTTCGAGCGGATCGAGGGCAAGCCGCTCGCCAGCGCAAAGGTGGGGGAGCACCCTGACGGATCGCCGGCCCTTCAC
>Ga0070741_10009866_pt1 | contig 18298 bp, 21 predicted proteins | sample Coa_R1_4_FD_66440 | JGI IMG/M metagenome (GOLD analysis project Ga0070741, IMG submission 66440) | Surface soil microbial communities from Centralia Pennsylvania, which are recovering from an underground coalmine fire - Coalmine... | ecosystem: Environmental > Terrestrial > Soil > Unclassified ...
GGGCCGCCCTCTCCGCTCGCGCCGTTGTCTGAGATCACCACGATGATGGTGTTGTCGAGTTGACCCGACTCGTCGAGGTAATCCAGGACACGGCCGATCTGGGCGTCGGTGTAGCTCAGGAAGCCGGCGAACACTTCGGCCATACGGCAGAACAGCTTTCGCTCTTCGACGTTCAGCGAGTCCCACGGCCGAACGGTGTCCTGCAGCGGCCACGGCTCACCGTTGGGCCCCTTCACGTCCAGGTACGGGTTGATCGGCGAGAGCTCGGTGTCGGGCGGAACGATGCCGAGCTTCTTCTGGTTCTCGAGCACGATCTCGCGGTACTTCTCATAGCCCATGTCGAAGCGGCCCGCGTACTTGTCGGCCCACTCTTTGAACACATGGTGTGGGGCATGGCCGGCACCGGGGCAGACGTAGGAGAACCACGGCTTGTTGGGCGCGATCATCTTTGCGTCACGAATGAATTCGATTGTCTTGTCGGCGATGTCCTTCGACAGGTGGTAGCCGTCCTCCGGCGTCGCGGGCGGGACGACCGGATGGTTGTCGTAGACGAGGTCCGGATACCACTGGTCGGTTTCGCCGCCCATGAAGCCGTAGAACCGCTCGAAACCCCGCGACAGTGGCCAATGCCGTTTGGTAGAGCCAAGATTCGATTCTTCCAACGGCGTCAGGTGCCACTTGCCGACGCAGTAGGTGTTCCATCCCCGTTCCGCGAGCACTTCCGAAAGCAGCGCGGTGTCAAAGGGAATGCGGCCGCTGCAGTTCGGGAAGCCGTCGGTGAACTCCTCGATGGTCGCCATCCCGACGGTGGTGGCGTTGCGGCCTGTCAGCAGCGATGCGCGCGTAGGTGAACACAGGGCGGTGGTGTGGAATTGCGACAGCCGCACACCGCGTTCGGCGATCCGGCTCATCGCCGGCATTTCGACCAGACCGCCGAAGCAGTCCCAGGTGGCGATGCCGGTGTCATCCCAGACGATGTAGAGAACGTTGGGCGAGCCGTCAGGTGCGGTCGGCGCCGCGTACGGCCCCCAGTCCGGCGCGGAATCCCTGATGTCCAACTCGATCTTGCCGTTGAATTCCGCTGCCATTCCCGGCTCCGCTCTATGCCACTCGTCCCGACGTGCCGCGACACTACACCTGCTCGACAGCTGTCGACTGCTGAATTGACGACCGCGGCACTTCGCGTCGACGCAGCCGTCGCGCTACCACGGCCACCGGAATTGTCCAGCCGAGCCACGCGCCGAGGCCGGCGACGAACCACAGGAAGTGCTCTTTGTTACCGCCAAATAGGTTGTGCTGCAAGGGATGCAATGTGATGAACAGGATCGGTGTCCAGATTCGGTTGGTGATGATAGATAGTGCAAGCGTCGCACTGAGGCTCATGTGCCAACGATGTTCGGCCACGCGCCGCTGCCTGCCCGCGAGGTAGCCGTTGACGGTGAACCACAGCCACAGCGACGCCAGAACGACGTTGCTGACCGCGAGAATCGGTCCAAACGGCGAAGCGGCGCCGATAACCATTGCGCATACCGCGGCCGGAAGTGCTGCGCCCACGTACACCGTGCCGACGCGGCGGTGCAGCGCGGGGCGATGGACGCGCAACCGCGGCCAGATCTGCGCCACGGCGCACACCATCGCAACGGCGGCGAACATCACGTGCGCTACAAGCAGCGGGTAGTGCCAAGCGAAGGTGGCGGGCACGCGCGTCCGACCGCTGAAGTACGGCGGCAGGGAGAGCGCCAAGAAGATGGCGACGATTACGGCAAGGGTCGGGGCGGGCCACTTCCGGCCCTGTGCGTATGTCATACGCATGTAGCGTACATGATACGCAACCGTAGTGCTCTCCTATTACGCTGGCAGGTGATGAAAGACGACGACCGGCTTCCTCGCGCGCTTGAGGTGCTGTGGCAGGACGTCCCACCAGACCGCCGTACACGCGGGTTGAGCCGGGAGCTCATCGTGGAGACGGCGATCGAGCTCGCCGACACGGAGGGCCTCGGCGCGCTGTCGATGGCCCGGCTGGCCGAACGACTGGGCTGCGGCACCATGTCGCTTTACCGGCACGTCGCCAGCAAGGACGAACTGGTGATCTTCATGCTGTCGACGGCGGCGGGGCAACCAGGTTCGGCTACGGATGCGTCGGATTGGCGTGGCGTGCTTACCGATTGGGCCGAAGGGCTGTGGGATGTCTACCACCGCCATCCGTGGATCCTGCGAGCCGCATCAACCGGTCCTCCCGCCGATCCGGGGCAACTGGCGTGGCTGGACGCCGGGCTCGCCGCGTTAGGCGCGACCGGTTTGACCGAACGGGACAAGCTGACCGCCGTGATGGCTGTGCTGCACTTCGTCCGCGGCGCGGCGGCGCTCAGCATCGAAGCGGCTCACGTCGACACCCCCGACTATGCCGAACTGCTCCGGCGCGTACTGGACCCCTCGCGGTTCCCTGCGCTGGCGAACGCGCTCGCCGAGGGGGTGTTTGACGCAGCCGGCGGACATCTCGGCGAGTTCCACTCGGGCTTGACGCAGTTGCTCGACGGCATCGCCGTCAAGGTCGAATAGGCGCGATTACTTGGCGCGTTCTAGGATCTCGACGAGCCGCCAACGCTTCGTGGCGCTCAGCGGGCGCGTCTCCATCAACGACACGCGGTCGCCGATGCCGGCGTCGCCGTTCTCGTCGTGTGCCTTGACCTTCTTGGTGGTCCGGATGATCTTGCCGTACAGGGGGTGCTTCACCCGGTCTTCGAGCTCGACGACGATCGTCTTCTGCATTTTGTCCGACACGACGTAACCGATTGCGGTCTTGCGACGCCCGCGGGGCATCTCTTTACGCGGAGTGTACTTGGGGCCCTTGGCCTTTTGTGCCGTCGCCTTCTGCGCTGTCGCCTTTTCTGCCATTACGAATCCTCACTGCCGGGACCGGAAGCCAGCCCCAATTCACGTTCACGCAAGACGGTGTAGACGCGCGCGATCTCGCGGCGCACCGTCCGTAGCCGACGGTTGTTGTGCAGCTGACCGGTGGCCATCTGAAAGCGAAGGTTGAACAACTCTTCCTTCGACTCGCGCAACCGCTCGATCAACTCGTCATCGGTGAGCTCACGCAGTTCGCCGGGTGACACTCCCACTGCCATCAGAAGTGCTCCTCTCGTGTCACGATGCGGGCCTTGATCGGCAACTTGTGGATCGCGCGCGTCAGCGCGGCCCGGGCGACCGCTTCGTCGGGATAGCTGAGCTCGAACAGAATTCGGCCCGGCTTGACGTTGGCCACCCACCACTCCGGCGAACCCTTGCCAGAACCCATCCGGGTTTCCGCCGGCTTCTTCGTCAACGGGCGGTCGGGGAAGATGTTGATCCACACCTTGCCGCCACGTTTGATGTGCCGGTTGATCGCGATACGCGCGGACTCAATCTGCCGATTTGTGATGTACGCATGCCCGAGTGCCTGAATGCCGTAGTCACCGAAGCTGACGGTGGTGCCGCCGCTCGCGATGCCGCGTTGCCGCGGGTGATGTTGCTTGCGGTGCTTGACTTTACGGGGAATCAACATGGTCAGCTCTCCGTGCCACTCGTCGGGTTCTCAGTGGCGGGCGCAGCCTCAGCGGGTGCTTCGGCGGCGGGCGCAGCCTCAGCGGGTGCTTCGGTGGCGGCCGGTGCCTCTTCGGCACTCGCGGCAGCACGGCCTGCGTCGGTTCCCGTCGCCGTCGTACCCGACGCACCACTGCGGCGCGGACGGGTGCCGGACGGGCGCTCCCGGCGTGGACGCTCGGCACCTGCCGGGGCGGGCGCGGTCAGTTCGCGCTTGCCACCGACGATGTCGCCCTTGTAAATCCACACTTTCACGCCGATGCGGCCGAAGGTGGTCTTGGCTTCGTAGAGGCCGTAGTCGATGTCCGCCCGCAGCGTGTGCAGCGGAACGCGGCCTTCGCGGTAGAACTCCGAGCGGCTCATCTCGGCACCGCCGAGGCGGCCCGAGCACTGCACACGGATGCCTTTGACATTGGGCTGGCGCATTGCGGACTGGATTGCCTTACGCATGGCACGACGGAACGCGACACGGTTGGACAGCTGCTCGGCGACGCCCTGAGCAACCAACTGTGCTTGCGACTCAGGGTTTTTCACCTCGAGGATGTTCAGCTGGACCTGCTTGCCGGTGAGCTTCTCCAAGTCGGCTCGAATGCGGTCGGCTTCGGTACCGCGACGACCGATCACGATGCCTGGCCGCGCCGTGTGGATGTCGACGCGGACGCGGTCGCGCGTGCGCTCGATCTCCACGTCGGCAATGCCTGCGCGCTCGAGTCCGGTGGCCAACAGACGCCGGATCGCCACATCTTCCTTGATGTAGTCGGCGTACTGCTTGTCGGCGTACCAGCGGGACTTCCAGTCGGTGGTGATACCCAGCCGGAAGCCGTGCGGGTTGATCTTCTGGCCCACTACTGCGAGCCTCCCTTCGCTTCTTCTGAAGCTTTCTTGGCCGGTTCCTTCTTCGCCGGTTCCTTCTTCGCGGGCTCAGCTTTCTTCGCCGCCGCCTTGGCCGGCTCAGCCTTCTTAGCCGACGCCTTCTTGGCTGGCGCCTTCTTCGCAGCCGGCTCGGCCTTCTTGGCGGGGGCCTTCTTCGCGGGCGCCTTCGCGGCCGCCTTGCTGCCCTCGGCACGACGCTTGCGTGCCGCGCTGGCCGAGCGTCCGCGATGCTCGTCGCGGCTCGGACGGCTCTCCACGACGACGGTGATATGGCTTGTGCGCCTGCGGATCCGGAACGCGCGGCCCTGAGCTCGCGGCCGAATGCGCTTGGCGGTCGGCCCCTCGTCGGCGATCAGCGTCGCGACGACGAGCGTCGACGGGTCGAGCCCGTTGTTGTTCTGCGCGTTGGCCGCGGCGCTAGCGATCACCTTGGCCACCGGCTGGCTCGCCTGCTGCGGCGCCCACCGCAGAATGTCGAGCGCCTCGGCGACCGGCTTGCCGCGCACGAGGTCGATCACCCGGCGCGCCTTGCTCGCCGAGACGCGCACGAACCGCGCCTTCGCGGTCGCGCTCGGAAACTCAGTCGCGGTGGTCATCGCCTCTTCGCTTTCCGGTCATCCTTGATGTGGCCCTTGAACGTTCGCGTCGGAGCGAACTCGCCGAGCTTGTGCCCGACCATTGCCTCGGTGATGAACACCGGCACGTGCTTGCGGCCGTCATGCACTGCGAACGTGTGCCCGATCATGTCGGGGATGATCGTCGACCGGCGCGACCAGGTCTTGATGACCTGCTTCGTGTTCTTCTCGTTCTGTGCGTCGACCTTCTTGAGCAGATGGTCGTCGACGAACGGGCCCTTCTTCAGGCTGCGTGGCATCGGCTACTCCCTACCGGTGGTGCTTCTTGCCGGTGCGCCGGCGTCGGACGATCAGCTTGTCGCTGGCCTTGTTGGGCTTGCGGGTGCGGCCTTCGGGCTTGCCCCACGGGCTCACCGGGTGACGGCCGCCGGAGGTCTTGCCCTCGCCGCCGCCGTGCGGGTGGTCGACCGGGTTCATCACGACGCCGCGGACGGTGGGGCGCTTGCCTTTCCATCGCATACGTCCGGCCTTGCCCCAGTTGATGTTCGCCTGCTCGGCGTTGCCGACCTCACCGACCGTGGCCCGGCACCGCACGTCGACACGACGGATCTCGCCGCTGGGCATACGCAGCGACGCGTAGGAACCTTCCTTGCCGAGCAGCTGAATGCTCGACCCGGCCGAACGGGCCAGCTTCGCGCCGCCCCCGGGACGCAACTCGACGGCATGGATCAGCGTGCCGGCCGGGATGTTGCGCAGCGGCAGGTTGTTACCTGGCTTGATGTCGGCGTTGGGACCCGACTCGACCACGTCGCCCTGCGAAAGACCCTGCGGTGCAATGATGTAACGCTTCTCGCCGTCCAAGTAATGCAGCAGTGCGATGCGCGCGGTGCGGTTGGGGTCGTACTCGATGTGCGCGACCTTGGCGTTGACACCGTCCTTGTCGTTGCGCCGGAAGTCGATCACCCGGTACGCCCGCTTGTGGCCGCCGCCCTTGTGTCGAGTTGTGATGCGGCCGTGCGCGTTTCGCCCACCGCGACCATGCAGGGGGCGCACCAGCGACTTCTCCGGCGTCGACCGGGTGATCTCGGCGAAGTCCGAGACGCTGGCGCCGCGACGACCGGGCGTCGTGGGCTTGTACTTGCGAATTGCCATGTCTGATATCTCCTACGCCGGCGCTCCGAAGAGGTCGATCGGCTTGCTGCCCGGAGCCAGCGTCACGATCGCGCGCTTGGTGTCTTTGCGCTTGCCATAACCGGTGCGGGTGCGCTTGCGCTTACCCGGCCGATTCGCGGTGTTCACCGATGCGACCTTCACGTTGAAGATCTTCTCGACCGCGATTTTGATCTGCGTCTTGTTGGAGTCGGGATGCACGATGAACGTGTACACGTTGTCCTCGATCAGCCCGTACGACTTCTCGGAAATGACCGGCGACAAGATGATGTCGCGCGGGTCCGTGACAGTTGCCATCAGGCCGACACCTCCTCGGAATCGGTGGTCGCCCCTGTGTTTGCAGCGATGAACTCGTTCAGCGCCTCGACGGAGAACACCACATCGTCGGCCAGCAGGACGTCATAGGTGTTGAGCTGGTCCGGCGAAAGTACGTGCACACCAGGAAGATTGCGCACACTCTTGGCGCCGGTCTCATCGGTACGGCCCGTGACGACGAGCACGCGCCTGCGGTCGGTCACCTCGGCGAGAAACGCCTTAGCGCTCTTCGTCGACGGCGCCTGGCCGGAGACGAGTTCGGTGACCGCGTGGATCCGCCCGTTGCGTGCGCGATCCGACAATGCGCCGCGCAGCGCCGCCACGATCATCTTCTTCGGTGTGCGCTGGCTGTAGTCCCGCGGCTTCGGGCCGTGCACGATACCGCCGCCGGTGAACTGCGGCGCGCGCGTCGAACCCTGACGGGCGCGGCCAGTGCCTTTCTGGCGATACGGCTTTCGCCCGCCACCGCGCACGTCGCCGCGGGTCTTGGTGGAATGCGTACCCTGCCGGGCCGCCGCGCGCTGCGCCGTCACCACCTGATGCATCAGCGCGATGTTGGTTGGCGCGTCGAACAACTCGGCCGGCAAGTCGACCGTGCCGTCCTTCTTGCCGCCCGGTGCGAGCACATCGATCTTCAAAGTCTTAGAGGGCACTATTTCTCACCTCGCTTGATCGCGCTGCGGACCATGACCAGTCCCCCGCGACGTCCCGGGATGGCGCCCTTGATCAGCAGCACACCGTTCTCGGCATCGACCTTGTGCACCACCAGGTTCTGCGTCGTCACCCGCTCGTTGCCCATCCGGCCGGCCATCCGGGTGCCCTTGAACACTCGCGCAGGCGTCGCGCAGCCACCGATCGAACCGGGGCGGCGGTGGACGGCCTGCGCGCCGTGGCTCGCGCCCTGGCCGCGGAAGCCGTGCCGCTTCATCGTCCCCGCCGTGCCTTTGCCCTTGGAGGTGCCCGTCACGTCGACATAGCTGCCGTCGGAAAAGATCTCGGCGGTAAGTTCTTGGCCCACTTCGTATTCCGCGGCGGCCTCAGCGTCGTCGAGCCGCAACTCGGCAAGATGCCGGCGCGGATTCACGCCCGCCGCCGCGTACTGACCCGACAGTGGCTTGTTCACCTTGCGGGGGCTGATTTCCCCGTACGCCAGCTGAACTGCGCTGTAACCGTCGCGCTCCGGGGTGCGGATGCGCGTGACAACGTTCGGCCCCGCCTTGACGACCGTCACCGGGACGACGCGGTTGTTCTCGTCGAACACCTGCGTCATTCCGAGCTTGGTGCCCAGGATTCCCTTTCTCGCCATCGTGTTTCAGGCTCCTATTGGATGTTCACGTCGACGCTGGCCGGCAAGTCGATGCGCATCAGCGCGTCGACGGTCTTCGGTGTCGGGTCGAGGATGTCGATGAGCCGCTTATGAGTACGCATCTCGAAGTGCTCGCGCGAGTCCTTGTACTTATGCGGGGACCTGATGACGCAATACACGTTCTTCTCGGTAGGCAGCGGCACAGGGCCGACCACGCTGGCGCCGGTGCGGGTGACCGTTTCGACGATCTTGCGCGCCGAGGCATCAATCGCCTCGTGGTCATAGGCCTTGAGCCTGATGCGGATCTTCTGTCCCGCCACGCTTCTTCCTCACTCCTGCTCGCCCGCGGCTGCCTGTCGCGCTCATCGCGCTCCGTCGCCAGCCATGCTGGTTCGCCGCCACTGTTCACCTGTCCTGGTGCACCGGTCCCCGCGGTCGGGTGTGTCGCCCGCACGCGCAGCCAGGTTCGCGGCAAATTCGTCGCGATCGTGGCTGGAACCGGATGCGCCCGTGTGGGCGCCGGTCGTATGTCCTGGCCAGGCATTCCCCTGGCGCAAGACAACCTGAACAGTATGCCTTAGATCGAGTGAGCCGCCAAATCCCCCTCGGACGGGCATTTCCGCTGGCCATAGGATGCGTGTCCATGACGAGCCAGACCCCCACGTACCGGATGTGGAAGCGGTTGTCGGCACGGCCCGGCGGCAGCCGGATCTTCTCGGCCGCGGCGATGGTCCGGGTGCCGTACTTCGCGTCGATCGTGCCGCATGTCCGGCGGATGGAGCCCGGGTTCGCCGAGGTCAGCGTTCCGAAGTGGTTCCACGTCTACAACCATCTCGGCACGGTCCACGCGATCGCCTCCTGCAACGCCGCCGAGTTGGCGATGGGCATGCTGATGGAAGCCACCGTGCCGACTACTCACCGCTGGATCCCGAAGGCGATGACCGTGCAGTACCTGCAGAAGGCGACGACGTCGCTGCGGGCGCGGGCCAGCCTCGAGCCGCCGGACTTCAGCGCGATCACCGAGGGCGCCGAGCTCGTCGTCCCGGTCGGCGTATTCGACGAGGCCGGCACTGAGGTGGTGCACGCCGACATCACGACGTGGGTGACGCCACGGGTGTGAGTTCTCTGCGACGACACGCCGCAGCGTTCGCACATGTTTCACATTCGCAGACCTGTCGGTGGATGTCAGCACACTCCGCTCATGGACATGCCGTTTATCGGAAGCGAAGCAGTCGCCGCCGGTCAACTCACTCCTCATCTGCTGAGAACGAGATTCGTCAGCATCTATCCCGGCGTCTATTTACCCAGGGATGCCCAGGTTTCGGCAGGCACCCGCGCCGAAGCGGCATGGCTCTGGTCAAAACGACGCGGCGTGCTGGCAGGATTCTCGGCCTCCGCGGTCCACGGCGCGAAATGGATCAGTCGCGGTCGTCCGGCGGAGATCCTCCACGACAATCGACGTCCGCCGCCACGGCTGCGAACTTGGGCCGACCGAATCGACGACGACGAAATCGACGTAGTCCACGGCATGCGGGTGACAAGCCCTGCCCGCACCGCACTCGACCTTGCCTGCCGCTATCCAGTAGACGAAGCGGTGACGGCCGTCGACGCGCTCGCTCGTGCCACTCGGTTGAAAATGCTTGATGTGCAATCGCTTTCCGAACGCTATTCGGGCCGTCGCGGGATGAAGCACGCAAGACGCACGCTCGACCTCGTCGATGCGGGTGCGGAGTCGCCGCGTGAAACGTCACTGCGTCTGCTGCTTGTGCGCTCAGGCTTTCCGCGGCCACAGACTCAGATCCCCGTCTACGACGAGTTCGGCCAACTCGTGTGCGAACTCGATATGGGCTGGCGCGAGCTCATGGTGGGAGTGCAGTACGAAGGCGACCACCACAGGACAAACCCTCAGCAGTTCAACAAGGACATCCGAAACATGGAGATCGTCAGCGGACTTGGCTGGATCGTCGTACGAATCACGTCCCAAGACTGTGCACCCGACATCGTTCGGCGGGTGGGATCTGCCCGAGCCTCGCGAATGTGAATCCGCCGCGATCGCGCCCCGCGTGTCGTCACAACAGGTTCACACTGGCGGGCAGTCAATGCGGGGCGGGAACCGTCGCCCAGAACCCGCACTTGTGTTCGTCGTCGAACGACGTGAACGTGTGCGGTTCTGGCGTCTGCAGCGACATCCACGGGCCGCCGGTTCCGCGCAGCGCGGGCCAGTCTGGCGCGCCGTCGGCGTGAGGGGTGCCCGACGTGACGAACGCAGACCAGTAGTCGATCATCTGGTCGGACAGCTTCTGCTGCGCCGTATTCAACGGCTTCCCGCCGCCGACGTCGAACAGGTAGCGCACTTCCATGGCATGTCCGGCGCCGACGGGAAACGGAACCTTCTCGAGCGGCTCGGGCGCCGGCGCATCGCGATCGTTGAACTCGTATGCGAAGACTGGCGCGCTGTGCGTTACGGCCATTTCTATTGTGTTTGCGGGACAGGCGAATACCTCATCGGTCATGGCCGCGGAAAACGCCAGCGCCGAATTGGCGTACCCACTCAGCGGATACTGCTGCGCAACCTTCGCGCTCTGCCCGCCGAACACCTCGGACAGCTGTTGCGCGTAGTCAGGCAGGCGGCGTTCGCCGAGATACTGCTGTGCGGCGAACAACGTCCACTCGTCGCGATTGGTCCCGATGAGAACGGGCACATGGGCCCATTTCCCTTGCGCGAACGCTGTCATCGGATCGGTCGGCAATTGCGCGGTCCCCGTAATCGGGCCCGTCAATCCCGTTGTGCCCAAACGGTAATAGGAGGGCGGGTCGTCGAGTCTGGCGACCGGCAGTGCGCGCAGGCAGTCCGCGGCAGTCGCGCGGTCGCCACACCCTTTGGACGCGGCGTAATCAAGACTGGCCTTCTGCGCGCCCGCCAGATCGCCTTGAGCCTGGCACGGGCCGCTCTCCAGGACCGCCGCGCGAAACAGCCCGGCTGATCCCGGCGCGACGAGGTGATCGCACACCGACATTGCGCCCGCCGACTCGCCGGCGATGGTGACCTGCTGCGGGTCACCGCCGAAGCTCGCGATGTTGTCGTGCACCCAATGCAAGGCGAACTGCTGGTCTTCGAAACCGTAATTCCCCGGATTGCCGTTGGCCGCCAACGACGGATCGGCCAAGAAACCCAACGCCCCGAGCCGGTAGTTGATCGTGACGACAATGATGTCGCCGCGTTTGACCAACCATCGCGCATCGAACATGTCGCCGCTGCCGTTGGTGAATGCGCCGCCGTGAATCCACACCATGACCGGACGCGGCGTGCCGGCCCTCTTGAGCGGAGTCCACACGTTCAGCGTCAGGCAATCCTCGGAAACCGAACGGCCGCCGTCGGGATCGTTTCTGGTGTTCTGCACACACCGCGGGCCGGCCTTCGACGCGTCGCGCACCCCTTGCCACGACGCAGGCGGTTGCGGCGGCCGCCAGCGCAGTGGGCCCACCGGTGGCGCGGCGTACGGAATTCCCGCGAAAAGCAGGTGATCGTCGGCGAAGGCACCGCGCAGTGCGCCCGACACGGTGCGCACGAGTGTTCCCTGAGCGGGCTGGGTCGCGCCGCAACCCCACAGGGTGAGAGCAGGAATCACCAGGATTACCAGGCACAACCGTCGCGCGAACCGCACGCGGTCAAAGACTACCGCTCGCGGCTGTCGAAACAGGCTTACGCAAGCGCCGCCAATCGTCGAGACTGAAAGCAAAGCCGACCGCGAGGAGAAGCGATGAGCACGCTGACCATCGATGACGCCGCCGGGGTACTGGCCGATCCGACCGCCTACGCCGACGACGAGCGGCTTCACATTGCGTTGAGCTATCTGCGGGCCCATGCACCGGTCGCGCTCGTCGATTCGCCGCCGTATCGGCCGTTCTGGGCCATCACCAAGCATGCCGACATCATGGAGATCGAGCGGGCGAACGACCTATGGATCAGCGAACCGCGGCCATTGCTGCAAACCGCGGAGGCCGACGACTTGGCGTACGCACAGTTGGAGGCCGGCATGGGTCTTCGCACGCTGATCCATATGGACGACCCACACCACCGCGACGTCCGCAAGATCGGGGCCGACTGGTTCCGGCCAAAAGCCATGCGCGACTTGAAGGTTCGAGTGGACGAATTGGCGAAGCGGGCCGTCGACAACATGCGCGATTCCGGTCCCGAATGCGATTTCGTCACAGACGTCGCGATGAACTTCCCGCTATACGTGATCATGTCGCTGCTGGGCATTCCAGAGGAGGACTTCACGCGGATGCTCAAGCTCACTCAGGAGTTGTTCGGCGGCGACGAAGAGGAATACAAGCGCGGCGCCACGCCGGAAGAGCAGATGGAGGTTCTCCTCGACTTCTTCGCGTACTTCAATGCGCTGACGGCTTCGCGGCGTGAGCGCCCGACGGAAGATCTGGCGTCTGCGATTGCGAACGCTTCCATCAACGGCGAGCCGCTCTCGGACCTCGACACCGCGTCGTACTACGTGATCGTCGCCACCGCAGGGCACGACACCACAAAGGACGCGATATCCGGGGGTCTGCACGCGCTGATCGACAACCCGGACCAAATGGCGCTGTTACGCGACCGGCCGGACTTGATGCCCACCGCCGTCGAAGAGATGATCCGCTGGACCACGCCCGTCAAGGAGTTCATGCGCACCGCAACCGCTGACACCACCGTCCGCGGTGTGCCGATCGCAGCCGGAGAATCGGTGTATCTCGCTTACGTCTCGGGCAACCGCGACGAAGAGGTGTTCGACCAGCCGTTCCAGTTCGATATCACGCGTGATCCCAACAAACACTTGGCTTTTGGCTATGGCGTGCATTTCTGCCTGGGCGCCGCACTGGCGCGGATGGAGATGGCGAGTCTGTTCAGCGAGCTGATCCCGCGGCTCGACTCGATCGAGATGGCGGGCGTGCCCGAACTTGCCGCCACGGTGTTCGTCGGTGGGCTCAAGCACCTGCCCATCAGATACACGCTCAGGTAACGCCGACGAACTCTGCCGCGCGGTGAGCGAACATGACGATGCTCGCGTGGGGTCCCCGGCTGGTGATGTCGGGCAGCGCGGCGCCGTCGATCACCCATAATCCATCGACCCCCCGCACCCGGCATTGCGCGTCGAGCACGGCGTGCTCGTCGTCGTCTCTGCCCATCGGGGCGGTCGCGCACAAGTGCTGCGAGGTGGACCACAGCGGCTCCGCCGACGGGTCGGAGAGAGGGCAGAGTTCCTGCGCCAGCTCGGCGCCGCGTCGCAGAGCTGCGATGTCCGCGGGTTCGCTATCGTAGCGGTGTTCGATGCGCGGAGGAGCCTTCTGGTCCGGCGACGTAACCGCAACGCGTGCCCGTGACAGCGGGCGCATGAGTGCGACGCCGACGTGAGGCCAATCCGGTCGGCCTGTGCTGCCGTCACCCACCATCGCGATGAACCCTCCTGTGTACGGCCGGATTTCAATGCCGAAGTCAGTCGATGCGATTGCTTCGAGCACGGGACGTCTGGGAGTCGTCATCCACGACGTCGGCATCACCCATTCGGGATGATCGACACCGTGGGTCCCCACCGGCGCCACCTGAACCCTCGGTATGCCGGCATCGCGCAGCACTGTCTCATCACCGATACCGGACAACATCAGTAGCTGCGCAGTGCCAATCGCACCCGCGCACAAGACGATTCGATCGGCCGTCAAATCGATCGGGCCATCCGGACTATGTGCCTCGACGCCGACAACACGGCCTGAGCTTATACGTAAGCGCCACACCGTGGTTCGGGTCAGCACGGTGAGATTACGTCGCCCCAGAGCGGGGTCGAGGATCGCGGAGCCGGGGTCGACTCGGGCGCCGCTGGAAAGGTTCAGCGGCAGGGCGCCGACACCGCTCATGTCCTCTGACGCGTCAGCCGCGCCGTTGAGGTCGGCGAGCAAGCGGAGGCCGGCCTGGTGGGCGTGCCCGACGAATTCCTTTGTACTGTCGGTCATTTCAGCGCTACGGCCGACCACGATCGGCCCCGCTCGCCCGTGCAGCGGGCCGTCGAAATCCCGGTCGGTCTCGATCTCCTTGAAATGGCGCAGCACATCCGACCATGCCCAGCCGGGCAGACCCCAGCCGTCGAAGTCACCCGGCAGGCCTCGACAGAAGTAGCCGCCGTTGACCGCCCCGGAGCCGCCGACGACCGCCCCTCGCACGATCTGCGCGATGCGGCGCGGCTGCTCAGTCAGCACGGTCTCGAAGCGCCGCACCAGAGGGCTGCCCATGCCGATCGGCAGCACCGATCCGTCCGCCGTCAACGCGCTGACGGCGGGATCGCTCAATGCCGGTCCGGTTTCGAGGACGACCACCCGACAGCGTTCGTCAGACGACAACCGTTCTGCTACAACAGATCCGGCGCTACCGGCGCCGACGACCAGGACGTCGCTGTGCAACGGGATGGTTAGGTCCGGATCTGCGGCTTCAGCGGGCCGGGGTGGCGCTCCTGCACCATGCCGGTCCACATGCCGGCTCCGTAGGCGAGGTCGTCGAGTCGTTTGAGGAGCAAGTACGGCACGATCCCCAGTTGTTTGGTCTGCACGTCGACGTTGTTGTGGCGGGTCACCCAATCAGCGATGCCGTCGATGACGGCCGCGATCAGAACGATGTGGCGAAACCGCCGGAACAGGACTGCGGCGAGCAGTGCGAGCGGCCAGTAGTGCCGGCAGATCGCTGAGGACAGTTGCAAGGCAGCCCCACCGAGACCTCGCGCCGCGAGTACCGCGACATCTTTTGGCTTGGACTCGACACCGTCGAGCGTGCTGGCTATGCGGCGGGCTGTGACCGCAGCGACCACGACGGACGCCAGGTAACCCAGGCACGAGCCCATCGCCATCAGCAGCCACAGCAGCAGCGTCCAGGGAGAGATCACCAGCGGCGCGGTCTTATCGGGATGGCGGACAGCCAAAGGTGCGGCGGATTGACCGTAAAAAGCTTTGCGCGCCAACCATGTTCGCATGCCCACGCGATGGTCGTGTGCCACCAGAGCGATCGGTTCGTACCGTAGCCGGGCACCCGATTCCACCAGACGCCAGCACAGGTCGACGTCTTCGCCACAGCGCAGTGTTTCGTCGAAGCCGCCCGCAGATGTGATCGCCGACCGCCGGCAGATGATCGCGGCGCTCGGCACATAGGACACGGTTCCGTACGGGACGACGGGGGCCTCCCGCCGGCCGAGGTCGAGCGACGAGCGCACAGCCTCATATCGCGCAATCATGTTGTCGCTGTGGGAAAGTCCGACGATCCGCGGCGCGACGAGGGCGACCGCCGGGTCGGCGAAGTGACCGAGCAGGGCTTCCAGCCAGCCGCGTCGCGGCACGACGTCGGAATCGAGGAACGCGACGAAGTCGGTGTTGCACGCCGCGAGACCGGTGTTGCGTGCGGCGGCGGGTCCCTTGCTGTGCGCGTGCCGAATCACCTCGACCTGGCAGCTGGTGCCCTCGAGTTCGTGCTGACGAACGGGGATCGCCGAACCGTCGTCGACGACGATGACCCGCATGCCCCGCAACGTCGACACTAGCCTTCGTAATCCAAATGCGTTGTCGCGGACAGGAATAACGACAGTGACGTCACGATGAGACGGCCCTCCCGATGGCCGCGGATGTGCGACCGTCGCGTCGAGCAGGGTCCTCGCGAGCTGGGCGCTGACTGCGTCGTTTACCTCGAGGCGGCCGTTGTCGAGCAGTGTCTGAGCCGCCGGCGCCAGCCGCAGCAACCGCGTCGGCGAGCCGCCGAGCAACGCCTGCCCGGCGCCGAGCACCCGGACACGGCGGTCGACCTGGACAGCAAACCCGTCCGGAAGCCGGGGCTGGGTCATCGCAGCATTCCGTCGCCGCCGGGAGCCCATCGTTTGATCTGCATCACGGCTGCATCGACCATCTCGGTAAAGAGGCGAGCGCCCGCCGCCGCAGTCGCGGTGGTTGGGTCACCGAGCACGCCTACCTCACTAACGGCCGCGACACCGGCACGGCGCATCGCTGGCAATAGTTCTGCTAGCGGAGTCAGGTTACCCGCACAACGGTCATCAATACAGACCGATTCGGGTGAAAGATGCAGCAGTATCGATGTTTCGGTGTGGCCGGCGTGTGCGTCGGCGCCGGCGACCGTGCACGGACACCATGCGACATCGCGATTTTCGGTCCGCAACAGGCTGACCGCCGACGTCAGGGCGTCGACGTTGCCGCCATGGCCGTTGACGAAAACGAGGCGGGTGGCCCACTCGCACGCCGAGCGGCCGTACTCGACTAGCAGGTGTTCAAGGGCCGCAGCTCCGATCGACACGGTGCCCGCGAAGCCCTGATGCTCGCCGCTGGCTCCGTACGCGATCGCTGGAGCAACCATGACGGGCCCCGGGTGCCCGGCCGCTTCGAGAGTGGCGACGACCGCATCCGCGACTGCGGCGGCGATGCGGGTGTCGGTGTCCAGTGGCAGGTGCGGACCGTGCTGCTCGGTGGAGCCGACCGGAATCACCACCGTTGGCGACGTACCCAGAAGCTGCTTCGACGTCGACTTCCCTAACTCCGTCGGGAAGACCACCGTGCGATCGTAAGCCGAATTCATCTGGTATAGGCCAGATGTTGGCGAACCGGTCGCCTTCCCGCCGCAAATTTCTTTCCGACGGCCCTCTCACGATTCACGTCAGTACCGCCTGCCCCGCGGGTACCAGCACGCCGCGGCGGGCTCACGAACCGCTGCCGGGTGGCGCTCCGAGAGTCCGGGTGAAACCGGGCGGGATCACAACGTCTTCGGGTGTCAGGTCGTGAATCGACGCCTTACCCAGACCCCGAAGGGCGGAATCGATGCCGCCGTGGAGAACGTCGAGCACGTTCTCCACGCCGGCCTGCCCGGCCGCAGCGAGACCCCACAGGTAGGCCCGGCCGATCATCACCGCCCGCGCGCCGAGCGCGACCGCCTTCACCACGTCGCTGCCACGCCGCACGCCGCCGTCGAGAAGCACCTCCACATCGTGGCCGACGGCGTCGACGACGGCCGGCAACGCGCGTATCGACGCCGGCGTGCCGTCAAGATTGTTGCCGCCGTGATTAGACACCGAGATCGCCGAAACACCGGCATCCACAGCACGTTTCGCGTCGTCGACCCGCATCACGCCCTTCAGCATGAACGGGCCTCCCCACAGCTTGCACAGCCATGCGACGTCGTCCCACGTCGGCGGCGGGGTACCCATCCACTCCCCGTAGGCGGCGAAGAACGGCGGCCCGAGTTGGCCACGGGGGACCTGGTTGGGCACGCGCAGGTCGGGCGGGTGCAGTGTCTTGGCCCATTGCCACAACCACCGCGGCCTGGTGAGCCCGTGAGGCAGCATGCGCACCGTCGTACGAAGGTTCATCTGCTCGGGGATCACGGGGCTGCCCCAGTCACGCCCGTGGGAGAAACTCCAGTCGGTGGTCAAGATCAGGCCGACTGCCCCCGCGTCGCGGGCGCGTTGGACGCGCTGCGCGATCGCCTCGCGGTCACCGAGCCAGTACACCTGGAAGAAGAGCTTGCCGTTGGCTTCGATCACGTCTTCGATCGGCTTGCTGGCAAACGACGACAATCCCATCGCCGTGCCGCGGGCCGCGGCGGCGCGTGCGACGGCCAGTTCGCCATCGGGGTGCACGGCCTGCACGCCGGTCGGCGAGATCACCACCGGCAGCGAAATCGCTTGCCCCATCACGGTTGTCGACAAGTCACGCTTGTCGGTCGCACCGATCACGTGCGGCGCGAATCCGAGCTCGGCGAACGCCTCGACATTGTCGGATACAGTGACGCCCTTTTCGCTAGCCGCGAGCAGCGCCGCGTAGACGGGCTTGGGAAGGCGCTTCTTCGCCCTCTCCTGGGCCAGGGCCACCGTCTCGAACCACTGGACCATGGCTACACCGGGCTCTCGTTGCAGAGCCGCGACGGCGGGCGCTGCGTCAGCGTGAGTGTGACGGGACCGCGACGGGAATGGTCGCCACTGGGCCTTGGCACGTGGCGGTCGGCGGCGAGCGCCGACTCACCGTAGCCCTGGACGCATTCGGGGTCGGGACCGTCGAGAGGCAGACCGGTGAAGAACTTCGCTGCCATGCATCCGCCGCGACAACTGTCGTAATGACCGCAACTGCCGCACGCGCCGGCAGACTGCGGTTCGCGTAGTTCGCGAAAGAGCGGTGCGTGCTTCCAAACGCTGTCAAATCCGCCGTCCGTCAACACATTTCCCGCCAGGAAGCGGTCGTGGATGGCGAATGGGCAGGCGTAGACGTCACCGACGGGGTCGATCAGGCACACCACGCGGCCCGCGCCGCAGAGGTTCAGGCCAGCTAGCGCGCCGGGCTGTCCGAGTGGTGAAAGGTGAAAGAACGAGTCGCCGGTAAGCACCCTGTCGCCGTGATCGACGAGCCAGTTGTACAACTGCAGCTGCTGGTCGGCGGTCGGATGCAGATCCCCCCACAC
>Ga0070741_10009867_pt1 | contig 18297 bp, 18 predicted proteins | sample Coa_R1_4_FD_66440 | JGI IMG/M metagenome (GOLD analysis project Ga0070741, IMG submission 66440) | Surface soil microbial communities from Centralia Pennsylvania, which are recovering from an underground coalmine fire - Coalmine... | ecosystem: Environmental > Terrestrial > Soil > Unclassified ...
AGAGCCGACGAGCTGCACCGTCTGTCCCGCGACGGAGGTATCAAAACGCGGAGGGATAGGCGGCGTCTGCATCACATTCTCATTCAACGTCCAAAAATTCAGAGAACCGTTCTGGGAAACGAGGTGCGTGAACGCGCCTTGCTGCGCGTACACCTGAAAGGGCGTTGTGTCATTTGCTTCGTAAAGCCAGAGCGTGTCGCTCGTATTGGGCGTGGGTTGATTGATGGCAAAGACCTGACTGAATGGTTTTAGATACACCAAGCCCGTCGGCAAGGGAGTGACGATGAACGTTGGTGGAGGCGGCGGGGTGAAGGTGCTGCTCTGCGGTGGAATGAGCGTGATGGACGGCGCGCTGCTTTGTTGGACGATGATGAGGGGTGCGCCGTTGCGGTCGGTGCGCGTTTGCAGCGTGTAGAAACAGCCGGGCGCATATTCGACTTGTCCCGTCACAATGATATTGTGCGTCGTATTTGGCAGGAGAGGAATTTGGATTTGCGCGGGCAGCGCGGTGGAGAAATTGCCTTGCTGTTTGACGACGCCTGCTTCGCTTTGCACTGTAATTTCGCGCCCACGTCCGAGCGTGATGGAAAGGATTTGGGACAGTTGGTTCGTAGGCGAAATGACGGGATCTACCCACAAGGGTTCGGGCGTGGCAGGTATGGGGCAGCCGACGGTGGGGGTAACGAGCGCGGGCAAGGTTGGCGAGGGAATCAATGTTGCCGTTGCGGTCGCGGTAGCGGTGCTTGTGGGTGTGAGTGTGTTCGTGGACGGAGCGAGGGTGGCGGATGGGACGATGGCGACGATGGTAGGCGTGGACGCGGCGGCTCCGCCCTGCATCGAACTGAACAGCGATATGAGGAGGATAAATGCGATGATGAGGATGACGACCAAGACGAGCGCCGTCGTCCGCGCGAACCCTTCGGGAACGCTCACGTTTTAACCTTCGCTTTGGGTGTATAGGTCAAGTGCGCTAGCCGCTTGCCGTTTTCGGAATCTTGAATCAATTTCTCTAATCGCTTGGCACGTGTTTCTTCTTTTTTGGCACTGATGACCCACCAGTTTGCCGCGCGTTGATAGGTTGGAGCTTGGGATTGAAAGAATTCCCAAGCTTTTTCGTTTGCTTTCAATTTTTTGGCGGACGCGGCGTCGAGTTGGGGATTGGATTGTTCAAATGAATATTTTTTTGTTTGCTTAAGGTCGCGTTCCTCGAATACCTTCAGACCGGATGGCTGCATCAAACCCAGCTTGGTGAGTTCGCCGACACGTTTAGTATTTACTACGCTCCAAATGCTCTTGGGTTTCCGTGGGACAAAGCGGATAGTGTAGCGAGTATCGTCAATGCTCTTGCGAATGGCATCTATCCAACCATAGCACAATGCTTGGTCAAGGGCTTCTTGATAAGTGATGCCGCCTTTGCCGGATTTTGTTTTGTAAAAGCCGACCCAGAGCTCTTGTGCCTGCGCGTGGTGCTGCGCGAGCCATTGGCGGAATTCGTCGGCGGACTTGAAAAAGGTGGGTTTCATCGGCGTACATTTTCCTTTAGAACGCCGTTTCGTCAAGATAGGAATATTCCTTTTTCCGAGATTTTCAGTAACTAAAAACCCGAAGGGTCAGCGACGTTGTTCGTCGCACGAGACACCTTCGGGTTTTTGAATCTAGATTTGGAGTCCGATGTCAAAGACGGCGTTATATGTGTCGCCATTCTTTTTTACATCGAGGACGAGTTGGCTGCCGCCGCCGCGATAGATGCCGTCTTGATTGTTCAGGAGGGTCTGCGGACCTTTTTGGGAATAAGGCGCTTGGGTGTACACCTGTTTGCTTAGGGCATCGTCAAAGAACCATTGGGAGGTGAAATCATAATTTTGGTTCGTCCCATTCGGGGTGCGAATTTTGAAATGGATGTGGACGGCTCTACCCTGATACCAGCCGGGGTAGATGGTGGTAAAGTTGGCGACGCCGTTCGCATCGGTGACTTGGTATCCGCGCAGGTATTTTTTGCCTTTGGTGTTGAATCCGGGGTCGGATACGTCGGAATAGACGCCGAGCGCGTCGCAGTGCCAAACGTCCACTTGCGCGCCCGCCAGAGGAACGCAGCCGCTATTGCTGATTTGGGAAACGCGGACGGTGAGATTCAACGGCGCGCCCTCTTTGACCGTACCATCAGATGGGTCGGAACGAATGTCGGAACGATTGAGTTTTTCATCTACAAAGTATGGTCCTTCGGTGAGCTCGGGACGGACGATGCAGGAGGGTAAGGCGACACTCGTCGCGGCAGTTGTAGGCGCTGTATTCGCGTTGGCGGCGGCGACCGTAGCAACTTGCTGCTGCGCGGTAGCGATGGCGGTCGGATTGTTTGCCGCCACAACCGCCGTTTGCGCCTCGGCGTTCGGCACGGCGGCTGTTGCCGCATTGGTGGGTTGCACAGTGGATACTTCTCCCGGCGCACAGGCTGCCAGCGCCGCTGCGCTTATAGCCGCGCTCGCCGCGCCTAACAGCGCGAGTGCTTCGCGGCGGCTCAAGACGCGTCCGATGGGAAGGTCGTCATCGGGTTGAGGGCGAGGCGACCTCGCCCCTACCGCGATGGTCTTCAGGGGGAACGGACGATGGGTGGATTTGTTTGGTCGTGCTTTCATTTCGTCTCCTAGCATTGAAATGGGCGAGGTCGCCTCGCCCCTACGGCTGGTCGTTGAATGGGCAAGGCGACCTTGCCCTACTGTGAATTTCGCGCACTATAGATATTACGGTTGAGAATTGACCAAGAGGGAGATGATAATTTGCTGAATGCTTGGGTCATCTTCTTAGCGTATTCACAGGATGGGCTTACAGTTTTCTTAGAAACAGGGTGTTATAATTTCGGGTAAATAATGCAAAATGCAAAACGCAGGTGAAAGACTATCGGCTAGGATTGGTTATGGTTTTCAGAATGCGAGGAATAGATGGCTAAAGTTTTGATTGTGGATGATGATCCGAAGCTGTTGAATATGCTGCGTCGGACGCTGGCGTATGAGGGTTTTCATGTGGCGACGGCGACGAATGGCACCGAGGCGCTGGGCGAAGTGCAAGCGCATCGTCCGGATGTGATTGTGCTGGATTGGATGATGCCAGGCATGGACGGCGTGCAGGTGATGAAGCATCTGCGGTCGTTGAATGACAAGACGTTGATTTTGATGTTGACAGCGCGCGATGCGGTGGAAAATCGAGTCGAGGGATTGGAAAATGGCGCGGATGATTATTTGGTGAAACCGTTCGCGCCGACAGAATTGATTGCGCGCATTCACGCGCTGCTGCGGCGTCCGGCAGTGGCGATTCAGGATGAACCGCTGGCGTACGCGGATTTAGTACTTGACCCGATGACGCGCGAGACGCGGCGCGGCGAACGGGCATTTGAGCTAACTTCAAAGGAGTTTGATTTGCTGCGCTTTTTGATGCGTCATCCGCGCCAAGTATTGACGCGCGAACAGATTTTGCAAGACGTGTGGGGCTATGATTTTGGCGGGGATGATAATGTGTTGGAAGTGTACGTGGGATATTTGAGGAAAAAGATGGAAGCGGGCGGCGAGCCGCGTTTGATTCAGACAGTGCGCGGGGTGGGATATGTGCTACGGGAAGAATAGTGCGGGACAGTGCGATAGTGGGTTCGTAGAATAGCGGTGGACGAGTGACTCTGCGTTTGCGTTTGACGTTGTTGTACACAGCAATCTTGGCGGTCGCCTTGCTTGTGTTTGGCGCGTCGCTGTACTTGATTCAATTGCAGAATACGCTGGATATTTCGAAAACGACGTTGGCGCGACAGGTGGACTTGTTTGTGCATGGGCCGGGGCGCGGAGGGGAGGATAACCATGGCCCGCGCGATGGGTATTTGCCGGGTCGCTGGACGCAAATCCGAAATTATAGCGGGCAAATCACGGCATATACCCCTGACTTGAGTGGTACCCCACTGCCCTTGAGTGCTGCGGGCCTGAAGGCGGTGCAGAATGGCGGCAGCTGGTTTGAAATCGCGCAGGTGGATAATGAACCGCTGTTGATTTATAGTGTGCCGATTCAGATGCAGGGCGGCACGAATGGCATTGTTCAGGTCGCCACGCCTATCGCCGAGCGTCAGCAGTCGTTGGATATGCTGCGCTGGATTTTGTTGGTTGGAAGCGCGCTCGTGATTGCGGGCGCGTTTGCGATTATGTGGGTGCTGGGTGGCACGGCGCTTGCGCCGATTCAGCGTATCGCGCAGACGGCGCAAGCGATTGGCGCAGAGCGCAATTTCAGTCGCCGTGTGCAATATGCAGGGCCGCCAGATGAAGTGGGGCAGCTGGCTACGACGTTTAATACGATGTTAACGGAATTGGAAATGTCGTATCGCCAGTTGGAAGAGGCGTTGCAATCGCAAAAGCGTTTTGTAGCGGATGCGTCGCATGAATTGCGAACGCCATTGACGACGATTCGCGGAAACATTGAACTATTGAAACACGAGCCGCCGATGGATCCGCAAGAACGTACGGAAGTTTTGGCAGATACGAAAGAGGAAGTCGAGCGATTGATTCGCTTGGTGAATCAATTGCTGGTGCTGGCGCGGGCGGATGCGGGGCAAACGCTAGACTGTGAACCGATTGCGCTGAAACCGTTACTGGACGATGTATCACGCCAGACAAAGTTGATTGCGAAAGGGCGTACTATCGTCTGTGAACCGTGTGACGAGGTCATGGCGATGGGGAATCGGGATGCGCTGAAGCAGGTGTTTTTGATTCTGATTGATAATGCGGTGGTGCATACGCCGCCGAGCGCGATGATTACGCTTTCGACGGCGGAACAGGATGGACAGGTTCAGGTGCAGGTGCGTGATACGGGCGCGGGCATTCAACCGGAAATGCTGCCGCATATTTTTGAGCGATTTTATCGCGGCGATATTGCGCGCAGTGGACGGAGTACGGGCTTGGGCCTGGCGATTGCGAAGGAGTTGGTGGAAGCGCAAGAGGGGACGCTGACAGTGGAGAGTGAGGTAGGGAAAGGGAGTGTGTTTACGGTGAGCTTGCCGAGTGCCGACGGACAGCGGATTAAGAGCGGATAAGGGGATGCGAGTGCCGAGCTGAAGCAGGCGAGTAAATAATGGGGATTCGTAATATGCAGAGCGGCGGGTATCTACACCCGCCGCTCTGGTTTTTAGTTGGGAACTAGTGCAACAACATGATGAGACTGCGGAATAGGGACTGTTTGCTGCGCCGAGAAAAATGGGCAAGAAAGCATTTGCGACCCCGCAGTTTCATGCTGTTGCACTACTAGCTTTCGACGTAATTGGCTACGCCTTTGATGGTGATAGTGGCGGGGTCGCTGACGGTAAAGCGTCCTAGAATTTCGGGTGGGTCAAAGCCAAAGTCTTTCATGTAAATCTGCGTGGTACCTTCGCCCGTAAGAGTTGTGCCGTTGACGGAAACGGTGATGTCAAAGGTGACGGGCTTGGTGATGTTGCGAATGGTCATATCGCCGATTACCTTGAAACTATACGATTGACCTTGCACGGCGTCGGTGGGAAATCCTTGTACCTCTTTGGCGACAAAGACTGCCATGGGATATTTGTTGGATTCGAGCCACTGCCTGCGAATGGCTTCGTCGCGCATTCCGTTGTCGCTCTTGAGGGTACGCAAGTCTACTTGGAGCTGGCTCATGTTGATGGTCGGTTTGCCATTTTGTAAGCTGACCTGAAATTGTCCTTGAACGCTGTTGGTCGAGCCGCGCGTAATTTGTTTGTTGCCGAACAGGACTTCGTTCACTGCGTATTCTACGGTTGTCTGTGAAGGGTCAACGACAAAGGTATAGACCTGACCGTCGGGAATATCTTTGAGCGATTGCGGCAAAGGGCCGTTCGAGGGATTGCTGGCATCGGAGGTCGAAGCGGCTTCGATGGGCGCGGCGGTTTGCGGTGCGGTGGTGGATGCTGCTGCTGTGGTTGGCGCAGCAGTTGGCGCGGTGGTTTGGGTAGTCGGTTGGGTGGCAGCAGTGGGTGCAAGCGTCGCCAGTGAGACAGGGGGTTGGGTTGCTGTTTGCGTCCCGCCACATGCGACGATGCCGAGCGCAATACCGAGCGCGATGATTCCAATGGATAAGAATTTTTTCATGCGATTGACTCCTTGAATCCGTTTCGAGAGGAGACGCCCTTGTTCCTCGCCTAGATTGATACGAGAGTCCCATATCGAGTTGAGAAACAAATAAGCGTTTGCTGAAAGAAAATTGAGAAAAAAAATCGCCTTGTGAAAAGGCGATTTAGGGTTATTTTTCAGATAGAACCTGCTCTAACGGCTTGCCGTTGAGCGTGACGACTACAGCCCGTACGGTTGAAAATTGCCGTGCGGTCTGTGTGATTTGGGCGGCGACGCGCGGGTTATCACATTCCCCGCCTAACGTTAAATTTCCCGTTAGTTGAATCGTCGCCGTGCCATTGACGATGGCGACACGCTGAAGATGTAAATTGGATTGATAGAGCGCGTTGTAGAGTCCCGACTGTCCATAGAATTGGTCGTGCAGCGAAAAGAGTTCGTTCAGCGCGGCGGTGAGGGGCGCAGGCGTCGGCGGAATCTGGCGTTCGACGCCAACGGCACTATCGCCGCAGCCCACGGGCGCGCCTGCACTCGTATCGTTTATGGCAATTAAGAATATTTTTACGCGGGTGAATGACGCGGGCGCTTGGGTGGGTGCGACGGTAACAGCGCGCGTGGGCGCTACAGTAATAGCGCGTGTGGGCGCGGTGGTTGGCGCAAGGGTCGGCAGCGGCTGCGTGGGGATAGGCGGCGAGGTGGGTGTAGGCGGCGGAATAAATTGGGTTGGCGCGGGCGAGACGACGACAATTGTAGGATTTGGAATCGGTGTAATTGAGAACGGCGTCGGGCTGGGCGGCGCATTCAAGGCGTTGCAGCCAATCAGCGCGCCAATCGAGAAAAGGAAAATTCCGAATTGGAGTGTACGGATAAAACGGAAATGAAACCACATTGTACATCACCTTATCATCGAATCTGTTCCGCGATAAGACGCTGGGAAGTGTGGATTTCGTTCCAATGAGTCACAAGTTGCTATTCGGTAGTCCGTTGGACGATGGCGGCGAGTGCGTCAATGAAGCGTGAGGTCGCGTTTGCAGAAGCGGTGCGCTGGAGTTCGATGCCCAGTTCCTGGGCCCTGGCGCACGCTTCGATGTCAATGTCGTACAGGATTTCGAGATGGTCGGACACGAAACCAATGGGTGCGACGAGGACTTGGGAAATACGTGCTTGCTGCGCGTACGATAATTCTTCGAGCAAATCGGGCCCCAGCCATTTTTCATAGGTACGCCCCGCGCTTTGGTACGCCTGCCGCCATTGTGCCAGGCCGAGACGAGCTGCGACGAGCTCGGCGGTTGCGCGCAGTTGTTGCGGATAGGGGTCGTCCCACATGAGGATGCGTTCGGGCAGGCTGTGCGCGGTGAAGACAACGAGCGTATCGTCCCACGTCGGACGTGTAAATTGCGGAAGCACTGCTGACATGCGCTCGGCAATAGATTCGATGTATAACGGCTCTTCGCCCCAGCTTGGAATAAAGGTTACGTTGAGAAATGTATCCTTCTTTTGGATGGCATCGCGCACGCGGTTGAAATAGCCCTCGACGCTCATGCGCGAATAATGCGGCGCGAGCGTGAGCGCGATCAAGCGTTGACAGCCAGCTCGAAGAATCTGCGGGATCGTTTCTGCGATATAGGGATGCCAATGTTTCATTCCGATATAGACGCGATAATCCGCGCCTAATTTTGTTTCCAGCGCGTCGGCTTGCGCTTTAGTAATTTCCAATAGTGGGGTGCGTCCACCGACGCGCGCATACCGCGCTTGGAGGGCGGTTAAGAGTTCGGGGGAAGGTGGGCGTCCCCCGCGCACATCGGTATAGTACGCTTCAACTTCCTCCAAAGAATTTGGGGAACCGTACGCCATGAGCAAGACGGCGGTTGGCTGATCTTTCTGTTTCATAGCTCTATCTCTTACTCTTAATGCTTGAACGGATTGAATGGAACCGCGAATTGCGACGGACTACGTCGCGACGAATCTGCGCTAATTTTCATAATGATTCGTGTAGATTCGTCGTCACGCTTTGCGTGACAAAGATTCGCGGTTAATTCGCCTCGGCGCGCCACGCATGAACGACCGCGATAAGACGTTCTACATTTTTGATGGGCGTGTTAGGTAGGATGCCGTGACCGAGATTGAAGATATGCCCGCGACGCCCGTTTACGTCGGCGAGAATTTGACGTGCGTTGCGGGCAACTATTTGGGGCGTGGTGAGCATCACGGCAGGGTCGAGATTGCCTTGCAGCGCGACATTGCCCAAGCGCGCCCATGCTTGGGAAAGCGGAATGCGCCAGTCTATGCCAAACACATCGCCGCCTGCATCTCGCATGAGCTCGAGCAGCGTCGCCGTACCGGTGCCGAAATGAATGCGCGGGACATTTGTAGCCGCAAGCGCGTCAAAGATTTTTTTAGTGTGCGGGAAAACAAATGTTGCGTAATCAGGCGGAGTGAGCGCGCCGACCCAACTATCAAAGAGTTGAATTGCCTGCGCGCCTGCATGAATTTGCGCGCAGAGATAGAGCGCAATGGAAGACGCGAGTTTGTCCATTAAAGTATGCCAGGCGTGAGGCTGTTCGTGCATGAACTTTTTGGTGAGCAATACAGCGCGCGAAGGTTTGCCTTCGACGATATAACTGGCGAGGGTAAAGGGTGCGCCTGCAAAGCCAATGAGCGGTAATTTGTTTTCTAATTCGCGGCGCACGAGGCGAATTGTTTCCAACACGAACGGCACATCGCGCTCGGGTTCGAGAATGCGGAGCGCGTCGGCGGAGGATTGAGTGCGGATAGGCTGTGCGACGATAGGGCCAATACCTTCGACGAGTTCAAATGCAATGCCCATTCCCTGAAGCGGAATCATAATGTCGGAAAAAAGGATCGCGGCGTCAAGGTCAAAGCGTTGGATGGGCTGTAACGTAATCGTCGCGCTTAATTCGGGCGTGCGGCAGAGCGTGAGCATGTCGTATTGCTCGCGCAGGCGGCGATATTCGGGCAGATAGCGACCTGCCTGACGCATGAGCCAAATCGGGGTGTAATCTACTGTTTCGCAGCGACAGGCGCGCAAGAAACGATCATTCATGGGAATAGTTGATTGACCGCACGTGCGGCGCTGGAAATGCAATCGGGAAGGCCGCCGCCAGAATATGCGCTGCCCGCGACGAGGAGATTAGGATATTGCTGCAAACGTTGTTCTAATTCCGCGACGCGCGTTTTGTGTCCTACGAGGTATTGGGGATTCGCTTTGTGCCAGTGAGATACGCGGGTGAGAATGGGTTCGGCAGCGAGCTGCATGAGGTCATGCAATTCGCGGCGCACCAAGTCTATCAAGGTGTCGTCATCTTGCTCGGCGAGGGCGCTGTCATGCGCGCCGCCGACGAATGCGCGTAATAACACATGCTCGGATGGGGCGCGGTGCGCGAATTTGCTGGATGTCCATGTGCACGCCAAAATTTTGCGATTTTCTCGATGGGGGACTATGAAACCGAATCCGTTCAGGGGATGCGGCACGTCGGCGCGGCGGAAACCGAGCGATATAGATGCGCTAGAGACGTATTGAATGGCGTTTAATTGGTCGGCTAATGTTGAATCGAGCGGCGCGAGGAGGCGCGCGGTTTCAAAGGCGGGTGTGGCAAAGATGACGGCATCGGCGCGCAGTGGAGAGCCATCGTTTACTGTGAGTTGATATTCATTTTCGAGGCGCGTGATTCGTTCGACGCTCCGATTCGTTTGAATGGAATTTTTGAGACGCGCGGTCAACGCATCGCTTAATTGCTGCATTCCCTTGCAGAGGGATAGGAAACCACTGGTGCGCGTTTGCGGAATACGGAAACGCGCACCCCGAATGAGACTGCCGTGCTTGAGTTCCATTTCGCGCAGTTGGGGGAAGGTGCTTTGTAAGCTCAATGTTTCGGCATCGCCTACGAAAATACCTGCCATCATCGGCTCGCCCAATCGCTCAAAGGCTTCGCGGCCGAAACGACGACGCACAAACGACGCGAGCGATTCGTCACTATCGTCGCGGCGGGGCGGAATAATCATTTCCATCGCGATGCGCGCTTTGCCGCGCCAAGAAAAGAGCGAGGAAGTGAGAAATGGCTTCCATTGGGTCGGCGCGATGAGGGAAATGCCTGACGGAACGAGGCGTAATTGTCCGCGACTCCAGACAAAGACGCGGCGCAGTGATTGATTGGTTGGAATGAGTTCGTTTTCCAGGCCCAGCGCGCGACACAATTCGAGCGCAGCGGGTTTTTGAATAAGAAACGAATCGGGGCCGCCTTCGATGACGAACCCGTCTTCGCGTGTTGTGGTGATTTTTCCACCGCAGATGGGTGCGCGCTCAATGAGCGTAACGCGTGCGTTGTCGCGCTGTTGTAAAAAGAACGCGGCAGATAGACCCGTGATTCCGCCGCCGATAATTGCGATGTGGGGCATACGGTTTTTAACACTCGAAGGGGTTTCTCGCGATGTATTCCATCGCACAAACCCCTTCGAGTGTTAAACCTATTGGGTGTACGGCGGTTCGCTGCCGAGCCAGTGCGCGACTTGTTTGGCGTGGTAGGTGAGAATCATGTTCGCGCCCGCGCGTTTCATGGAGGTCAAGAGCTCCAGCACCACTTTGCGCTCGTCAATCCAGCCGTTGCGCGCGGCGGCTTTGACCATCGCGTATTCGCCGCTGACGTTGTAGGTCGCCAGTGGCACATGAAAGGTGTCGCGCGCCAGTCGCACGATGTCGAGATAGGCGAGCGCGGGTTTGACCATCACCATATCCGCGCCTTCAGCGAGGTCGAGCGCAATTTCACGCAATGCCTCTTGCGCGTTTGCCGAGTCCATCTGGTACTGGCGGCGGTCGCCAAAGCGCGGCGGGGAATCGGCAGCTTCGCGGAAGGGGCCGTAAAAGGCGGACGCGAATTTCGAGGCGTACGCCAAAATCGCTACGTCGTCAAAGCCATTGGCATCGAGGGCGCGGCGCAGGGCATCCACCTGTCCATCCATCATTGCGCTCGGCGCAACGATGTCCGCGCCTGCGGCGGCGTGCGAAACGGCTGTGCGCGCGAGATACGGCAATGTCTCGTCGTTGGAAATTTTTCCGTCGCGCACGATGCCGCAGTGCCCATGCGAGGTGTACTGGCACATGCACACGTCGGTCATTACGACGATTTCGGGATTGACGCGTTTGCAGACGCGAATTGCTTCTTGCACGATGCCGCGCTCGTCAAAATTTTCGGAACCCACTTCGTCTTTGCGCGCGGGCAGACCAAAGAGAATTACGCCTTTGATGTTCAGCCTGGTCAGTTCGGCAATCTCGCGCTGCAATTGGTCGAGCGAGAGATGATACACGTCGGGCATGGACGGAATTTCTTCGCGCACGTCATTGCCGTGAACGATGAACAGCGGATAGACCAAATCGGCGATGTTCAAATCGGTCTCACGCACGAGGACGCGCAAATTTTCGGTGCGGCGTAGGCGGCGCATTCGGGCGCGGGGAAATGTCGCGGTCGGTCGTTCCAATGATATTTGTAGGTCTAGTTCATTCAGCATATTCACCCCAATAACGCTAACGTTTCAGCAAGCGGACGATAGACGGCGGTAAAAATGGGCGTATCGCGGAGCGTATAGAGACGGGCCTTGGTCGCACGTAGCGCGATGACGAGGGTTTGAAACGCATCGAGGTCGTTTGTTTCGTAAGCGACGATAAATTCTTGATCGTCAAGCCCTGTCGAGTACGCCAAGAGCTGGCGCACCATCGGATATTCGTGTCCGATACGCATGTGGTCGTTCATCATGGTCTGGCGTTCTTCTTTGCTCAACATATACCATTCCGCCGTTTTGACAAAGGGATAGACAATTAAGTAACGTTGACGGTCTTGCTCGAACAACGCTTGCTCTTGCGAGGTGGGGCGGCGCACATAGGTCGAGGGACGAATCAAGCCAATGAAGGAATGGGTTAGTTCGCAATGGTGTCCGAGCGGCGTTTGCAGGAGCGCATGGAGCGATTCTTGCGCGCATTCGGGCGATTCCGCCATGCGCCACAGCAAGAGGTCGCTGTCGTTTTTGAAGCCGAGCGTGCTGTAGGCAAAGGTGGTTATGCCGGGGGAATGTTCGAGCGCGTGCGCGAACTCGGCGCGTCCCTCCGCGCGTTCGGCTTCGGGGCATCGCCGCCATGCGGAATCTATTTTGAAAGTCAGGTATTGGATAAAATTCATCATCGTTCGCTCACCCGCATCGGGCAGATACATAGGTCTGCCCCTACGAATTGGATTTGTTGTAATAATCGCGCATCGTTTGGAGCAGTCCGTCAATGGTGTGTACGTCGGCTACCGCAGCTACGCGCAGACCGAATTGCTGGGCGGCTTGCGCGGTGACGGGACCAATGCAAAAGACGGCGAGCTGTTCGGGTATTTCGGAAACCATCGCGGCGAAATGGCGGACCGTGGATGCACTAGTAAAGGTGATGGCATCGGTGTTCCAATCCAAATCACCCGCGATGGGCATGATGGTGTGATAGGCATGGATACTGGTGACCTGCGCGCCGCACGCTTCCAGTCTGTGCGCTAGTTCATCGGATGCAATATCGGCGCGCAACAAGAGGACGCGCTGCCTTGCTGTCAGCGGAAGTTCGAGCGCAATCTGTTCGGCGCGAAATTTTGTGGGAACGAAAGCGACGTGAACATTGTGCGCTTGCAAGGCGCGCGCAGTTGCGGGCCCAATGGCAGCGATGTGCCCGCGGGCAAAACATCCCCAATTTGAATTTTGTGCGCGTAATCGTTCGTCAACCGCATTCACGCCGTTGGCGCTGGTGAACACAACCCAATCGTAATCGGTCACGTGCGCGAGCGCATTGTCCAACTCGCGCGGGTCTTCAAGGGGCAAAATTTCAATGGTCGGATATTCGATGGGTTCGCCGCCCCACGCGCGAATTTTTTCTGCGAACGATTCGGCTTGATTGCGGGCGCGCGTGATCAGAATGCGTTTGCCTGCTAGCGGCTTGGAAATCTCGTTCGAGCGATTCAATAGGTCCGCCGCGCCTTGCTGCAATAAAGTGTTTGCGAGCTGCGCGCCTAATTCTTCTGCGCGTTTCGAATCGCCTGTTAGCGCCCCGCGTATGACACGCGAGCCATCTGCGGCGGCAACGAGTCCGCGCAGATACAATGCACCATCGCGCCATTCGGCGTAGGCAGCGATTGGCGTTCGACATCCACCGCCCAAAGCGCGCAAAAACGCGCGTTCGGTTGTCACTGCCGCGAACGTCGGCGCGTGATGGATTAGGGCAAGCCATGGAAAATCATCGCCGGCGCGGGTTTCGACGGCGAGCGCGCCCTGCCCCGGATCGGGCAGCATGATTTCTACGTCGAGATATTCTGTAATCTCCACGGCGCGTCCAAGGCGCTCGATGCCTGCCACCGCCAGCACAATCGCGTCGTAGTCGTCGGTCTTGGCTTTATTCAAACGGGTGTCCACATTGCCGCGCAGGGGGACGATCTGCGCGTCGGGACGCTGCGCGAGAACTTGGGCGCTGCGCCGCGCGCTGGCGGTCCCGATGCGCGCGCCGCGTGGAAGCTGATGCAAACCGACGCCGTGCCGCGAGACGAGCGCATCGCGCGCATCGGCGCGTTCGACGACTGCCGCGATTTTCAGTCCAGCGGGTGTGTCGGTGGGTAAATCTTTGAGGCTGTGCACGGCGAGATCAATCTCACGACGGAGCAGCGCGTCCTCCAATTCTTTGGTAAAGACGCCCAAGCCGCCGAGCTCGGCGATGGAACGAGTACGGTCTTTGTCGCCTGCCGTTTGAATGAGGCGCGTTTCAAATGTCAGCTGCGGCGCGGCGCGTTGCAGAGCGGCGATGACATGGTTTGTTTGCCATTGCGCCAGAGCACTGCTGCGGGTGCCGACGATGAGGGGACGGGACAAATCAAAAGCAATCACATTGAATTTCACTGAATTTAATTTAGGATTACTGAACTTTATGACGGCAAAAAATTTCCCGTCGGGAGATTGCTTCGTCAGCTCGCAATGACAAATCAGTGACGGGATTTCTTCGAGTGGGTGTGGAGGATGCGTTTGCGGCGCGAAAGGGTTTGGGCGCGCGCTTGTTCGTACGCGTCGAGCGTGACGATCAGCAATTCGTCCATAAAAGTGTTGATGCGTTCCAAGAGGCGCGCGCCCTCGGTGTCGCTCTGGGAATGCGCGCCGCCCGCGTGATAGGTCGCATTCAAGACCGAACGGCGGAAAAACAAAAAGGCGCGGGCGAGGTCTGCGGCGGACATCGGCGTTTGCGCGATTTCTCTACCGTAGGTTTGGGCGAGTTCTTGCGCTTGATCCAAAAATTGTTCGGGCTTTTCGCGGCGGCTCACGTACTGAATTAACAATCCGAGCAGGCGCTGACCCAATTCACGTTGATGGCTGCGCTGGGCTTCGGTCATGCTTGAATACCAGTTGGCGCGTTGCAGTGATTGGCGCGAAAGGTCTTGGCGAATGAGAGCGAGGGTTTGTTCTTGTGGGACGCCTTCGGTTCGCCGCGCATAATCATTGCGCTGTTGTTCCAGAAAAGATTGCAACTCGCTACGCCGAAAACGGCGGTGACCGCCGGGCGTGCGATACGCGCTGACCAAGCCCGCGTCCACCCATGCGCGCAAAGTCATAGGGTGAATGCCGAGCAGTTGGCTGGCGGCGGCGAGGGTGAGCCAATCGGAAGAATTTGGTTCCAACAGGTGACCTGAAAGTTAATAAAATCGTATAAAACTTTAATGATTCTATTCTATTTGTGGGGAGAGTCAAGTTGATTCACCGCCGAGGGCGCAGAGAACGGAGAGATTTTAGGGAAAAGTGTCATTTCTCACTGCGTAAGAAATCTCGTTCTATAAGAGAGATTTCGGCGATGAACTACATCGCAACAACAACAGCTCGAAATGACATCCTTCTTAAATTCCTCTGCGTCCTCCGCGTTCTCTGTGGTAAAAATCTCGCGTTGGTTACAGCTTGCCGCCGGGTGGAGGAATGACGCCGATGGTGAGGAGAATGTTGGCGTAGATGCGTTGCTCGCCGGTGGCGATGGCGAGCGCAATGTCGTAGGCGCGCGCAGCGTCGTAAAATTCAAAGCGTCCCAGACGTTCGAGCATGAGCGATTTGGGGAGAATCTCGCGCAAGTCTTGATAGATGGATGGTTCCTCGTTCGTGTCGGGACCCATGACCTGCGCGCTTTCAATCGGAACCGCTTCGACCAGCACTTTTAATACGTCCGTCACGGTCACGAGTCCGGGCGCGAGGTTGAGATAGACATGATGCGCGTTGGGATTGGAACGTGTGACGAGTGGATAGTTCCCGTCCGCGATCAATATCTTTGCCCCATGCCCTGCTTCACCAAGGGCTTGGAGAATTTCGGGATGCAGGAGTTGATATTTGAGCATGACGATGGCTCCGTGAGAGAAATCTGTCAGCAGTCCCCAAATTGATCTAGCACTGACGACACTCTACGCCGGGCAATTCCTTGCGACCAAACAAGGGGTCCACATTACCGGCGACAGCCTGTAGCATTCCGATACAGGCTGCCCCCGCGCCAGGGAATCCGCTGTTGCACGTATCAAAATAAGGAAAGACCTTCTGCCCCTGCTCATTCACGCTAACACAATTGGTATCATGCGGTTTGCATAGGCCGCCAGCGTGAAGGTGCGTACGAAGCGCAAGGCGTGGAGAGCGGACTTGAATCGGCGTTTTCATTCGGGTTCCTCTCTTCGACTCTGACAGGTACGCCTAGTGTATCATAAAACAATGGAATTTTCCTGAATTTTATTTATAGGGTAATTTATGAATCACCCTATAAATAAAATTCAAACGTCTTGACTTGTGTTAGGATTTACGCTATTATTTCGCATACCAAATCCCGTATACCGTATACGGAATACAGGCATCAGAGCCGATGCTTCCCCAAACCTTTACCCCCCTCCGCGAAAATCTTGGTCAGCAGGTATATCAACATCTGCGCGACCGCATTTTTCGCATGGAAATTCCCCCCGGCGCGCGGCTCGGCGTGAGCGAAATCGCGGAGCAAATGGGCGTCAGCCGCAGCCCCGTGCGCGATGCGCTGATGATGCTCGTGAACGAGGGTGTCGTTGAAGTCAATTCGACCGGCGGCTATCGCGTCATCCAACTGACTCGCTCTTATATTGAGGATGCGTTTGTGGTGCGGCGCGCGTTGGAACTGACTGCGATGCGGCTATGCATGGCGCAGCTGGACCGCGCGCAGGTTCAGGCGTTGCATCAAAAGTGGCAAAAACTTCATGCCAAAGGGGCGGACGACCCTACCCTGCTCGAAGACGAAATTCAATCCGATCAGGAATTGCACAAAAGCATTGCGCGTATGAGCAAGAACGCGTTATTGATGGATGCGTTGGATCGAATTACTTCGATTACCTGGCTGATCAGTCGTTTTACATACGCCAGCGCGCAGCAGCGCCAATACGGTCCGTTGACGATTCAAGAGCATCTGCGGATTCTCGATGCGATGCAGTCAGGCGATACGGAAGCGGCGGTCATTGCGCTCGACGAACATCTCACTCGCGCCTTTGCGCGTTCACTCGAACGCTTGGATTCAGCGCAAGGCAAATAGTCTCGCTTTTTGTTACGTCACAATTTTTGTTATGACACGAGTCGCACTGGTCACGGGCGCGGCACAGGGCATTGGGCGTGCGATTGCGTTGCGTTTGGCACGCGATGGGTTTGCCCTCGCGCTGGCGGATTGGAATGCCAAACAATTGCCAGCGGTACGGGATGAAATTGAGCGCGCGGGCGGCTGGGCCCTGGCGTTGACCGCCGATTTAACACAGGTTGCCGAAATCGAGCGCGTCGTGCAAGAAGCGGCAGACTCGGGACCGCTAAGCGTTCTGGTGAATAACGCGGGGCGTATCATTATCAGGCCCTTTTTGCAAGTGACGGAAGCGGATTGGGATGCGACGCTGACGCTGGATTTGAAAACGGTGTTCTTTGCGATGCAGTGCGCGGCGCGGCGGATGGAGCGCGGCGCGCGGATTGTGAACATCGCTTCGGTGTCCGGGCGCGGCGGGCGGCCTGACCAGGCTCCCTATGCAGCGGCGAAAGCAGGCGTCATCAGTATTACCCGTTCTGCCGCGCTCGCGCTCGCGCCGCGCGGGATTACGGTGAATGCGGTTTGTCCCGGTGTGGTGGATACGCCGATGACGCGCGAGATTCATACAGAACGCGCTCGGCTGGCGGGCATTACGCCGGAGGAATCGCTTACGCGGATGTTGTCGAATGTTCCCCTGGCTCGTCTCGAAACGCCGGAGGATGTAGCGGGCGCGGTTTCGTTTTTATGCTCACCGGACGCGGCGTACATTACGGGACAATCGCTGAATGTGTGCGGAGGGATGGAGATGGATTGAGCTGGATTTTCGATTTTTGCTTGGGCATTGGGGCGTGGGGAGTTTGAAGATTGAAAACTAGAGGTTGACGGCGGATAAGCGGATGGGCGATTGAGGGATAGAGCGTAGAAGGTTAGAGATTGGAAGCGGGAGATCAGGATGACGGTATGATTCAGGGATTTTGGCACGTTTCATTTACGGTGCGCGATTTGGAAGCGTCCGTGAAATGGTACACAGAAGTTTTGGGGCTGGAATATGTGCGCGGGCAGGTGCAGCACAATGAATATACAGGCAAATTGGTCGGGATTCCGGGAGCGCACTTGAAGGTGGCGCAGCTGCGAGTGCCGGGGCAAACGATTCCGCTGTCGCGGCATCATATCGAATTGGTCGAGTATGTGAATCCCCCGGGCGAGGAAAACGCGCTGGAAACGTACCGCACTGGCAACGCGCACTGGGCATTCATGGTGGATGATATTCACGCCGAGTTTGAGCGAATGAAGGGGCTGGGTGTGAAATTCAAAGCGGAGAAACCTGTCGCCATTGAGCAGGGTGTGAATAAGGGTGGGTACGCGGTTTATTTTACGGACCCGGATGGGATTACGTTGGAACTTTTGCAACCACCGCCGTGATAATCGGCTGAATGTCATTTTGAACAAAGTTGCAACGCAATTCGTCGCCGAAATCTCTCCGGGAGAAGAGAGATTTCTCGCAAAGCCTGTCCCGAAGAATTGAGAGACCGGCTCGAAATGACAACTCAATCCGCAAGGTGATTACAACACATTTCAAAAAGCCCCTGACAATGTGAAATTCTCGCTATTCCAATTGATTTCGTCACGGGAATCGTGTCAAGTTCCCTT
>Ga0070741_10009869_pt1 | contig 18297 bp, 17 predicted proteins | sample Coa_R1_4_FD_66440 | JGI IMG/M metagenome (GOLD analysis project Ga0070741, IMG submission 66440) | Surface soil microbial communities from Centralia Pennsylvania, which are recovering from an underground coalmine fire - Coalmine... | ecosystem: Environmental > Terrestrial > Soil > Unclassified ...
TCGTCGGCAATGGCGGTGGCTCCGGTTCGCACCTCGGTGCTTTGTGCGTTAGCGAACAAAGCGCAGCAGGCGAGCAGAACGGAAATGAGCAAAACCGGCAGCGTCGAGGCGCGCATATCTCTCTCCATTGGAAGCGCGATCATCGACCCCTGCTCGGGCTTGCGCTATCACCTCAATTGCGGGGCGCCGGTCATTGTTTCAACGAGACAGCGGCAAGAACCACGGTAAGTGAACCGATGACCCAGGTTTTGAAGTTTCGACGATAGCGAAGGCATTGGCGCGCGCCAATCATCCGTTCCTTCGTGAAACCACACGATCCTTCGCGTCGCCGTCTGTTCAGGGCCGCGGGCGCCGCAGGGCTTGCGGCTGCAGTACCCCTCTCGGCGGACGCGCAGTCGAAGCGCACGACTTACAGCTTTTTCAACGCGCAGGAAGCTTCGTTCGTTGAAGCGGCTGTTGCGCGGCTGATCCCGCGGGATGAGCTCGGCCCGGGCGCGCAAGAGGCCGGCGTACCGACTTTCATTGATCGCCAGCTTGCGGGTCGTTGGGGCGCCGGGGAGCGTCTTTATCGCAGCGGACCTTGGCGTCAGGGGACGGCGGGACAGGGTTATCAACTTCCATTCACGCCGGCCGAGCTATTTCGCAACGCCTTGCGTGCGCTCGACAGCGGCTTTGCGCAAATGCCGGTGCAGAAGCAGGACGCCTATCTCGATGCCCTGCACAAGAACAAGCGCGACCTCAATGGCGTGCCGTCGAACGTGTTCTTCGAGACGCTGCTCGCTCTCACTATCGAGGGTTTCTTCTCCGACCCGGTGTACGGCGGCAACCGTGACATGGTGGGTTGGAAGCTGATCGGCTTCCCGGGCGCGTACGCCAACTATTACGAACTCGTCGACCGGCACGGCGTGAAGTTCGACGCGCCGCCGATGAGCTTGGGACAGGATGCACGCGGGCACATCCATATCCATCCGGATGCCTCTGCCGGCAACACCGTGAGGCGCAAATAATGGCGACGCGGCTAAAGGAGTCCGAGGTGCTGATACTGGGCGGCGGCCTGGTGAGCAGCATTCTCGCGCTAGAGCTGACGCGCGCCGGCCGTCACGTGGTCGCGCTCGAGCGAGGCGAGCCGCGCTCGACGGTACCCGATTTCCAGGGTCCGGCCATGCACGACGAGTTGCGCTACGCGGTGCGCAAAGGCCTGATGCAGGACACCGCCAAGGAGACGCTCACCTTCCGTAACCATAGCGGCGAGACGGCGCTGCCTCTGCGTCGGCTCGAGGGCTTTCTACCCGGCACCGGCGTCGGCGGCTCCGCCGTGCACTGGAAATGGTCAGACCTTCCGTTTCGTCGATACCGACTTTCGCATGCGCTCGCACATCACGGAGCGCTACGGAAAGAGCTTCACGCCGCCGGAGCTTACCTTCCAGGATTGGGGCGTGAGCGCCGCCGATCTCGAGCCTCATTACGATCGCTTCGAATACCTGTTCGGCATCTCCGGCAAGGCGGGCAATCTGCGCGGGAAAAAGATCGCCGGCGGCAACGTATTCGAGGACCCGCGCGCGCGGGAGTATCCGAATCCACCGCAGAAGGAGCCTTACGGCTCGGCGCGCTTCCGCAAGGCGGCCGAATCGCTCGGCTACCACGCGTATCCGCAGCCCTCGGCGAACATGAGCCGGCCTTACACCAATCCGGAAGGCCTGCAGCTCCACACGTGCACGTTCTGCGGCTTTTGCGAGCGCTTCGGCTGCGAGCACTTCGCCAAGGGTTCGCCGCAGACCGCGCTGCTGCCCGTGCTTTTCAAGCAGTCGGGCTATGAGCTACGCACGCAATGCCAGGTCCTGCGGATTAACTTCGACAAGGCGGCGAGGCGTGCAACAAGCGCGACGTACGTCGACGCCCAAGGGCGCGAGTTCGAGCAGCCGGCGCAACTCGTGATCGTCGCGCTGTATGCGCTAAGCAACGTCCACATGCTGCTCGTCTCGGGCGTTGGCCGCCCGTACGATGCGCAGAGCGGACAGGGCGTGGTGGGGCGCAACTACTGCTACCAGACCACGAGCGGCGTGCAGGTGTTCTACGACGAGTCGGTAAACATCAATCCGTTTATGCGCTCCGGCTCGAACGGCACCATGCTTTCGGATTTCTCGTCCGACCACTTCGACCACGGCAAGCTCGGCTTCGTGGGCGGCGCGTACATCGGCGAAATCATGACGCACGGTCGGCCGATCGAGTTCCACCCCGTGCCGCCGGGCACGCCGGCCTGGGGCTCGGAATGGAAGAAGGCGGTCGCGCGGCATTACAACCACACGAGCTCGCTCAACGTTCATGGCAGCTCCGTCGCCTCGCGCGCGAATTACCTCGACCTCGATCCGACATACAAGGACGCGTGGGGCTTGCCGCTCCTGCGCATGACGTTCGATTTTCCCGACAACGATCTGCGCATGTCGGCCTACTGCACCGAGCGGGCGGTCGAGATCGCGAACGCGATGGGCGCGAAGCAGGTCGTCGGCGACCCGCGCAAGGGCCCGTACAACGCGACCGTCTATCAATCGACCCATAACACCGGCGGCACGGTGATGGGCACCGATCCGGCGACCAGCGTCGTGAACCGCTACCTGCAGAGCTGGGACCTGCCGAACGTGTTCGTCATCGGCGCCTCCTGCTTTCCGCAGAACGCCTCATACAACCCCACCGGAACGGTCGGCGCGCTGGCCTACTGGGCTGCCGATGCGATCGTGAGGCGCTATCTAAAGTCCCCGGGGCCGCTCGTGTGAAGCTGCTGCTCTTCGCGGTTGCGTTCTTTGTCCTTTCGCAGGTGCAGGCACAACCCAGTGGGGTCGCGGCCTGCGCGCAGTGCCACGGGACAGAAGGGCAGGCTAAGGGGGTGCCGCCGCTCGCGGGACAGCCACGCCTTTACCTGGTGCGCCAGCTCGACGCTTATGCCGAAGGACGGCGCCATCACGAGGTGATGACGCCGATTGCGAAGGGGCTCACGCCCCAGCAGCGCGCGCAGCTCGCGGAGTATTTTGCGCAGCTCGCGGTCTCCGCGGCCGACGCCAAGGCGAAGTCGGACGAGGTGCCCGCGCGCGGCCGCATGCTCGCCACACACGGCGATAACGACCTGCGGGTCCCGGCGTGCGCGAACTGCCACGGACCTTCGGGCGTTGGCCGTGAGCCAAATCCGTACCTCGCAGGTCTGCACGCCAAGTACCTCGCGGAGGCGCTGCAAGCGTGGAAGGACGGCCGGCGCGATACCGATCCGAGCCGATCGATGGACGTCATCGCGAAGAACCTGAGCGACACCGACGTCAACGCCGCGGCGGCGTACTACGCGGCGCAGGAAAAGCCGGCGCCGAAAGCGAAAACCCCCGCCAAGAAGAAGCCCGCGCCTTCGACCAAACCGGGCGCAGGCACCAAGGCGCCGAGCGGCGTGGGCGCCGAAGGTGGCGCTGCCACCAGCGGCGGCGCGCAAGGTCCTGGCGGCAATGCGCCGGCACCGGCAGATGGGAAGAATTGAGGGCCGTTATCGGTGCGGCACTCGCGGCGTTGGTCCCAGCCGCGGCCGCGCAACCTGTACCGTCAGGAAAGGCGGAAGGGCGTCCTCCCGCGGCCGCGGCGCTTTGCGTGCAATGCCACGGAACGCAGGGAGAAGGCGTTCCTAGGGCGAACTTCCCGCGCATTGCCGGACAGCCGCAGCCGTATTTGGCGAAGCAACTCGACGATTACGCGAACGCGAGCCGCCGCAATCCTGTCATGGAGCCGATTGCCAGGTCGCTGTCACGCGAGGACCGTGACACGCTGGCGAGGTACTACGCCAGTCTCGCCGCGCCTTTCGCACAAGATGCCCGCACATCGTCGGCGTCGGAGCGCGGCCGCAAGCTCGCCATGTCCGGCGCGCCCGAGCGCCGAGTCCCTGCGTGCAACAACTGCCACGGGCCGGGCGGCATCGGCCGGGCGCCGTTCTTCCCCTATCTTGCGGGCCTGGATGCCGAGTATCAGCGCGCGGCATTGAGCGCGTGGAAGCAGGGCAGCCGGCGGAACGACGCCGGCCTGCAGATGGCTGTCATCGCCGAAGCGCTCGACGTGCAGGACATGCAGGCGGTGACCCAGTATTACGCAAGCCTGTCCCCGCCGCCACCACACGGCTCCGATTCGATTTTGACGGCAGCAGAAGCAGAGAACCGATATTTGCGCAGTGGCGATGCCGCGCGCGGACGCGCGATTGTCGCAACGGGCGTGCACGGCTGCATTGCGTGCCATGCGATTCCCGGGATACGCGGCGCACGCGGTGTCGCCGGTCCGCCGCTTGGAGGCTTCACGCGCCGTGCGTTCATTGCCGGACAACTTGCCAACACGCCGAAGGTGCTGGTCGATTTTCTGCGCAATCCGCCGAAGCTCGTGCCGCAGACGGGCATGCCGGACGTTGGGCTCACGCTGGATGAAGCGCGGCATGTCGCGGCCTTTCTCGCCACCTTGCGCGATGAGAAATGAGCGGCTGATCGCACTGCCGCTTTTCGCGGCGGGGTGCGCAGGTCCGCAGTCCGCCCTCGATCCGGCCGGTCCGGCTGCGGCCTCCATCCATCAGCTCGGCATCGTCATGTACGCCGGCGCGGCGGCTGTCACGCTGCTGGTCACGGTGCTGATGCTCGTGCCGTTCTTCCGCAAGCGCGAGCGTTCGGTGAATCGCGAGGTTTTCCTCTGGGGCGGTGGCGTGGTGCTGCCGCTGTTTTCCCTGACGTTGCTCGTTCCCTATGTGTTCATGGTGGGGCAGGGCACGCGCGCCTCGACCGCACCGGACCGGCTGTCGATCGAAGTCACCGGCCATCTCTGGTGGTGGAACGTGTCCTATCGGCGCGCCGACCGGTCCGCGGCGTTCGCTTCCGCGAACGAGCTGCGACTGCCGGCAGGCGAGCCGGTCGAGTTGTTGCTCCGCGCGAGCGATGTCATCCACAGCTTCTGGGTGCCGAACCTGGCAGGCAAGACCGACATGATTCCAGGACGCGTCAACCGCATGGTCTTGCAGGCCGATCGGACCGGTGACTATCGCGGGCAGTGCGCGGAATACTGCGGCACGCAGCATGCGCTCATGGCGTTCGACGTGATCGTCATGCCGCGCGAGGAGTTCGATCGCTGGCTGAATTCGCTAGCGCAGCCTGTAGCCGAGCCGAAGAGCGAAGAGCTGCAGATGGGACGCGCACTGTTCGTGAAGCAGGGTTGCGGCGCGTGTCATGCGGTGCGCGGCGTCGCGAGCGGCACCTTCGGGCCCGACCTCACGCAGGTCGGTGCGCGGCGCACGCTCGCAGCCGGGACGCTGCCCGGCGGCGTCGGCAACATCGCCGCCTGGATCGCGAGCGCCCAGCATCTGAAGCCGGGGAACGCCATGCCGTCCTACGACGGACTGGAAGGCCCGCAACTCCGTGCCATGGCCGCCTGGCTGGCGTCGCTTAAATGAACCGTCCGCTTTACCCGCGATCCACCGGTGCGGAGGGCATCGCGCGGCTGATGGAAGCCTGGGCAATGCCGCGGCGCTTCGGCTTCGTGAAAGAGGTGAACAACAGCCACATCGGTCTCCTGTACATCGCCACCGGATTTTTGTTCTTCATCGGCGCCGGCGTTCTCGCGCTGTTAATGCGCATTCAGCTCGCGTGGCCGGGGATGACTTTTCTAGACGCCACCGCGTACAACCAGGTGTTCACCATGCACGGCACGGTGATGATGTTCCTTTTCGCCGTGCCGATCGTGGAGGCGTTCGCGGTGCTGCTGCTGCCGGCGATGCTTGGCGCGCGCGACATGCCGTTTCCGCGCCTCTCGTCCCTCGGCTATTGGTGCTACGCGCTCGGCGGCGTTCTCGTCTTTGCGAGCCTCTTCGTCGGCGCCGCGCCCGACGGCGGCTGGTTCATGTATCCGCCGCTCACCGGCCGCAAATATTCTCCCGGCATCAACACCGATGTGTGGATCCTAGGCCTTGGCTTCGTCGAGATTGCAGCGGTGGCTGCAGCAGTCGAGCTGATCGTCGGCATCCTTAAGACGCGAGCTCCCGGGATGAGCCTTGGAAAGATGCCGATATTCGCGTGGTACATGCTTGTTACGGCGGGCATGATCATGATCGGCATGCCCGCGGTCATCGCGGCGGACATCCTGCTAGAGCTGGAGCGCGCCTTCGGCATGCCGTTCTACGATCCGGAGAAGGGAGGCGATGCGCTGCTTTGGCAGCACCTCTTCTGGATCTTCGGCCATCCCGAGGTCTACATCATCTTCCTGCCGGCCGCGGGCATGGTCTCGACCATGCTGCCGGTCTTCGCACGTACGCGACTCGTCGCTTACGAATGGGTGGTGCTCGCCGCAATCGCGGTCGGATTCCTTAGCTTCGGACTCTGGGTGCATCACATGTTCGCGGTCGGCCTGCCGCTCCTTTCGCTCGCCTTCTTCTCCGCGGCCAGCTCGGCGATCGCCATTCCGATGGGTATTCAGGTTTTCGCGTGGCTCGCCACGCTATGGGAGGGGCGGCCGCGGCTCCAGGTGCCGATGCTCTTCATTCTGGGATTCCTTTTCATTTTCGTCATCGGCGGACTGACCGGCGTGATGGTGGCGGCGGTGCCCTACGACTGGCAGGTGCACGACACCTATTTCGTCGTCGCGCACTTCCATTACGTGCTGATCGGCGGCATGGTGTTTCCGCTCTTCGCCGCGCTTTACTACTGGGCGCCGATGCTGAGCGGCCGGCTTCTTTCGGAGCGCCTCGGACGCTGGGCGTTCTGGCTGATGTTCATTGGCTTCAACGCCGCCTTTCTGCCGATGCATCTCACCGGTTTGCTCGGCATGCCGCGCCGCGTGTACACCTATCCGGCCGACCTCGGCTGGAACGCGCTCAATCTCGTTTCCTCGGTATTCTCGTTTGTCTTCGCCGCTGGTGTGTTGGTGATACTGGTGGACTTCATCACCCACCTGCGGCGCAAGGACGAGGCGCCGTTCAACCCTTGGGGAGCGGCGTCGCTCGAATGGCTGTCCGGGAAAAAGCAGCATGGTTTCCAGAGCTTGATGCCCATCGCCTCGCGCTATCCACTTTGGGATCAACCGAGTCTGCGCGACGACGAGCTGGCCGGACGCGGTTACCTGCCGGATGCACCGACGCGCGAGCGCGAGGCGCTCATTACCTCGCCGATTGCTGCAGAGCCGGAGCAGATCCTGCGCGTTCCCGGGCCGGGATGGACGCCCTTTCTCGCGGCGGCTGCTACCGCGGTCGCCTTCGCCGCGATGACGGTCAAGTCGGCGGCCATCGGCTGGGCGGCCGGCGTGGTGGCGGCGTTCTTCTACCTTTGCTGGCTATGGTCAATGGATCGGGCGATGCCGCGCGGGGTGGCCGACGCCGGCCGCGGTCTCGCCCTGCCGCTCTATGCCAATGCTTCGCAAAGTGTCGGCTGGTGGGGCATGGCGGTGCTTCTCATCGCCGATGGCGCAGTGGTGATCTCTTTCGCCTTCGCCTATCTCTTTCTCTGGACAGCCCGGCCGCTGGCATGGCCGCCGGACGATTCACAGGCTCCCGGGTTCCTCGAACCCGCGGGTCTGTCGCTACTCGTCCTCGGCGCCTACGCGCTCTTCGAGACAGCAGAACGCATGAATCGCGGCGGCAGGGGTGCCGCCACAGGAGGGTGCCTGATTGCCGCGATGATATTTTCGTGCGCCGCCGTCTATTTCGGCCTGCGGTGGCTGCACGGCCTCGGCATCGATCCGACGCGTCATGCTTATGGCGCCGCGGTCTGGACGCTGCTCGGTTATGTCGCCGGACACATCGCCATCGGCGCTGGCATGGCGCTCTGGTGCCTCGCGCGCCTCGTCCTCGGCATGATCGACGCATGGCGCTCGCTAACGCTCCGTATCTGTCTACTCTGGTGGCGGTTCACCGCGGCGGCGAGCGTGCTTGCACTTGCCCTTGTGGCGGCGTTCCCGCATGTCGTCTGACGCTGTTCCGGCGAGGAGAAGAGACATCCGGCGGCTGCTGGACCTGGTTTTCGGCTTCTTTGTCTGGGCCGCTCACTTTCTCGTCGTCTACATCGGTACGGCGCTCGCCTGCGTGCTCGGTCTCGGCACAGCGAGCGCAGGGGCGCGGAACAGCTTCGCATTGTTTTTGGGTTATGTAACCATTCTCGCCGCGGTCGTCGTTCTCTGGCACGCATTCAGTCGCTATGCCCGCCCGAAGGAGGGGCCGGACGAGGACTTCGGCCGCACAGTGACCATGGGCGGCGACGCGATCGCCCTAGTCGCGATCCTCTGGCAGATCTTTTCGTTCGCTCTCATACCGGCATGCGCCTAGGCGACGACTGGAATTTCGATCCGCTCGTCGTTGGACCGCTCCTCGCCGTCACGTGGCTTTATCTTCGCAGCCTGCGTCGGCTGGCATACGTGCCGCGCCTCGCGTTCGGCGCCGGTCTGATTGTTCTCTTCGCGGCCCTGGTATCGCCGCTCCATGCGCTCGCCGAGGTATCGCTATCGGCGCATATGGCACAGCATGCGCTGCTCGTGGCGATCGTGCCGCCGCTGCTGCTCATAGGTAATCCCGCAGCCGTTTTCGCCTGGGGTGGCGCCCGTTCCTCGCTGCGCCTCGCGTCTTTCTTGCAACCTCTTTCCCGTCCGGCACCGGCAGCCACGTTGCACGGATTGGGCCTTTGGGTATGGCATGCGCCGCTCGCTTTTCAGGCTGCAGCGCAAAGCTATGGCTGGCACGTCTTGCAGCATCTGACCTTCTTCATCACGGCACTCTTTTTTTGGCGATCGATCGTGGGTGCACGCAGCGCGGGCCGCGCGGCCGCGGCGCTCGGCGCCGCGTTCATCACTCTGCTGCATAGCGGCCTGCTCGGAGCGCTCATCACGCTCGTGCCTTATTCTCTCTACGGCAGCGCGACGCTCGAAGATCAGCAGCTGGCTGGGCTCGTCATGTGGGTGCCCGTGGGCATGGTATATCTCGCGGCGTGCCTGGTGCTCGCGAGGCGGCTGCTGATTGCTCATTCATTGCAGGGGTGAGTCGAAGCTGCTAGTTCTTCGCGGCACAATGAAGCAGCCCCTGCTTGTTGCGATCGCGCTTACCTTGACTGCTTGTGGACGCCTCCCCTCGTTGGAGGACCGGCCAGAATCGCACGCGCTCGCCGATACGCAGGCAACAGCGCTCGGGCGGGCGATCGGGCCCGCGGCTCGCGAACACCCAGGCCGCTCCGGCGTGTACCCGCTCCTCGATTCGCGGGCAGCGTTCGCCGCGCGCGTCCTGCTCGCGCGCGCCGCCGAGCGCTCGCTCGACCTGCAGTACTACATCTGGAAAGACGACCTCACGGGGCGCCTGCTCCTCGAGGAGCTATACCAGGCGGCAGATCGCGGCGTGCGCGTGCGGCTGCTCCTCGACGACAACGGCATCGCCGGCCTGGACGCGACGCTCGCGGCGCTCGACGCGCATCCCAACATCGAAGTGCGCCTGTTCAATCCATTCGCGAACCGCCGTCTGCGCTGGCTCGGCTATCTGACGGACTTCTCGCGCCTCAATAGGCGCATGCATAACAAGTCGTTCACGGCGGATAACCAGGCAACCATCGTCGGCGGCCGCAACGTCGGTGACGAATACTTCGACGCAGCCGAGGGGCTCATGTTCGTGGATCTGGACGTTCTCGCGGTCGGCCCGGTGGTGCGCGAGGTGTCGGCGGACTTCGACCGCTACTGGGGGAGCGGGTCATCCTATCCAGCGGAGCGCCTGGTCGCGCCGGCCGAGACGGGGTTCGGTGTAAAAGCCGAGACTGCTGACACAGTAAAGTACGCGGAAGCGGTGAAACGCTCAGCGTTCGTGCGAGAGTTGCTGCAAGGCCGCCTCGCGTTCGATTGGGCGGTGGCGCACGTTGTGAGCGATGACCCGGCGAAAGGCTTGGGGGATCTGCCGCGCGACGAAACGCTGCTCCATCAACTCGAGCAGCTCCTAGGTCATCCCCGAGAGGAGGTGGATCTAGTCTCTGCCTATTTCGTTCCGGCGCTGGTCGGTACCGAAATGTTCTCCGAATGGGCGAAGCGCGGCGTCAAGGTGCGCGTACTGACGAATTCGTTCGAGGCGACCGACGTCTCCGTCGTCCACGCCGGCTACGTGAAGCGGCGCAAACGATTGCTGCAGTCCGGTGTGATCCTCTACGAGTTGCGTGCGCTCAGCCCGCCACGCGAGGCGCGCGGCCTCGCGGGCAGCTCCGGCAGCTCGGCGGCGAGCCTGCACGCCAAGACCTTCTCTGCCGACCGCAAGAACGTGTTCATCGGTTCGTTCAATTTCGATCCTCGCTCGGCGCACCTCAATACCGAAATGGGCATCGTGATCGAGAGCCCGGCGCTGGCTCAGCGCATCGCCGATAAGTTCGACAGCGGAATTCCGAGCCGCGCGTACGAGCCGCGGCTCGATTCCGCCGGTGAGATTTATTGGATCGAGCGGCGCGATAGCTCCAGCGTGCGCTACGACGTCGAGCCGGGCACGACGCTCTGGCAACGCCTCGCCGTGCGGCTGCTTTCGTCGCTGCCGCTCGAATGGCTGCTCTAAACCGCTATTTCAGGACTTGGATCGCTAAGCGGTGGTATCGGTGCGCAAAGTCGAACGGCACCCTGCGCACCACGTTCATCGTACGCTCGGCCTCCAGCTCGCCAGGGGCGTAGATGACGAGGAAAGTGCTGCCCTTCTCGGCCGCCCGGAGATGGGTCGTCACTGCTTCGTCGCTTTTGCCGAGGCGTGCGAAAAAGCCGGTATTCTGCTCGAGGTTCTGCTTCGCGCTCCGCGCCACTTCATCGGCGCTGAAGAGTAGACAGTCGTCGGCGTCATAGCCGCCGGTACGAAGGTCGCGTTGCACGCGCTCGGCGTCTTCACGCTTGTGGAACGCGGCGACGATGTAGCCGCGCGGATAGAACATGCCGAAATCGGTCAGGTCCCGGAGTTGCTGTTTGGCATCGGGCATTGTCGGGATATTCTCGCGCCTTTCGGGTTGGGGGATGCACTTCGGCGGTCGTGATCATGAGCCCAGCCTGAATGCGCCTGCGCCATCCGCGTGTCGAGGTCATGTCGTCGTTTTAGCGAGCCCGGGGGTCATCATTTGCGTGCCGAAGTGAGGCCCGCGCAGCGGCATACACCTTGCGGCGCCCGGATCTCCTACCGAGGAGGTCCACCATGGCCACGAACGTTAGCCGTGATCAAGAGATTCCCAGGACGCTTCAGACACCGACGGAACACTCGTCAGATGCGGTTTCCGCGCTAAGCGCCGCACTGAATGCGTTGCTCGCCGACACGTACACGCTCTTTTTCAAGACGAAGAATTTTCATTGGCATGTAAGCGGTCCGCATTTCCGCGATTACCACCTGTTGCTCGACGAACAGGCCGCGGAAATCTTTGCAATCACCGACCTCATTGCCGAACGGGTGCGCATGATCGGCGGCGCGACTCTACGCTCGGTCGGGCACATCGCGAAGCTGCAGACGCTGAAGGACAACGACGAAACGTTCGTCCCGCCCGGCGACATGTTGCGTCAGCTCATGGAGGACAACCGGGCGCTCATCGCGTCGATGCGTGAGGCTCACAAGGTGTGTGACCGGCACGAGGACCTGGCCACGGCGAGCTTGCTGGAGGAATGGATCGATCAGGCGGAAAAGCGAGTCTGGTTCCTGTTCGAAACCAGCCGCGGCACGGCGCACTGACGCGGGCGGCTCGGCCCCTAGCGCACCGCGGCGGCGCTGGCCTAGCCTCGGCCAGAGGGTAAGACGACTTGGCCGGGCGTCACGCGAATATACCTAATTGGCCACAGGCCAGCGCTCGCATGGCCGCCGCCCGACCTTTCCAAATATGGCTGCGCCTACATCAGCGAGTGAATCATTTTTCCTAGCTGAGCAGTGGCGCGGTCGAGACGCGGCGACCAAGGATGCCCGTAATTGAGGCGGATACAGTTTTTGAACCGATGCTGCGCCGAGAAAATCGGTCCGGGTGCAATGCTGATATTGGCGTCCATCGCCATGCGGTGAAGTTTTAGCGCGTCGACTTGTCGAGGCAGCTCCACCCAAACGAAGTAGCCGCCGTGGGGTCGACTTACCCGTGTGCCGGGAGGAAAGTGCTGCGCGGTGGCTTCAAGCAGCTGGTCGCGCCAGCCGATCAGGCGGTCACGTAGTCCCCGCAGGTAATGATCGTACGCCGCTTCGCGCAAGAAATAAGTGATTGCGGCCTGCGCACAGATATTTGTTGCAAGCGTCGTAATGAGTTTTACCCATTGAACGCGATGGGCGAATCGGCCGGCATTGGTCCAGCCGACGCGGTAACCCGGCGCGAGGCACTTCGAGAAAGACGAGACATGCATGACGAGTCCCTTCCGGTCGAACGTCTTCGCGGGACGGGGCTTCTCTGGATCGAAATACAACTCTTCGTAGACATCGTCCTCGATGAGCGGCACGTCATGCTTTGCGAGCAGCTTCACGAGGTCCTTCTTTTTATCGTCCGGCATGGTGCAGCCGGTAGGGTTCTGAAACGTCGTCATGAGCCAGCATGCGCTGATACGGTGCCGGTGCAGCGCGGCAGATAAGCTGCCAAGCTCGATACCCTCCCCCGGATGCGTGGGCAATTCGAGTGCCTTGGCGCCGCGCAATTCCAGTGTTTGCAGGGTCGAGTAAAAGCACGGCGATTCGATCGCGACGACGTCTCCGGGTCGGGCCACAGCCTGGAGGCACAGATAAAGCGCTTCCAGCGCTCCGGCCGTAATGACGATATCCTCAATCTTCGCGTTGATTCCGACGTTGAGATATCGCCTGGCGATGGCGCGCCGAAGCTCCGGGTGGCCAGGCGGTAAGGCGTCCGCGAGCTCACTCCGCTGCATACGACGCGCCGCACGTCCCAGGTATTGACCGAGCCTGCGCAGAGGGAATGCGGTTTCCGCAATAAAAGCAGAGCCGAAGGGCACGACGGCGGGCGATTTTGTCGTCTCGAGGATCTCGAACACTAGGTCCGTCACGGCGACGGTGTGAGTTTTCTTTGGCGGGTGCGACGTGCGTGGTTCAGGCGGTTGCTTCCAGTACGGATTCACGAAGTAGCCGGACCGCGGCCGCGCCCGAATTCGCCCTCGACTTTCGAGCCGCCGGTATGCGTTGAGCACGGTGGTCGGGCTCACCTTGTAAGCCCGCGCGGCTCGCCTGACCGAGGGTACCCGATCCCCGGCACGCAGGACCCCGGCCTCGATCTGTTCGGCGATCTGTTGGGCGAGGTGCTCGTACCGCTTCATCTGTTCCGCTTCGCCAGAGCGGCTTCTGTGCCGCGTCAGGTGCTGTGATGGTAGTTCAGAACTTGCGCTGAAGCTGTTTCCGGGCGGCGAACCAAGGCATGCTGAGTGCAGGAATCGCGGGCACAAGTCGGGGTGGCACGATTGTTTTTCCCGAACTTCCACGATATTCAACGCTTTGCGAAAAAATCATGTTGCTAATCGACGATGGTGATTACGCTGCTGGTGGCTGGTGGGCATGGTCTGCTGCGCCAAGGCATCTGCAGCCTTCTTGAGCGAGAAGAAGACATTCGAATTCTCGGCGTGGCAGAAAACGGACAGGAAGCGGTCAACGAAACACTCCGTTTGTGCCCGCACGTCGTATTGATGGATGTGTCGATGCCAGTTCTCTCTGGCATTGAGGCAACACGCGCAATCGTGGCAGCGCGACCGGAGACCGCCGTGATCGCCCTCAGCGTCCACGACTCGCCTCCTTTGATTCATGCGGCACTCGACGCGGGGGCGCGCGGTTACCTTTGCAAGATGGCCGTGGCTTCCGAATTGGTAAAGGCTGTCCGACACGTTGCTGCAGGTAAGCGCTATCTTGGGACCGGCATTTCGATGCAAGCCGCGCGCCGAAGTGCGAACGCCGGTGTGTCCACGCTAACGAACACCGAGCGAAAAATTTTGCGCTACGCCGCAGAAGGTAAATCGAACGGTGAAATGGCCGCTCTTCTGGGCCTGACGGAGCGAACGGTCGAAACTTATCGTGGGCGGATGATGCGGAAGCTCGACCTTCCCGATATGGCCGCTCTCGTGAAGTTCGCAATCCGACATGGAATCATTTCCCTCGACTAAGTACCCGTTCAGTGAGATCTACATCCGTCAGTCCCCTGACGATGCGGGCATCTATTGGTTATGGCGTGGACCTGAGTTGATTTACGTCGGTATGACGCCCGAGGGAGCGACCATCCGGTCGCGACTCAGCGAGCATTTTTATGGACGCTGTTGTGCATGCAGTGGTCAAGCCACGCACTATGTCTGGGAACTGACCCAGCGGCCGGCGGAACGGCGTGCGGACATCCTTAAGGTGTTAGACCTCATGGATAAGCTGCCCGCGTGTAATCGACATCCCGAGGATCCGGTCGCTAGGCCCGCCGCAAGTCGAAGCGGCTCCTAGCGGCGCGGGGAACGTAGTGCATATCTACGTCGGTGGTGCAAAAACCAAATGCTCGGGATGCGGTTCCACCGACTGGATCCTCGTCGATCCGGCGGCTCTGCTGCGAGCAATGACGGAACTCAAGTGTACGAACTGCCAGCGCGTAGTTCTCTACGCCCAGCTTGTGATTGAAACGCCCGTTGAAACAGATAAGCCGCGCAACGATTGATTAGCCCAAAACGAATCGTTCTTTAGCCAAGTTTCCGCGTTCCCCTACGCGGCTTTCGCCCCGTCCACCACCTCCCTAGGAACCGGGGCATTTTTTTGCATAGCGGGTGCGACCCCGTTGAATGTGCGCGAGACCTTGCATGTCGGATAATGCCGCACATGAAAGTCCGGCGCATCGTTTGCGCTACCGACTTCTCCACAGACGCGTCTAGCGCGCTGCGGCGTGCCGTCATGCTCGCGGCCGAGAATGGCGCCAAGCTTCAAGTCCTCCACGTCGTCGCCCGCGAGTCGCTCGACGCCGTCCGCCTGTGGGTGGGTACGCCCGACTTTGCGGATCGCTTGGTGCAGGCGCTTCGTGCGGAGCTCGATGGATGCGCCGGCCCCGCCGCGCGGGAGGCGGGAATCGAGATCGAGACGCGTGTAGTCGTCGCCGATGTAACGGACGCCATACTTGAAAGTGCGGCTGCGGCCGATCTCCTCGTGCTCGGCGCGCATGGCACGAATCCTCTGAAAGATGCCGTGATTGGTACAACGGCTCTACGCACCGCCGGCAAATCGCCGACTCGGACGCTCGTCGTGCGCGCGCCTGCCGAGCGGACCTATGAGCACGTACTCGTGGCCGTGGACCTCCTTCCGGGCTCGGAAGAGGCCTTCGCCGCTGCACTCGCCGTTGCTCCCGGGGCAATACTCACCGCCCTCCATGCTTACGACGTTCCGTACGACGGCATGCTTGCGCGCGCCGGCGTCTCCGAGTCGGTGATCGACGAGCATCGCGGCCGCGCCCATCGGGACGCGCTCGAGAAGATCGCTAGCCTTAGCCGCTTGGCGTCCGGCGACCCCAAGCGTTTTCTTGCGTACGTCGAGCGCGGCCACCCTGCGGCGAGGATTGTCGATCGCCAGAAAACGCTTCGCGCGGACCTCGTCGTGATCCGCAAGCGAGCGCGCTCGCGGGTAGAGTCGCTCCTCCTGGGCAGCGTGACGCGTCATGTACTAGCGGATTCGACAACGGATGTGCTGTTGCTAGCCGAGTCGCGAGGCTGAGCGGAGGGTTTGCCCGTTTAATCAGGAACGGATTTGTCCGGCGAGGGACCGGATCCGGAATATGGAGCCGGGGACTCGGACGGTTTTCCTAATTTTGCTCGGTTGTCGGATTGCGCGCCCACGGTGTCCCAAACGGCGTCGTTTCCCTCGTGATGCGGACTGATCCGATTTGCATTGGCTGTACGGTTATAAGAGCTACTGAGGTGATCCTGATCCTTTCCAACCGCACTTCGCTTAACTTGGATCACGTCCGCAGCGCTTGCTTCGCGTTCGCGAATCGATGTGGCCAAGTCGTCGCTGACGGGTCGCCCGGTCTGCACGCCGTGCATTGCTTGTCGGCTCATCGACGGTCGGAAGCTGCGGGCGCTTACGATCGTCGACGACTTCACCAGGGAGTGCCTCGCGATCGAGGTAGACACCTCGCTCCCCGGAAGCCGCGTCGCCGCCGTGCTCGAGCGCCTGGCCGATATCCGCGGGCTTCCGGCCTCGATCACAGTCGACCACGGCCCGGAGTTCGAAGGCCGCGTGCTCGACGCCTGGGCTTACAGGCGCAACGTGCGGCTCGCCTTCATCCGGCCAGGAAAGCCCGTCGACAACTGCTATATCGAGAGCTTCAACGGGCGCTTCCGCGATGAATGCCTGAACGAGCACTGGTTCATCACGATGGCGCACGCGCGCTCGACGATCGAAGCTTGGCGCGTCGAATACAACACCGAGCGCACGCACAGCTCGCTTGATGATCAAACACCTGAAGAGTTCAGAGATGCGCACGCTTCTCGGCGTTCCGCCGATCGCGTGCGCGAAACCCTAGAAAACCCCGTATCTTTAACCCCGGACTCCACTTCGATTCCGTACTAAATCGGGGGGCACGTCAGTTTGGCCAAACATGTCAGGTCAGGTGGATTGGCGAAGCGGCGGTCGTACGCCGATTCCGGCGGCCACGGCTCCGCAGGACAGCAGCACGGCAGACATCAGAAACACGCTCTGGATACCCAGCATTCCGTGGTCGGCCATCAGCGCACCGAACAGCGCCACACCGATGCCGCCTGCCGCCTGCCGCACGGTGTTGAGAACACCAGAGGCGACGCCCGAACGAGATCGCGGAACGGTCGACAGCAGCGCGGTTGTCATCAGGGGAACTGCAAGGCCGAGGCCCGCGGGGATCATGACAAGACCCGGTAACATCGACGCGTAGGGCGTCGTCGAGTCGAGATACCGCAGCAGCCAAAAGCCCACGCCTCCGAAGAGTAGTCCCAGGGCCATCGGCAAGCGCAGACCGAGCCAGCGGCCGATCGGACCCGCAGCGAGATTGGCGAGCCCGAGCGCGATCGGGAGCGGCAGGAAAGCGAGGCCGGCCGCCATAGGAGAATAGCCGCGGATCTGCTGCAGATAGAGACCGAGCACGAAGATCGCACCATAGAGCGTGAGATTGATGACGAAGCCGACAAGCGTAGCCGCGCTGAATGTCGGGTCGCGGAAGAAGCCAAGCGGCAGCATCGGGTCCGCGCCTCGCGCCTCGACTGTCACGAAGGCTATGCCGCAAATCACGGCAACTCCCAAGCCGGACGACACGAGAGGCGCAGTGAAGCCGAGCCGCCCGCCCTCGATCACCGCGCCGGTTAGGCTGACGAGCGTCAGCAGTGCGAGGACCTGCCCCACTGGGTCGAACCCGCTTCCCGTCGGCGGCGTCTCGGCCACGACACGTCGCGTGAGCCAGATGCCGGCCACGCCGATCGGCACGTTGATGAAAAAGATGCTACGCCACCCCAGCGTGTCGATCAGGATGCCGCCCAGCACCGGCCCGGCGGACAGGGCCAGGCTCGCCGCTGCCGTCCACAGGCTTATCGCACGTCCGCGGGCGGCTGCATCATTGCCGCAGGCGTGCACCAACAGGGTCAGCGAACAGGGCACGAGAAGCGCGGCTCCCACTCCCTGAATAGCTCGCGCCGCGATCAACACGGCGACTCCCGGGGCGAGGCCGCAGCCGAGCGACGCCAGCACAAACAGCGCGAACCCGCCAATGTACGCTCGGCGCGCACCAATCCTGTCGCCGAGCGCACCGGCGGCGAGCAGCAGAGAGGCGAAGGCGACAGTGTAGGAATCGACGACCCATTGCAGGCCGGTTACTCCCGTCCCGACGGCCTCGCCGATTGGCGCAAGCCCGACGTTGAGGATCGATACGTCGAGCTGTACCAGCATGAAGCCCAGACTGGTCGCCGCAATCGTGAGGTCGAGGCCACGGGGCTGGGCAAGGACCGCCGCGCTCATTGTTGATCCCGGCGCCGCCGGGCCTGTGCAAGGCGCCAGAAATGCCCGGCTAGATCGGCGAGCCTCGTCATTGCGGCGAAATTCTACGGAGTTAGGCCGCGCCGGGTACCGAAGCCCGCGCGGCGCCGTTACGAAAACGACGGCTTGTTTCCCGCATTCGACTGCTCACGACGGCGGGCGTGGCGACGCACCTGCGAGGGACTCTTGCCGTAGGCGTCGCGGAAACGGCGCGAAAAATGAGAGCCATCGGCGAAGCCGGTCTCGAGCGCGACCTCGGAGATCGGCTGCGCGGTTTCGACGAGCAGGTCGTGCGCGCGCTTTAGCCGCAGCTTGCGCGCGAACTCGGAAGGGCTCATCCCGAGCTCGTC
>Ga0070741_10009870_pt1 | contig 18297 bp, 10 predicted proteins | sample Coa_R1_4_FD_66440 | JGI IMG/M metagenome (GOLD analysis project Ga0070741, IMG submission 66440) | Surface soil microbial communities from Centralia Pennsylvania, which are recovering from an underground coalmine fire - Coalmine... | ecosystem: Environmental > Terrestrial > Soil > Unclassified ...
GACACTCGCCGCGCGGACGAATGTCTGCAATGCGGAAGGAAATCCGGTGCGCTACTTCACCGCACAGCCAGCAATATCTTCAACGCCCCTCACCACCGGATCCCAATCCTTGGAAAGTGTGCCGTGGTGTTCGGCCGACACCAGATAGCGCTTGCATGGCTTGGTATTTAGCGGAAGCGTGAATTCATGCATCGGGTCACGCCCGATCGGATCCCGCGGGCTGACCAGCCTGGCGCTTTCCAGGAGTACGAGATGGGATCCTGGCTCGACGCGTGCCTCTGAGCTGTTTTGGAATCCGTCGTCGTCGACTGCGCGGATCAAGACGGGCGCACTGTTGGGATCTGTGCGCGTGTACTCGCTTCCGTCGATGATGGAGTAGCTGGCGCAGCCAGCAAGCCAGAAGGCGATGGGCAGGAACAACGCTCGTCTCATAAACTCTTCCCTGATTACGAAGTTCAGACTCGCCCTCAGCAACCATCGTCGGCTTTCGACTTCAGAGTAGCCTCCCGATGAACCGAAACCAAGACGGTAGTTCCGGCGACGCCGACTACGGGATCATCGGACACAGCTACACACGTTTCAGACGACCGGAGCCGGCGATCGCCGACGCGATCATGAAAGCTCTGGGTGATGCGCGGAGCGTGCTCAACGTCGGTGCTGGTGCGGGCTCGTATGAGCCGCGCGATCGTCAAGTGAGTGCCATCGAACCATCTGCTTCGATGCGAGCGCAACGCCCCGCTGATCTTCCGGCGGCAGTCGATGCGACTGCGGAAAACTTGCCGTTCGCGGATCGTTCATTCGACGCCGCGATGAGCACGTTCACGGTGCCTACGTCGAGCACCCGAATTCGAGGGCTCTCTGAGGCTGATCGTGTCGACCTAACCGGCGCGTCTCGCTGTCCAACCCCCATGCCCCGCCTCTCCCGGCCCGTCATCACTTTCACGCTTTTTCTCACGATCTCCTCGTCTCACGCGCAATCCCCGTGCGCGCAAGGTGAATCCCAACAATGCCTCATGGGCGTGTGCGCCTGCGTTGACGATCAGCTCGTGGAAGGCTCGAAGCAGGCCGCCGGCCTGTTGCTCGAGCAGTGGCTGATCAATTCGCGCAATGAGTCGATCGTCGGCGCGGCGCCGATTCCCGCGGAGATGCGCGCGAAGCTCACGCGCTTCGTCGACAAGGCGGTGCTCGACGCGGCGCGCTACAAGATCGACGAGAGCTCCGATCTGAATCTCGCCAATCTCAATCTGCACTACGGCGACATGGTCGCGAATCATGTCGCCGCCGTGACGATGATCGATGTGATCGTCTTCCGCGACGCCGCCGCAGCGGCGGACGCGCCGACCTGGGCGCACGAGCTGCATCACGTGCGGCAGTTCCGCGAATGGGGTGTTCACGATTTCGCGATGCGCTATGCCCGCGACTTCCACGAAGTCGAGGATCCGGCTTACGCGTTCGCGGAGCTGTACCGGAATCGCACTGCAGCGGCGAAGACGCCGCCTCGCCAATGAGAACCGCTACGGCGTCAACCGCCGCTCCGCGAGCGTGATTTTCGCGACCGGTCCGAGCTCGGTCGCCGACGTCCCGAGCGCGAACGCATAGTCGCCGCCCTTGATCAGCCAGCCGTCGCCGGCCCAGCGCGCGAGGATTCGCGGATCGATGTCGATCTCCACGCTCGCGCGCTTCCCCGCCTTCAGCGTCACGCGCTGGAACCCCGCGAGGCGCTGCACCGCTTCTCCGGCGGCGCTGACGAGATAGAGCTGCGGCACGTCGGCGCCGTCGCGCTTGCCGACGTTCTTCACCTTGAACGACGCGCGCAACTTGTCGCCGCCCTTCACTTTCAGGTCGGTGTGGGTGAACTGCGTGTACGAGAGCCCGTGCCCGAACGCAAAGAGCGGCTGCAAATGTTTCCGCGCGAACCAGCGATAGCCGACGTCCGCGCCTTCGACGTAATCGATCGACGCTGATTTGGCGAGCAGGGTGTCCGGCTCGCCGAAGCCGGGGACCTGCGGACGCGGATTCTGCTCGATCGACGCCGGGAACGTGATCGGCAAGCGGCCCGACGGATTCACCGCGCCAGTCAGCACATCGGCGATTGCGTTGCCGCCTTTCTGTCCCGGATACCACGCTTCGACGACGGCCTTGACGTCGGCGAGCCAGGGCATCGCGACGGGATTGCCGGTCTCGAGCACGACGACCGTGTTGGGATTCGCTTTCGCGACGGCGGCGATCAGCGCGTCCTGCCCGAGCGGCAGCGCGAGGCTCGACGAATCGAAGCCTTCGCCCTCGAACTTGGTCGCGAACACGATGACGACGTCCGCGTGCGCGGCGCGCGCTGCGGCCATGCCCGCGTCGTAGCCGGGATCGAAGGCGATCGCACGCTTCGGCAGATTCTCCCGCAGCGCCGCGACCGGCGAGGACGGGATGATCAACTGTCCGGTCGGACGCTTGACCAGTCGATGCACGTCGGTCGGGATGATCGCCGCAGCGCCGCCGACCGGCGTCACCTGGCTCGACCCGCCGCCGGACATCACGCCGGCGATCGCGTAGCCGCCGACGACGAGGATCGACTTCGCGTTCTCGCCCAGCGGCAGCACGCCGTCGTTCTTCAGCAGCACGATGCCCGACGCTTCCGTCTCGCGCGCGACCTGCGCGTGAGACTCGTAATCGATCTTCGTCTGCTCGGGCTTCCAGTCAGCGCCGACGGCGTAGATCGAGCGCAGGATGCGTCGCGTGGCGTCCGACAGGCGTGTCTTCGAGACCCGACCGGCTGCGTACTCGGCCTTGAGCGGCTCGCCGAACCAGATTTTCTGGTCGAGCTCCGCGCCCGAATGCTGGTCGAGTCCGGCGTTGAAGTACGACGCATCGTGCACCGCGCCCCAGTCCGACATCACCCAGCCCTGATAGCCCCAGTCGCCCTTCAGCACCTTGTTCAGCAGGAAATCGTTGCCGCACGCCCACGGGCCGTTCACGCGGTTGTAGGCGCACATCACCGCGCCCGGCGAGCCGCGCTCGATGCCGATCTCGAACGCGAGCAGATCGGACTCGCGCATCGCCGCTTCGTCGATCCGCGCATCGCCGACGCGCCGCAGCGACTCCTGGTCGTTCATCGCGAAATGCTTGATCGTCGCGACGACGTGGTTGCTCTGGATGCCGCGGCTCATCTCGCCCCCGAGCGTGCCCGCGACGAGCGGGTCCTCGCCGAGATATTCGAAGTTGCGGCCGTTGCGCGGATCGCGCGCGAGATTCACGCCGGGCGCGAGCAGCACGTTGAAGCCCTTCGAGCGCGCTTCGCTGCCGATCATCGCGCCGGCGCGATACGCAAGGTCCGCGTCGAACGACGACGCGAGCGCGAGCGTCGACGGCAATGCGGTCGCGACGTCGCCTTCGCGCAGCTCGAACGGATTGACCACGCCGAGACTCGCGTCGGATTCGGCGAGCCGCGGGATGCCGAGCCGCGGAATGGCGCGCACGACGCCCGGCACGATCGGCAGATCCGGAATGAGTCGCGCCGGCTTGCCCGGCTCGATGACGATCGGCAGATGGCTCGCGAGCAGCTGGAAGCGCTCGTCGTCGGTCATCTGCGCTTCGGTCGCGGCGGCGTGCGCGTCGGGATCGTCGGCGGCGAGGACAGGCGTGGTGGCCGCGAGCGCGGCGAGAAGAAAGGATTTCATCAACGGCTCTCGGAAAGGAGCTGCACCGGGCCGATCAGGCCCGAGCGCAGCGGCGGAGTGTCCTTGGTGTACGGCAGATGCACGAGACCGGGCGCCCACAGATCGAAGGTGGAGAACGCGATCTGCTCGGCGCCGGGCTGCCGATCGCCGATGAAGCGATTGGCCCAGAGATTCGCAACGGCGATCTCGACCTCGTTGCGGCCGGGCTTCAGGAGCTTGCCGACCTCGACGCGATACGGCGGCTTCCACGCGATGCCGGCGGACTTGCCGTTCACGCGCACGTCGGCGAGCTCGTGGACTTCACCGAGGTCGAGCACGATGCGCCCGCGCTTCAGCCACTGCGCGTCGACGTCGATCGTCTTGCGATACGTGCCGGTGCCGGAGAAATAGCGAAGCGAATCGCTCTCGGTCCAGGACTGGAGCGTTCCGAACTGCGCGCTGGCGGGAGCGCCGCGCCCGGGCGTGAACGTGACATCCCACGCTCCGTCGATCGATGCCAATACTTGAGTGGAGACCGCGGGAACCGAACCCGCGTTCTCGCGCGTCGGCTTGCGCAGCACGACGAACACCGATTCGTACGGCGCGAGCTCGAGCGGCACGATGGTGCGGCCGTCGCGCTGCTCGAACGATGCGCGCTCGATGCGCGCGTCGTCTGGATGCCAGAGCTCGGCCTCGCGTCCGCTCGCGCGCAGGCTCGCCTGCACGTGCGCGGGCGCCGCGTCCTGATTCGCGATGAAGAACAGCTCGCCATCTGCGAGCGTGCGATGCAGCGCGACGATCTTGTCGGCGCCGGTGAACGTGAAGCTGGGCTCGATGTGTCTTGCCGCGAGCACGTCCGCGAGCGGGCCTGCGCTGATCTTGCCGCCATCCCACAGCTCGGCGATCAGCGCGGCGACTTGCGCATCGCCGTCGCCGAGGCTTGGGCTTCCCGTCGGACGCGCGCCGATCACCGTCACACCGCCCGCAACGAACGCGCGCAGCTTCTTCAGCACCGGCAACGTGAGCTTCTTCGCCGACGCCGGCAGCACGAGCACCTGGTAGTGCATGCCGGATTTCGTCGCGAGCGCGCCGTCCTTCGCAACGAAGTCGTTCAGCAGCATGTCGCGGCAGACGAAGTCGAACTGATAGCCCGGCGGAATCGCCGGATCGGTCGCCGCGTTGTCCGGCACGCTGATCGCCGCGCCCTCGCCATAGAAGTACGCGATGCCCGCGGCGTAGTGGCCTTGCTGCAGCAGCTCGGACGCGCGAGAGAGATAGTCGGTCCATCCGCTCGCCATCTCGGCCCACGTTTCGTGACGCGAGAAGTACTGGCCGAAGATCGACAGGGTGAATCCCGGCGCTTTCTCGATCGGCTGATGCACCGCGGTATGGATGATGAAGCGATTCACGCCGGCCGCCATGAAGCGATCGGCCAGGGGCTTCAAGAGCCACGGCGTGGACGTGTACGGAGCCGGAATGCCCGGCAGCGGCGCCTGCGTGAACGACTCCGTCGCGACGATGTTCTGTCCGTAAACGTGCGCGGCCGATGCCGCTTCGCGCACGTCGGCGACGTGATTGCCGCCGCTCGGCTTGTCCGGCGCGACCTGCCAGAACTCCGCCATCGGCACGCTCGCATAACGCTTGTCCTGCAAGCCGTCGGCGGTCGACGGCCAATCCACACCCATCGCCTCGCCGTAATACGCGAGGTGATGCTGCTTCGCGTACTCGCCGATGATCTTGTAGTGCGACTCGGCCATCAGGTCTGCGAGCGTGCGGCGGAAATCCCAGAGGAAGCGATCGGAGATCTCCGCGCTGCCGACGACGTGATCGGCGAGCACCGGCAGGTACGGCGTCGGGTCGTAGCCGCGCCGCTTCTCGAATTGCTCCATCAGCTTCGGCGTCCAGTTCGCCTGCCCTGCTTCGAAGCTGTCGGTCAGGATCGCGTCGAGCTGCGCCGACTTGCCGATCGCGCCGAAATAATCGTCGAGATAACGCCGCACTTCGCCGGCGTCGTACTTGTCGACCTCGAAGCCCGTGCCGGCCTGCGTCGCCGGCGCATTGGTCTTGCCGGTGAGCGACGCGCCGAAGCGGATCACCGACCAGTCGCCCTCCGGCGGCGTCCAGTCGAGCGTGCCGTCGGCCTTCATGCGATCGGTGACGTCGATCACGCTGTCCTTCGCGATCGCAGCGTCGGTCGATGGCGTTGCGATGGCGTCGTAGTCGCGCGCGACGGCGAACGCGGCCTTGTGCTCGTAGCGATTCGGTCGCGCCGCCGCGGAGAAATCGATCTCGGTGAAACGGAACTCGCTGATCGTGCGCAGCGGCAGGCTCGGGAACAGGAAGCCGCTGCCGGGCTTCACGCAGATGCGGAACCAGCGAGCACGCGTCGCAGGCAACGACAACGTGTACACCGGCAGTCCGCTGGCGCTCGCGGGCGCTGCGAGCGGCGCAATCGCGCGGAACGTCTTGCCGTCGTCGCTCGCGTCGATCGTCCCTTCCGGCATCGGCGACGCCTTGTCCTTCGGCCACTCGATGCCCAGGCGCAGCGAGCGGATGGTCACCGGCGCGCCGAAATCGACCGCGATCCAGTTCGCGTCGCCGACCGGCATCACGAACGCGCGATCGAAGCGGCCGTCGCGCAGGAGCGCCGCGTCGGGCGTGCCTGCGCTCGCGGCCACGTGCGCGACAGTCGGCTCGCGCTCCGGCAACCGATACGCGATCACGCGCGTGTCGACGTAATACGTGTCCCTCGGCTCTTCGACCGCTTCCTTCGGCTCGCCGTTGACCTGGAACGGCGGCTTCGCCGCGAGATCAAGGAACGGGCCATTGGATTGCGGCGGCATCGGCAGCTTGTCGACGTAGTGCACGCCGCCGGCGATCTGCGTCTCGCTCCACACGATCTTCTTCATCGCCGACGCGGGCTTCACCTTCGGTCCGCCGGTCTCGCTCCAGCCCGGCGCCGACGCCATCGTCATCTCGAGGCCGAGCCGTTGCGCCTCGCTCGATGCGTGATGCAGCAGCGACTGCCACTGCTTCGACAGGTACGGCGCGGGCGGATCGACCATCGCCGGATAACCGCGGCCGACGTCGAACATCTGGAAGCCGCCGATGTGCGCGCGCTTCATCCATTCGAGATCGCGCGTGATGCCGTCGCGCGTGACGTTGCCGTCGATCCAGTGCCACCACACGCGCGGCAGCGCGCTTTGCGTCGGATGCGCGAACCGGTGCTCGAGATCGTCGGCGGCATTCGCGGCCGAGGTTGCGAGCGACAACGCGATCGCGAACGCGCGCGCCTTCATCATTTCTTCGCCGGCTTGAAGCTGCGGTAGTCGTTGCGATCGCCGCCCTTGTATTTCGCGCGCAGCGGATACGGATACAGCGGCCGCGTGAATTTCACGTTGGCGGGATTCGCCGGACCCTTCACGGTCTCCAGCGGATCGGTGACCGGATCGATGTGCGAGGCGATCAGCATCTCAGGCGCCTGATCCTTTTCGGTCCAGTTCTCGATCGCGCTGACGACGTCGATTGCGCTCGCGCCCGCGCCGCCGCCGCAATGCTCGCGGCCCGGCACCATGAACAGCCGCGCGAATTCCTGCGTCGCCTTCTCGCCGCCCATCACCTTCTCGACCTGCTCGTAGTAGTCGATGGTGCCGAGCGGGAACGGCGTGCCGCTGTCGTCCCAGCCTTGCACGACGATGAGCTTGCCGCCGGCGTCGCGGAATTGGCGCAGGTCGGGATTGTTCGCGGCGAACAGCTGCTCCATCGTCGACAGGCGCGCGAAGTCGCGATCGAAGTCGAAGCTCGCCGGATTCCACGACGGCCCCGCGTCGGGCACGAACGCGACGTAGCGGAAGTAGTCGTTCAACATCACCTGCGCGAGCGGACGCGTGGACGCGAAGCCGAAGCTGCCGCGCTCGGCACCCGGCATGACGTGCCCGACGTGCAGCTTCTTGCCGCTCGACGTCATCGCGCCGGTGTAGACCTTCTTCGCCGCCGCGATCTGCGCGGGCGACAAGCCCGGCACCGTCGCCGGATCGAAATCGCAATGCTGCGGATCGCCGATCACGCCGTCCTCGACGCCATCCTGCTTGTCGCAGCGCGCGACCGCCTTGTCGTGCAGCAGCTGGAGATCCTCGGTCTTGAACAGCGGCTTGCCGCTCTCGTCGGTGACCGCGCGATTCGTGTAGAGGAACGACAGGAACGCGGACGACATGTTGATCGCCGGCTCCATCGCGACGATGCCGTCGAAGTCCCAGGGATAGCGCTGCGCCGCGAGGATCGCCTGACGACCGCCGCCGGAGCAGCCGAGGAAGTAGCTCTTCTTCTGCGCGGCGCCATAGAACTTCTGCGCAATGGCGCGCTCGGCGAGCGCGACGACGTGCACGCCGCGGAACGCGTAGTCGATCTCCGCCTGCGGATTGTTGAACGCCCACACCCCGTCGAGCATCGCGATCGATTGGTCGGTCACGCCCGAGGTGTGACCGTGATCCGAGTGGATGCACGCGTAACCGCGGCGCACGAGATCGTCGCACCACGGCTTCTCGCTGCCGGTCTGCGTCGAGCCCGCGAAGCCGCCGCTGCCGAGCTCGACGAGCTTGCCGTTCCAGTCGGCGATCGGGAACTTCATCTCGAAGCCGACCTGCGGCGCGACGTAGCCGCGCACCAGGCACGCAGCCGGATCGGTCGCTTTGGCTTCGACGTAGCTCGACTCCGACACGCGCGTCGGCGCGTCGGCGACCGAGGCGAAGTCCGCGAGCTTCAGCGTTTCGCACGCCGCGCGCAACGCGCCGTCATCGGCATGCGCGATTGGCGCGCCGAGCAGGAACAACATCGCTGCGAGAGTTCTGCGCATCACACGCTCCTCAGGGCTTTGGCTTGCGATCCATCTCGACCCACGCGCGCAGGTCGTTCCACGCGGCTTCGACCTGCTCCGGCGTGAAGCCGCAATGCACGTAGCCTTCGCTCTCCGTCGTCGGGACTTTCTTGCGTTGGGAAGGCACCATCCGCTCGACGAGACGATCGGCGTTGCCGGCCTTCTGCGCCGCGGCTTGCAGGATGCCCTCCTGCTGCACGCTCGGCACCAGCGGATCGATCTCGTTGTAGACCGTCAGCAGCTTCGCCTTGAACTCGCCGGTCGGCGTGTGCCACTCGTTCGCTTTCGCGAGCGCCGCGGGATCGAGCTTGATGCGCACGATGCCCTTGTTGAGCGCAGCGTTCTCCTCGGCGGAAAGGTACGGGCTCGAATAGACCTTGTCGGTGTTGTCGTAGATCGCGCCGCCCCAGACCTCGTTCATGTCGTCGGTGCCGGTCGCCATCAGCGCGATCGGCAGCACGATGGCCGACACATCGCGCACGGTGCCGGAAGCTGCGACGATGTTGTCGAGCATGCGATCTTCGGGCCCGCCCGGATGCTTCGCAGCGGCGTCGAACAGCGCCTGGACGGGCTTGATCAGCTTCTTCATGTCGTGGAAGAACCACAGCAGCGCGATCACCGCCGGCATCGTCGGCGGCGCCGAGATCGACGAGCGCGCGAGATCGCTGGTGCCGGGCAACGCATACGGCGTGCCGCGCGTGAAATATTCGTAGACCGCGCGCACGTCGATCGCCCAGCCGACTTCTGCGGGCCAGCCGCCGACCGCGCCGCACACCGCCATCGCGCCCGCGAAGTCGTCGGGATATTTCTCGACGAGCGCGACAGTGATGTTGCCGCCCATCGAGCCGCCCAGGATGTAGCTGCGCTTGGCGCCGAGCTTGTCGATGAAGCGCTTGAGCGCGAGCGTGCGCTCGACGCCGGTCTGCACGCCCATGCCGGCCTTGTCGTACTCCGAAAGACCCGTCGCGAAGCCCTGCGCGTACGGGATGCGATAGAAGCCGGTGGTGTCGTTCTCGAGCGGATTGCCAGGAATGTCGGTCGGCAGGCCCTTGTTGCGATAGCCGTTCGCGAAGAGCGTGGACTCGTGATTCCACAGCCACGGGAACGCGATCGAGAACTTGCGGCCGTCGAGCTTGCCGTTCATCAGCAGTCCGCCGTCATCCATCTTGCGCGCCTTCACCGATTTCGCGCCCGCGGCTTTGGCCGCTTCGACGAGCGACGCCTGCTCCTTCACCAGCGACGGCGCACACGCGCTCATGGCGAGGCACAGCGCGATGAGGACTGCATTGCGGATTTGCATGGCGATTCGTCAGTGAACGGAAAGGTTGAGCGCGGACTCGGTCGCGTCGAAGTGCAGCACCTGCGGTGAATCCGTAGTCCACGCGGGCCACGCCTGCGGCAGATGCGCGCCGTTCGGATCGCCGGTGCGCGCGAACGCACCGACCGATTGCATGAACGCATCGGCGAGCGCGTCGCGCCCGCCGCGATTGTGCTCGTCGAAGAACGGCGCGAACAGGATGCCGCTGAAATTGCCGAACAGGAACGGCAGATCGATCGCGTGGCACGCGCCATAGACGGTGTGCCAGGGCTCGGGCTCGCGATCCCAGTCGAAGCGATAGCGGTAGACCTTCGGTGCGTGCAGCGCGAGCTTCTTCACGCTCGACTCGACGCCGAGCATCAGCAGCCAAGTCATGGCGCCGGTATAAGCGTCGTAGAGCTTCGAGCTCAGTCCGGGCAGCAGCCACGGCGCGATCAGGTCCGCAGGCGTCGCCGTCGCGGCGCGCGCGGGCGTCTGCATCATCAGGAAGCGCTCCGTGTCCGTCGGCTTGAACGCGCCGGCGAGGAGCTTCGCCTCGTCGCGCGTCGTGCCGACGATCGTCGGCACGCGGTTGTAATGACCTTGCTCGAACGCTTCGGCGAGGTGCGCGGGCAGCACTCCGCCGTCGCCGGGCGCGCCCGGGTTCTTGAGCTTGTCGCGCCTCATCGTCGCGAGGATGTCGGCAGCGCTCTTCGAGCGCAGGTACTGCTTCACGTCGTTGGGTGGCGAAGCGAGTCCGTCGTGCTGCGCGAGATGCGCCACGAGGTCGGCGGAGAACCCGAGCGCCTTCTGTCTGGACGGACCGTCGCCGAACAGTCCGCTCATCACGATCGCCTTGTGGAACAGCCCTTCCGCGAGCGGCGAGGCCATCGTCAGATAAACCATGATCGCGCCCGCCGACTCGCCGGCGAGCGTGACGTTGCCCGGATCGCCGCCGAACGCCGCCGCGTTGTCGTGGACGAAGTGCAACGCCTGGATCACGTCGAGCAAGCCGAAGTGCCCGGAGTCCGACACCGCGTCGCCGCTCGCGAGCGCCGGATGCACGAGCGTCGCGAACACCGAGAGCCGCATGTTGACCGTGACGACGACGGCGTTGGCCGCAGTTGCGAGGCGCGAGCCTTCGTAGGTCGGATCCGCCGAATAACCGGCGACGCCACCGCCGCCGTGCACGAACACGATCACCGGCAGATCGCGCGCGTCGCTCGCCGGACGCCACACGTTGAGCGTCAGGCAATCCTCGCTGCCGACGGGAACGCCGAACGCGTCGACGTTGCCAAGCCCCCACGTCTGACCTGCGGGTGGCGGACCATAGAGCGTGCCGATCTGCGCGCACGGCGATCCGAACGCGTCGGCCTTGCGCACGTCGGTCCAGGATTTCGGCGGCTGCGGCGCGCGCCAGCGCAGATCGCCCACCGGCGGTGCCGCGTACGGAATGCCGAGCCACATCGCGACGCGACCGTCGCTGGAGACCTTGCCTTCGATCGGGCCGTAGGTCGTCGCGATCGAAGCGTCGTCGGACGCGCCATGTGCTCCGGCCGTGAGCAGCGCGCCAGCGATCAGCGTGATGGACCGGCGCATCGCTTCTAAAACCGAAGCATGACCCGCGCCGTGATCGCGCGCGGCTTGTTGTAGTTCACCAGCTCGTCGATCGTCGTATCGCCGACGTGCAGGAAGCGCGCGCCGTTGTAGGCACGCCGATCGAGCAGGTTGGAGCCGCTCACGCCGATCTCCGGTTGCATCGGCCATTGTGGCGCCATGAAGGTCAGTCCCGCATCGAGCACGCCGTAGCCGAAGATGCGCGTCTCGTGCTGCACGTTGCTCCACGCGCCGCCGATGTAGGAGAAGGTGACGCTCGGCGCGACCGAGAACGCGCTGAAGAACAGCTTGTAGGCGAGCTGCGTCGAGGTCTGCACGTGCGGCGACGCTGGCAGCTCCTGCCCTTTCGGGATGTCGTCGCCGTCGGACGTCGTGTACTCCTTCTGCACGGTCGCGCGGATGTACGAGGTGTTGTTGGTGAGCATGAGGCCGGGGATCGGCGTCAGCCAGCGGATCGCGCTCTCGACGCCCATGCTGCGCGCTTTGCCGACGTTGCTCACGTAGTCGGTGTTGCCGCTCTGCGTGTCCTGCCGCAGCTGCATGTCGGTCCAGTCGATGTAGAACACCGTGGCGTCGGCCTGCAGCGTGTGCGCGAGCCAGTCGGTGCGCGTGCCGATTTCGTAGCTCCAGATCGTGCTCGGCTTGTACGAAAGCGGATAGGTGTTGTCGGACGGCAGCGGCGCCGGCACGTTGATGCCGCCGAACTGGAAGCCGCGCGCGACCGTCGAGTAGAAGAGCAGATCCTTCGTCGCCTGCCACTTCAGCGACGCCTTCGGGTTGAAGCCCTTCGCGTACATGTTCTGCGCGTCGGCGTAGTGAATGAGATTGCCGTACGGCGCAGTGCCGCCTTCGAGCACCGGCTGACCGTAGAGCCTTTCCTTGTAGAGACGCGCGCCGAGCGTCGCCTCGACCTGCTTGTCGAACAGCTTGCGCGTGAGCTCGCCGAACAGCGACATCTCGGTCGCCTGCAGCGGCTCGTAGCGGATGTTCTGCGCGGAAAGCCCATCGCCGTTGGGCACGAGGTTGATCGGCAGGGCGATCGGCAGATTGGGGATCAGACCGCCGGGCCCGAGGATCGGCGCGAGGATCGCAGTGTTCGCCACCGGCGCGTTGAGGAAGAAGTGCGCGGTGTACTTGTTGTAGTAACCGCCGACGAGCCAGACCCAGTTGCTGTCGCTCGACGCCGGCGATGCGAGCCGCAGCTCCTCCGACAGCGCGAGCGTGTGCGCGTGGATGTGAAGGCGCAGCGACTGCACGCCCTGCTCCGCCGCCGGATCGGCGACGGCGCTGCCGTCGTAGTTGATGTCCTGGAATTTCTTCGAGCGCGAGGTCTCGGAGATCAGCGTGAACCAGTCGAAGTCGTAGCGCAGATCGAGATTGGCGATCTCGAACTCCTGCACCGCGGTGCTCGGCCCGGGCGTGTCGGTGCGGATGAACTCCCCGTTCGGCGGCGGACCGTTCGGCGAGTTGGCGACGGAGAGATCGTCGCGATTGTTGTGCTGCTTCAGGAAGAACGCATTCGCGGTGAACGCCTCGATCGGCTTCCATTGGGCGAGCACGCGCCACATGTTCTTGTCGCCGCGATCGGCGTCGATGTCGTTCTTGCCGTTCGCGTTGACGTCGTCGTAGAGACCGGGGAGCGTCTGCTTCATGCCGACCGCGCGCAGCGCGAACGTCTCGCCGAGCGGCACGTTGATCGCGCCGCCGTAGTTCACGCCGGCGCCGCCGTTGGGCTCGAGCGTCAGGTAATTGGCGAACAGCCGCCCTTCGGTGACGCCGAGCTTCGGCTTGTTGAGCACGTAGCGGATCGCGCCGTTCAGCGCGCCGGCGCCGAACAGCGTGCCCTGCGGACCCTTCAGCACTTCGAGGTCCTTGAGGTCGAACGGATCGAGATCGGGAACGAGATAGCTCGCGTACGGATCGGACATGGCGACGTCGTCGACCAGCACGCCGGTGGTCACGTTGCCGTTGGGCTGCGGCGCGATGCCGCGGATCGCGATCGCGCGGCTCTGGTTGGTGTCGCCTTCCTGCATGGTGATGCCAGGAATGAGCTTGAGATAGTCCTCGAGCTCGCGCGCGCCCATGTTCTCCAGATCCTCGCCCTTGATCACGTTGATCGTCGCCGGGATCTTGCGCATCGACTGCTCGCGCTTGGTGGCGGTGACGACGACTTCGGAGAGCTGCGCCTTGGGCGCGTCCTTGGCGACTTCCGGCTTCGGCTCCGCGGGCGGCGGCACCGGAACGGTTTGCGGGTACGGCTGCGGCGCGCCGTCGCTTGACGCAGGAGGCGCCTGTTCTGCCGGCGGCGCCTGTTGCTCCTCCGGTGCGGGCTGTGATGCCGGCGGCGGCGCCTCCTCCTGCGCGAGCGCCGGCGTGGAGATCAGGAGGGCAACGGTGAGGAGCGTTCGCTTCACGACAAGCACCTAGAAATGGAATGCCAGCCGCGCGGTGATCGCGCGCGGCTTGGTGTAGACGATCATCTCGTCGAGGATCTGGCTGCCTTCCTTGAGATAGCGCGCGCCGGCGATGCCGCGGCGATCGAGGATGTTGTTGACGCTGACGCCGAGCTCCGGCGCGAGCGTCCATTGCGGCGCGCTCAGGGTGAGCCCGCCGTCGAGCGAGCCGTAGCCGAAGATGCGCACCTCGTGCGCGACGTTGTTCCAGGCGCCGCCGATCCACGAGAACGAGACGTTGGCGCCGCCCGAGAACGGTCCGAAGAACTTCGTGTACGCGAGCGACGTCGACGTCGACAGATGCGGCGATGCCGGCAGCTCCGTGCCCTTCACGATCTCCATTCCCGATTCGTTGGTATAGGTCTCCCCCACCGTCGCACGGATGTACGCGAGCGCATTGGTCAGCAGCACGCCCGGGATCGGCGTCAGCCAGCGCAGCGCGCTCTCGACGCCGAGGCTGCGCGCCTTGCCGACGTTGGCGATGTAGTCGGTGTTGCCGCTCGGCACGTCCTGGCGCAGCTGCATGTCGGTCCAGTCGATCCAGAACGCGGTGAGATCGAATTGCAGCGTGCGCGCGAGCCAGTCGGTGCGCGTGCCGATCTCGTAGCTCCAGATCGTACTCGGCCGGAACGAGAACGCGTAGACGTTGTCGCTCGGCAGCGGCGCCGGACCGTTGACGCCGCCGAACTGGAAGCCGCGCGCGACCGTGAGATAGGAGAGCAGATTCTTCGTCCACTGGTACTTGATCGAGCCTTTCGGGCTCATGCCCGCATTCTTCTGATGCTGCGCGTCGGCGGCGCCGATGAAGCCGCCGTAGGCGCCGTCGGCGCCCTCGTCGACCGGCTGCACCGAGAGCCACTCGCGATACGCGCGCGCGCCGAGCGTGAGCTCGAGCTTGTTGTCGAACAGCTTGCGGGTGAGCTCGCCGAACAGCGACATCTCGGTGGCGCGCAGCGGATCGTAGGTGATGTCCTGCGCCGACAGGCCGTCCTCATTGGGGAACAGCACGATCGGCGGATCGATCGGCAGGTTCGGGATCACGCCGCCGGGTCCGAGCAGCGAGCCGAGCACCTGGCTGTTGGCGACGACGGTGTTGAAGAACACCGTCGCCTTGTAGCGATTGATGTACGCGCCGGCGAGCCAGACCCACGGATTGTCCGGTGCGCTGATCGACGCGAGGCGCAGCTCTTCCGAGAGCGCGAGCGTGTCCGCCTTCGAGCGGAATGTCAGCGTCTGCACGCCCTGCTGCGCCGCCGGATCCGCGACGGCGCTGCCGTCGTAGGTCACGTCCTGATGCTTCTGCGAGCTCGACGTCTCCGAGATGACGGTGAACCACGGCAGCTCGTAGCGCAGGTCGAGGTTGGCGACGTCGAACTTCTGCGTCGACGTCGATGGTCCCGGCGTGTTGTTGCGTGCGAACTCGCCGTAGCCCGCATCGCGCGCGCCGGTGTTACCGATCGACAGGTCGTCGCGATGATTCTGCTGATGCAGGAAGAACGCGTTGACGGTGAGCGCGTCGAGCGGCTTCCACGCCACCATGCCGCGCCACATGCTCTTGCCGCCGGAGTCCGCGTCGACGTCGTGCTTGCCGTTGGCGTTGATGTCGTCGTAGAGACCGGGCAGCGTCTGGCGCATGCCCATCACGCGGAACGCGAGCGCCTCCCCGACGGGAATGTTCAGCGCCGCGCCGTAATTCACCCCGGCGCCGCCGTGCGCGAGCGTCAGGTAATTCGCGAACCCCTTGCCCTCGGTCGCGCCGAGCTTCGGCTTGTTGAGCACATAGCGGATCGCGCCGTTCAACGCGCCGGCGCCGAACAACGTGCCTTGCGGACCTTTGAGCACTTCGAGATCGTGGAGATCGAACGGATCGAGATCCGGGATCATGAAGCTGCCGTACGGATCGGTCAGCGAGACGTCGTCGAGCAGCACGCCGGTCGTCGCGTTCTGGTTGTTGATGATGAGCCCGCCCGACTGCGGGCCGATGCCGCGGATCGAGATCGTGCGGTTGGTGTCGTTGTCGCCTTCCTGCAGCGTGATGCCGGGGATGAGCTTCAAGTAATCCTGCAGCTCGCGCGCGCCCATCTGCTCGAGCTCCTCGCCGTTGATCGCGTTGATGGTCGACGGGATCTTGCGCACCGACTGTTCGCGCTTGGTCGCGGTGACGACGACTTCGGACAGCTCGGTCTTGCTCGGCGAATCGTCCTTCTTGGGTGCCGGCTCGGCGGGCTGCGCGACGGGCACGGTCTCCGGATAAGGTTCCGGCGGCGCAGGCGATGGCGGCGCAGGCTCCTGCGCGCAAGCCAGACCGGCGAACAGGCCGATCGCCAGAAATGCACCGTTTTTAATCATTATCGATCATACTTGCATCACTTATGATCGTGGTCAAGCCGCCGGAATGATCAATTTCGCTAATCGGAGCCCCACATGAAGAAGGTCTGGTTCCTTGCCCTGGCTTTATCGGGCTGCGCGGCCGGGCCGCAGAAGTCAGCGCACGAGATCGGCGGCTACTTCCTGCCCACGACAATCTCGCCCGAAGCGCGCGCGACGCTGACGCGACTGATCCCGATCGTCGAGAAGTCGCGCGACGAGCGCGGGATCGCACACACGGCGGCCGATTTCGCACGCCGCAACGCTGAGAACGAAGCGCGCGCGGCTGCGACCAATCCGCCGTTGCTCCAAGCGCTCGGCGTCGAAGCGAAGGCGGTTACGCTCGGCGACGTCCCCGCGATCGAGCTGACGCCGCCGGTGATGCTGAGCGGCGGCATCGTCCTGTATGTGCACGGCGGCGCATGGGTCGGTGGATCGGCCGCGAGCACGCTCGGCTTGCCCGCGCGGATCTCGGCGGCGCTCGAGCGGCGCGTGATCTCGGTCGACTACACGCTCGCGCCGGCCGCGCGCTGGCCGCAGATCACGGATCAGGTCGTCGCTGCGTACGCGGCGCTGATCGCGAGCGGCGTGGTGCCGCAGCAGATCGTCCTGCTCGGCGACTCGGCCGGCGGCAATCTCATCGCCACGAGCACGCTGAAGCTGCGCGATCAGGGCGAGCCGATGCCGGCCGCGCTCGTCATGCTCTCGCCCGGAACCGATCTCACACAGAGCAGCGACACGTTCACGACGCTGCGCTACGCCGATCCCGCGCTGGGGCCGGAAGACCTGCTCGCGGCGATCTCGCTCTACGCCGATGCGAAGGACTGGACCAATCCGTACGTGTCACCGGTCTACGGCGATTTCGCGAAAGGCTTTCCCCCGTCGCTGATCCAGGTCGGGACGAAAGAGATGCTGCTCTCGGATTCGGTGCGGCTGTATCAGGCGATCAAGCAGGCTGGCGTCGACGCGGAGCTCGACGTCTACGAAGGCATGCCGCACGTGTGGCACTCGTACTTGAGCGACGCGCCGGAGACGAAGGCGGCGTTCGCGGAGATCCGGCGGTTCGTCGAGCGGCGGCTCGCCCCTAAGCCGTCTTCGCCACCTTGAGCTTCAGCTCCGCGATCATCTGCTCGCGGATGACGAATTTCTGGATCTTGCCGGTGACGGTGGTCGGGAAGCCGTCGACGAAGCGCACGTAGCGCGGGATCTTGTAGTGCGCGATCTGCCCCTTGCAGAACGCGACGACGTCGTCCTGCGTCATCGCCTGGCCTTCCTTGAGCGCGATCCACGCGCACAGCTCCTCGCCGAATTTCTCGTCGGGCACGCCGACGACCTGCACGTCGCGCACCTTCGGGTGGCGGAACAGGAACTCCTCGATCTCGCGCGGATAGATGTTCTCGCCGCCGCGGATGACCATGTCCTTGATGCGGCCAACGATGTTGCAGTAGCCCTCCGCGTCGATCGTCGCGAGATCGCCGGTGTGCATCCACCCGTTGCGATCGAGCACTTCCTCGGTCTTCGCCTCGTCGTCCCAGTAACCGAGCATCACTGAATAGCCGCGCGTGCACAGCTCGCCTGCGGTGCCACGCGACACGATGCGATCGTCGGTGTCGACGATCTTCACTTCGCAGTGCGGCTGGATGCGCCCGACGGTCGACACGCGCCGATCGAGCGAGTCGGTCGTCGACGACTGGAACGACACCGGCGACGTCTCGGTCATGCCGTAGGCGATCGTCACTTCGCGCATGTTCATCTCGGCGACGACGCGCTTCATCACTTCGATCGGGCACGGGCTGCCGGCCATGATGCCGGTGCGCAATGATTTGAGATCGAACTTGCCGAAGTCCGCATGTCCGAGCTGCGCGATGAACATCGTCGGCACGCCGTACAGCGCAGTGCACTGCTCCGCTTCGACGGCCTGCAGCGTCGCCAGCGGATCGAACGCCTCGGCGGGATAGACCATCGTCGATCCGTGGGTGACGCAGCCGAGATTGCCCATCACCATGCCGAAGCAGTGATAGAGCGGCACGGGAATGCAGA